>WNGH01001391.1_pt1 | contig 22619 bp, 21 predicted proteins | sample 5400631 | NCBI WGS metagenome assembly WNGH01 (sample SAMN13153373, study PRJNA577476) | soil metagenome | isolation source: 115 cm soil or saprolite under Garry oak tree replicate 1 | place: USA:California | collected 2016-06-15
TGAAGCTTAACAAGGACAAAGTTTCCATTGGTACAAGCGGACCAGGGGCGCCTGCGCACGTGAGCGCCGTCTACTTCAAGCAGCTCACGAATACTCAGGCCCAGATTATTCACTATCGGGGCGCTGCGCCCGCGATGCAGGACCTGATCGCCGGCCACATCGACCTGTATTTCGACCAGGCAGTGACCGCAGTGCCGAATATCCGGGCCGGCAAAGTAAAGGCCTATGCAGTGACAGCGAAGACGCGGGTGGCCGCCGCGCCCGACATCCCGACGGTAGATGAGGCTGGTCTCCCTGGCCTTTACATGGCAGTGTGGCATGGCATATGGGCACCGAAGGCGACATCGAAGAACATTGTCAGCCGATTGAACTCGGCAGTCATAGAGGCGCTTGCCGACCCGGCCGTGCGTAAGCGCCTCGGAGATCTCGGCCAGGATATTCCGCTACGCGAACAGCAATCGCCAGAAGCGCTTGGCGCGTACCAGAGGGCAGAGGTCGACAAGTGGTGGCCGCTGATCAAGGCAGCCGGGATCAAGGCGGAATAGCGCACCTTGGCGCAGGACGGCGTCCCATTCGCGTGGTGGCGCCGAACTTTAGTTGGTGCGGACGGGCCGGAAGCGCTGTGCCGCAATTACCCGCGGTGCCTGCCCGCCGCACAAGACGCTAGGCCCCAAGTATCTGCGTCACTAAAAGGATCGTCGGCTATGCCACGCATCGCACCTTCGAACACCGGCCGGACGCCCATGGAAAGGCTCATGGGCCATGCGCCCCACATCCTCGACCCTTGGACGAGGCTCGAGGATGCCTTCTTGGCGAGCAAGACTTTCTCTCCTGCACTTCTGGAACAGGTGCGCCGTACGCTTGCGCTGGCGACCGGCTGTCGCTACTGCCAGGCGAAGGGCGGTCCGCCCGATCAATCGCACGCTGATTCGCGCACGGCGGCCGCGGTGGAGCTTGCCGAGCATTTCGCACGCGATCACCGCAGCATCGATGAAGAGGTGCTCGCCCGCGCACGCGATCACTTCGCAGATGCAGAGCTCTGTGAGCTCATCATGTTCATGGGCTTCATGTGGGCGGGCGGCACATTCGGTGCCGTGCTCGGGCTTGAGCCCTTGCATTCATCCCTATAATCAGGTGTGGGCGCAGGAACTCGGGCCCGCCACAGGTCACGCCAATGGATATTGCGTTTCTATCAGAGCAACAATTGGAGTCGGTCGTAGACCTCTTTTGCGAGATGAGTGTCCACTATAACGGCGCGAACGCCTCGGATCGAGAGTCAGTGAAACGCAATCTCGTAAAGAACATTCTCGGTGAAGATTCGGGCGTTCGCCTTGTGATCGCCAGCGAGTCCGGCCGAGCTATCGGAGTTGCGTGCATCTCCCTGCTCTATCCCGCACCCAAGGAGCGTGCTCAGTTGTTCCTAAAAGAACTCTACGTCTCATCGAGCTGGCGTAACCGTGGTGTCGGACGCGAACTGATGCGCTACGCCGCACGGTATGCCATCGAGAAATCGTGCATGCGCTTCGACTGGACGGTGGATGACTCCAATCCGAAGGCTATCGAATTCTATCGCGAGCTAGGAGCAACACACCTTACGAGTAAACTTTACTTCCGGTTCTCCGGCGAGGACCTGCTCGAATTCGCCGCCAATAAGAAGGTGCCGTCCACCAATAACGGCTAAGCCAGCCTTCGAGCGGACGTTGGGCAGCCAGATAATACTTACTTCGGAGGGTTCTAGATATGAAAACACGCTTCAGTATATTAGCATCAGCGATAGCTCTGTCCATTTTCTTAACCGGATTGGCTTTCGCCTACCAATTTAATTTTGGCGCGTTACGCGAAGATACTGCCTATGAAGACAAGGTTTCTTTCGGGACGGGAAGGCATTTCACTCTCTCTCGTCAGGCAATTCAAATTCCAAGAACCTACGGTCGTTTGGTCACAATAACCGCATCCACTTCTGGGACTACTTTGTGGTTTGAATCTCAAGACGGCCTCATCCGCAATGTAAATTTGGAAGCGGCAGTTCCACTCGTCATCGAGCGAAGGGGAACTGAATTGAGAAACGCTGCCCGACAATACGCCCCACACCGACGCACGGGAAGCGCCGCCTATGTCGACCACCATTTGGCGTAGCTGACCTTTGACGTTGGCTCATCCATGCCAGCCTGGCTACTTCCCGCACTCAAGGCCGTTCTGCCTCACATCGGCACGATCATTTCAGCCGCCGCGCCGGTATTCACGCGGAAGAATGCCGATGCGGTCGCCAACCAGACCTTGTTGCTGCAGCAGCAGATCACCGAGCTTCAGTCGGCGGCGTCTCAGAACGCGGCGCACATCAAGGAGCTGGCGGAGCAGTTGCAAAGCACGGTGGCGGCACTGGAACAAGCCGCTTCGGTCGCGGAGGCGAAGCTCCGGCGGGCGGTCCTATTCTGCATCGCCGCGGCGGTCCTGTCCGCGGTTTCCCTGGGTATCGCCCTCGTCCTTGTTTTCGGGCGATGAGCCTCTAACGCTCACCTCTCCTGCACCAGCACCCCGTCCTGCAGGCGCATCACCCGGTGCGCGCGCGCGGCGAGCGAGGGCTCGTGGGTCGCCATCACGAGGCTCGTGCCGTGCGCGCGGTTGAGCTCGAGCATCAGTCCGAACACGCTGTCGGCGGTTTTGCGGTCGAGGTTCCCGGTCGGCTCGTCGGCGAGCACGCATGCCGGCTGCGTCACGAGCGCGCGCGCAAGCGCCGCCCGCTGGCGCTCGCCGCCGGAAAGCTCTCCGGGCGTGTGATGGAGGCGCTCGGCGAGGCCCACTTCCTTCAGCATCGCAGCGGCTGTCGCGCGCGCTCCGTCAGGTTCCGTGCGACGGATCAGGAGCGGCATCGCCACGTTCTCGAGCGCGGTGAACTCCATCAGCAGATGGTGGAACTGGTAGACGAAGCCGAGCGATCGGTTGCGCACCTGCCCCCGTTCCGCGTCGGAAAGACTGTGCGTCGCCCGGCCGAGCACGTCGACCTCTCCCGAAGTCGGGTCGTCGAGGCCCCCAAGCAGGTGTAAGAGCGTGCTCTTGCCCGAGCCGGAGGCGCCGACGATGGCGACTATCTCCCGCTCTTCGACTTTCAGCGATACGCCCTGAAGGACATGCACGGCTTCCCTTCCCTCGCGGAAAGTCTTGCGCAGATCGCGGCACGCGAGCACCTCATTCATAGCGCAGCGCCTCGGCCGGGTTCACGCGGGCGGCGCGCCAGCTCGGATAGAGCGTCGCAAGGAGCGAGAGCGCGAGCGATACCAGCGCAATCGCAATCACGTCGCTCTTCTGGAGGTCGGAAGGCAGGTCGGTGATGTAGTACACCTCGCGCGACAGGAACTGGACGTTCAGGAGGCGCTCGAGGAACGGCACCACCACGTCGATGTTGAGCGCGAGCGCGATGCCGCCGGCCACGCCGATCAGCGTGCCGATCGCGCCGATCAGCGCGCCCTGCACGATGAAGATCTTCATGATCCCGCCGGGGCTCGCGCCCAGCGTGCGCAGGATCGCGATGTCGGGCTGCTTGTCGGTCACCGCCATCACCAGCGTCGAGACGATGTTGAACGCCGCCACCGCGACGATCAGGAGCAGGATGATGAACATCATGGTCTTCTCGATCTGCACCGCGCGAAAGTAGTTGGCGTGGCTGCGGGTCCAGTCCGAGATATACAGGTCACCGCGCAGGCGCGTGATCAGGTCGCGAGTGACTTCCCGCGACTGGAACAGATCATGCAGCTTGAGCCGCACGCCCGAGGCGCGATCCCCCATGCCGTAGAGCTTCTGCGCGTCCTCGAGGTGGATGAGCGCGAGGCCCGAGTCGTATTCGAACATACCCACTTCGAAGATGCCCGTCACGGTGAATTGCTTGAGCCGCGGAAGGATGCCCGCGGGGGTGACCAGCCCCTGCGGCGCGATCAGCGTCACCTTGTCGCCGGCCCTCGCGCCGAGCGCGCGCGCAAGCTCCGCCCCGAGCGCAATGCCGAATTCTCCCGGCACGAGCGACTCGAGCTTCCCCACCGTCATGTGCAAGCCGATTTCGGCGACTTTCTGCTCCAGCTGCGGCACGATACCGCGCACCACGGCTCCCCGGACACCGGCTCCGAACACGAGCATACCCTGGGCATTCACGAACGGTGCCGCCGCCGCTACTTGCGGATGCGCGGCCGCCTCCCGCGCCACCGCCTGCCAATCCGCGAGCCGGTTGTCCGCCCCGGTGATCTGCACGTGCGAGACCACGCCCAGGATGCGCGCGCGAACTTCCTTCTGAAACCCGTTCATCACCGAGAGCACCACGATCAGCGCGGCGACGCCGAGCGCGATGCCGAGCATCGACGTGAGCGAGATGAATGAGATGAAGTGATTGCGGCGCTTGGCGCGCGTGTAGCGCAGCCCGACGAGGAGTTCGTATTGCACGCGCGAAGTGTGCCATAAGCGGTGATAAACTCGAAATCGAATGCACTGTGAACTGTATATTCCAGATTTCTTCCCTCCCGAGGGACTTCCACCCGAAGACAGCCTCGCTGCCGCGGAAACACTGATCGCGAGAGGACGCTGCAGGCGCGTGTCGCCCGTTTCGCCCGAAGCCTGGCTGTTCGAGCGCTTCGGCGTGGCGAGGCAGCGCGACTGGCCTGTCGCCCCCTATACGCTGCTCGCGGACGGCGGAGCGCCCGAACGGCACTACTGGATGCGCGCCGATCCCGTCCACCTGCAGGTGGGCCGCGACAGCCTGGGACTGTCCGACAGCGCCGCCTTCGACGTTTCGCGCGCCGAATCCGAAGCGCTCGTCGAGACGCTCAACCGCCATTTTGGCCAGACGATGCTCTTCTATCCCTTGCGGCCGGCGCGCTGGTACGTGCGGCTCGAGAAAGCGCCGGATATGCAAACCACGCCGGCTGCCGCTGCGCGCGGCGTTGCGATCGATGAGAAGCTTCCGTCCGGGTCCGATTCGATGCGCTTCCACGCGCTCATGAACGAAGCGCAGATGCTGCTGCACGAGCACCCGGTCAACGCCGAGCGCGAGGTACGCGGAGAGCCGGCATTGAACAGCATCTGGTTTTGGGGCGGGGGCGTCTTGGCCGCTGCGAAAACCCGGCCTTTCTCGGCGGTGATCGCCGGCGATCCGCTTGCCCGCGGCCTCGCGCTCGCTGCGGGAATCCCGTCACTGGCGTTGCCGAAAAACGCCGACTCCGTTCTCGGCGCCCTGGGGGACGAAGGCCGTGCGCTGGTCGTTCTGGAAGCCCCGCGAGAGGCGCAGCTTCGCGAGCGCCGCACGGGGCTCGAGCGCGACTGGTTTGCGCAGCTGCTCGCCGCTCTCAAGTCCGGCCGGATCGGCATGCTCACGCTGCACCTTGGCGGAGCCGGCCGGCTCCTGCAGGTCGAGACGGTGCGTTCCGACCTCCGCTACTTCTGGCGGCGGCGCAAGCCGCTTTCGGCCTACGCCTGACTGATGTCCCAGATCACCACCCGCCCGGTTCCCTTGCGCGTACACGACCAGCTCGTGCGCGAGGGCCTGCACCCGGTGCTCGCGCGCGTCTGCGCCGCGCGCGGGATCAGCCGGCGCGCCGAGCTCGAGGACGCGCTCTCAGGTCTTATCCCGCCTTCCCACCTGCTCAACGCGGAGCGCGCCGCGGCGCTGCTCGCCGACGCGATCGCTGCCGGCAAGCGCATGCTGATCGTCGCCGACTACGACTGCGACGGGGCGACCGCCTGCGCGGTGGGCATGCGCGCGCTCTCGGCCTTCGGCGCGAACGTCGGCTATCTCGTCCCCAACCGCTTCGAGTTCGGCTACGGGCTGACCCCGGAAATCGTCGCGCTCGCCGCGCAATCGAAACCCGAGCTCCTCATCACGGTGGACAACGGAATCGCCAGCGTCGAGGGCGTAGCCGCCGCGGGCCGGCTCGGAATCGAGGTGATCGTCACCGACCACCATCTGCCCGGTCCGCAGCTTCCGCGCGCCGCGGCCATCGTCAACCCCAACCAGCACGGCTGCGCGTTTCCGAGCAAGAGCCTCGCGGGGGTCGGCGTGATGTTCTACGTGATGCTTGCGCTGCGCGCCGAGCTTCGCAAGCGCGGAGCGTTCGCCGGCAAAGAGGAACCGAATCTCGGCGACGTGCTCGATCTGGTCGCGCTCGGCACGGTCGCCGACGTCGTGCCGCTCGATTTCAACAATCGCGTCCTGGTCGCGCAGGGCTTGAGGCGCATCCGCGCGGGCCGCATGCAGGAGGGCGTGCGCACCTTGTTCGCCGTTGCCGGCCACGATCCTTCGCGCGCGAGCGGGTTCGACCTCGGATTTCTGCTCGGGCCGCGGTTGAACGCGGCCGGACGTCTGTCCGACATGAGCCTGGGGATCGAGTGCCTGACGACCGACGATCGCGGGCGCGCTCTCGAAATCGCGCGGCAGCTCGACGACCTCAACCGCGCGCGGCGCACGATCGAAGCCGACATGCAGGCGCAGGCCGATGAGCTGATGGCCGAGCTCTCGGTGGGCGAGAGCTCGAGCATCAGCCTGTACGACCCGAGCTGGCACCAAGGCGTGGTCGGCATCCTCGCCGGGCGCGTCAAGGATCGCCACCACCGCCCGACCTTCGCTTTCGCCCCGGCCGGTGCCGGCGAGATCCGCGGCTCGGGCCGCTCGATTGCGGGCCTGCATCTGCGCGACGCGCTGGATCTCGTCGCGAAGCGCGAGCCGGGCCTGCTCCTGCGTTTCGGCGGACACGCGGCAGCTGCGGGCCTCACCCTGCGCCCGGGGGATTTCGCGCGCTTCGCGGAAGGCTTCGAAGCCGTGGCGCGCGAGTTGATCTCGCCCGCGCAGCTTGCGCGCGCGGTCGAGACCGACGGTTCGCTGGAACCCGCGTATCTCGATCTCGGCCTCGCGCAACTGCTCGACACCCAAGTCTGGGGACAGGGTTTTCCCCAGCCGCTCTTTTGCGACGAGTTCGAGGTGCTCGGCCAGCGCGTGGTCGGCGAGAAACACCTGAAGCTCAAGCTCGCGCGCGCCGGGCGCACCGTCGAAGCGATGCGCTTCAACGCGCTCGATCCCCTGCCCTCGCCCGTCCGCGCGGCGTACCGGCTCTCGGTCAACGAGTTCAACGGAATGCAGAATCTGCAATTGGTGATCGAGCATTGGGAGCCCGCACGGTGAGCTATTCGACAGGAGGGCGACATGGAACGAAAACGCATCAACTCGAGCAAGATCCGCGCGGCCGGCTACGACGCCAAGTCGCAGGTTCTGGAGATCGAGTTCAGCGACGGCAGGCTGATCCAATACCGTGGAGTTTCGCCCGAGGTGCACCGCCAGTTCATGGCCGCGCCCTCGGCGACGAGTTTTTTCGAAGACAAGATCGACGAAGGTTTTCCGTCGAACCGGATAAAGTAGGTCGCGGTGCCCTATAATGCGCGTTTTGCAGAGAAGCCAAATGGAAGCCGAACGCATCAATCAAATCGCCTCGACGCTCTCGGACCTCGATAAAAGGTCGGCGGAGCTGCGGAGGTATCTTTGACTTCGAGGGCAAGCAGACACGCCTGACGGAAGTCGAAAGGCTCCTGACCGATCCCAAGGTCTGGAACGACCAGAAGCGCGCGCAGGACCTCGGCAGGGAAAAGAAGTCTCTGGACGCAACGGTCACCGGGCTCGCCGCGATCGCCTCGGCCTTGCGCGATTCGCGCGGCCTCTTCGAGATGGCGCGAGCGGAAAACGACGACGCGACCCTCTCCGGCATCGCGGATGACGTCGCCAAGCTGGAAAAGGAAGTCGGCGCTCTCGAGTTCCGCCGCATGTTCTCCGACCCCCTGGACCCGAACAACTGCTTCATGGACATCCAGTCGGGCTCGGGCGGCACCGAGGCTCAGGATTGGGCGGCGATGCTCGAGCGTATGTACGCGAGGTACTGCGACCGCAAGGGCTACCGCATGGAGGTGCTCGAGGAGTCTCCGGGAGAAGTGGCGGGAATCAAGAGCGCCTCGCTCAAGATCAGCGGCAGCTACGCGTACGGGCACTTGCGCACCGAGAACGGCGTGCACCGACTGGTGCGCAAGTCCCCTTTCGATTCGAACGCTCGCCGCCACACCTCCTTCGCGAGCGTTTTTGTCTATCCCGAAGTGGACGAGAACATCCAGGTGGAAGTGAATCCCGCCGATCTGCGCATCGACACCTACCGCGCATCGGGCGCCGGCGGCCAGCACGTCAACAAGACCGATTCGGCGGTGCGCATCACTCATTTGCCGACCGGCATCGTGGTACAGTGCCAGAATGATCGCTCGCAGCACCGCAACCGCGCGGAAGCCATGGCGATGCTGAAATCGCGCCTGTACGAGCTGGAGCTGCGCAAGCTCCAGGCCGACCGCGACAAGCTCGAGTCCGCCAAGACCGACATCGAGTGGGGACACCAGATCCGCAGCTACGTGCTCGACCAATCGCGCATCAAGGACCTGCGCACCGGTGTCGAAAAAGGCGACACGCAGAGAGTGCTCGACGGCGATCTCGACGAGTTCATCAGTGCCAGCCTGAAGAAGGGCGCATAGCAGCGATGCTCGACCAGCCGCCTCAACAGGACGAAAACCAGATCGTCGCAGAGCGGCGCGCGAAGCTCGCCGAGCTGAGAAAGAGCGGCACCGCCTTCCCGAACGATTTTCTGCGCGAGCATCTCGCCGCCGACCTGCACAGGACATGGGGCGGAAAATCGAACGAGGAAGTCGAGCCGAAGCGCGTTGCAGTCGCGGTCGCCGGCCGCATGATGCTGAAGCGCCTCATGGGCAAGGCGAGCTTTGCCACGGTGCAGGACATGAGCGGGCGCATCCAGCTCTACGTCACCCGCGACGGCGTCGGCGAGCTTGCGTACGAGGCCTTCAAGCATTACGACCTCGGCGACATTCTCGGCGCGCGCGGAACCCTTTTCAAGACCAAGACCGGCGAGCTGTCCGTGAAAGTGACGGACCTGCGCCTGCTCGTGAAGGCGCTGCGGCCGCTGCCGGAGAAATTCCACGGGCTCGCCGACCAGGAGCAGAAGTACCGCCAGCGCTACGTGGACCTCATCATGAGCGAGGAGACGCGCGGCGTGTTCCAGACGCGCAGCCGCATCGTGCAAGTGATCCGGGAATTCATGACGGGCAAGGGTTTCCTCGAGGTCGAGACGCCGATGATGCAGCCGATCCCCGGCGGCGCGAACGCCCGGGCCTTCAAGACGCATCACAACGCACTCGACATGGACCTTTTCCTGCGCGTCGCGCCCGAGCTCTATCTCAAGCGCCTGGTGGTGGGCGGATTCGAAAAGGTGTTCGAGATCAACCGGAACTTCAGGAACGAAGGCATCTCGACCCAGCACAACCCCGAGTTCACCATGCTCGAGTTCTATGAGACCTACCGCGACTACCGCTATCTCATGGACTTCAGCGAGGAAATGCTGCGCGACCTCGCTCAGAAAGTGCTCGGCACGCTGCAGCTGAGCTACGGCGAGCACGCGATCGACCTCGAGCGGCCTTTCGAGAGGCTCACCCTCCTCCAGGCGGTCCGAAAATTTCACCCGGAGACCGGCGTACGTGAGCTCGGAAGCCGAGAAGGCTTGATCGCGGCGTTGAAGAAACGCGGCGTCGAGCCGCCTGCGAAGGCCGGCCTAGGCGCGCTGCAGCTCGCCCTTTTCGAGGCGACCGCCGAAGCCCGGCTCATCCAGCCCACCTTCATTGTGGACTACCCCGCCGAGGTGTCGCCGCTCGCACGGCGCAGCGACGCCGATTCCGAGCTCACCGACCGCTTCGAGCTGTACATCGCCGGGCGCGAGATTGCGAACGGCTTCTCCGAGCTTAACGACCCCGAGGACCAGGCAAAGCGATTCGAGGAGCAGGCGAAGGCTAAGGCGGCCGGCGACGAGGAATCGATGTATTACGACGCCGACTATATCCGCGCGCTCGAGTATGGCCTGCCGCCCGCGGCGGGAGAGGGTGTGGGGATCGACCGCCTGGTCATGCTCTTCACCAACAGCCCGAGCATTCGCGACGTGCTGCTGTTTCCCCATCTGCGTCAGGAAACCTGAAGCTTCTGCAACGGCTGAAACACTCTGTTACATCAACCGTCTGGCACCTCGTGCGTTAATGCGGGTAAGCTTGACACTCTGCAACAGGAGGCCTCCATGGAAGCGCAAGCCGTACGCAAGACCCATCCACTCATCATCATCGCCGCAGTCGCGATCACGCTGTTCAGCCTCGTTGGGATCGGAGCCGTTCTCGGCTGGATTCCGACCTCAGTCGGGAACCCGGGCCCCGCAAGCACGCCCCTCGCCCAGGCGCCCGAGCAGCCCGCGGCGCAGCCCGAAGAGGCAAAGCCCGCCGAGCGGAAGCCGGAGGTCAAGCCGAGGCCGAGACCAGTCGTGAGATCGGAGCCGCCGCGGGTGGTCGCGCAGGCAGTCGTTCCTCCCCCGCCCATGGTGGCTGCAATCTGCCGCGAGTGCGCCGTGATCGAGGAAGTGCGCGAGGTCGAGAAAGCAGGCCAGGCCTCGGGCGCCGGGGCCGTGGGCGGCGCGGTGGTCGGCGGCGTCGTCGGCCACCAGGTCGGGGGCGGGCGAGGCAGGGACATCGCAACCGTCCTTGGCGCCATCGGCGGCGGCCTTGCCGGAAACGCGATCGAGAAGAACGCGAAAAAGACCGTGGAGTACCAGATCATCATCCGCTACGAGGACGGTACCAAGGGCTTGTTCACTCAGGCCACGCCGCCGAGCTGGCGCAGCGGCGACAAGGTGAAGGTCATCAACGGGGTGATCCAGGGACGCGGGTGAGTGAACCTGAACCGATAAAACGCGGGCGATTGCCCGCGTTTTTTTAAGGGCGTTTCGCAAAAGGCGAGCCGCGGAATAAAATCGCGGCATGACCGGACTCGCGATCGCCCTGGTGCTGGGCGCGGCGCTCATCCACGCGAGCTGGAACTATCTTCTCAAGAAGAGCGGCGGGGGAATCGGCTTCGTCTGGGCGTTCGCCGCGCTCTCCTCTCTGCTCTACGCGCCCCTCGCGGTCGGCGTGGTCATCGTCCGGCATTTCGAGTTCACGATTGAGGCGCTCGCCTTTCTTTTCGCGAGCGCAGTGCTTCACACCGCCTACTACCTGCTCCTCGACCGAGGCTACCGCCACGGCGACCTCTCGCTCGTCTATCCGCTCGCGCGAGCGACCGGACCCCTGCTGACCGTGCTTGTCGCCGTCACGCTGCTCGGCGAGCGGCCTGGCATCCTCGCCCTGTGCGGTGCGGCCCTCGTGGTCGGGGGGGCTTTCTTTCTCGCGGCGAGCCCTGCCAAGCTGCGCGAGGCTGGCGCCGCGCGCGGAATTGCGTTCGCGCTCCTCACCGGCTGCATGATCGCGTCGTATACAGTCGTCGACAAACAGGCCGTGAGCGCCGTGCTGATTCCGCCCATACTCCAGGACTGGGGCGCGAACCTCGGCCGGGTGATCGTGATGGCTCCGCTCGCGCTCAGGCGCCGCGCAGAGGTGAAGGCCGCCTGGACCCGGCAGAGGAAAGCCGTCGTCCTGGTCGCCCTGCTCTGCCCGCTCTCATATATCCTGGTGCTGACCGCCATGGTGTTCACGCCGGTCAGCTATGTCGCGCCGGCGCGCGAGATCAGTATCCTGTTTGCCGCGTTGATGGGGGCCCAGTGGCTCCGGGAAGGCGACGTGCCGCGCCGCGTCGCCGCCGCCGCCGCCATGGCGCTGGGTGTCGTCGCGCTCGCGATCGGCTAGGGTAAGCTCGCGCCATGGAAACCTCCTTCACCTCCGCCGTCGTCATCCTGCTGCTGGTCACCGATCCGATCGGCAACATTCCCTTGTTCGTCTCTCTGCTGCGGCACGTCAATCCGAAACGCCGCGTCCGCGTGATCGTACGCGAGTGCGCGATCGCGCTCGCCGTGCTGCTGATATGCGTGCCTTTCGGCAGCTCCCTCCTCGAGCTCTTCGGATTGTCTGAGCGCTCGCTCAACCTCGCCGGCGGCGTCATCCTGTTCCTGATCGCGCTGCGCATGATCTTTCACGGCCCCGAGGGCATTTTCGGAGACACGGCCTCGGGCGAGCCGTTCATCGTGCCGCTCGCGATTCCCTCCATAGCCGGGCCCGCGGCGATCGCCACCGTGATCCTGCTCGTTTCGCGCGCCCCGCAGCGCCTGCCGGAGTGGCTTCTCGCGGTGACCGTGGCGATCGCGGCTAGTCTGGTGGTTCTGGTCTTCGCCGAGCGCATCAGCAGATGGGTGGGCAAAGGGGTGCTCGCCGCTTTCGAGCGGCTGATGGGCTTGCTGCTGACCGCGATCGCGGTGGAGATGTTACTGCGCGGGATCGAGGGATTCGTTCGTCAGCTGCAATCCGCCTAGGAAGGGTCCGAACACGCAGGCTCAGCTCAGGCGGGAATCGCGTTGCGGATGGCGGGCAGCATTCGTATGACGGCTTCGCGCCCCTCCGCGATGGCGAATTCGGCGCGGTGGTAATCGAGCAAACCGAGGTGGCCGAGCCGCGGCGTGAGCAGCGCGTCGGGCGGCTCGCCGGCCAGGCGGCTGCGCGCGATCCGCAACTGCATGATGTTGATCGAACCCATCAGCGTTTCGAGCAAGGACGGCGGCGCGGACTCGGGCTCCGCCTGCCGTTCGTTCACCCTGTTGTATCTGGGCAGAAACCTGCTCATGAAGCCGCGCGAGGTGGTCTGCGTGGGGGCTCGATCATCGTCGCGCGCGTAGCGCCCGACCAGGTCCGAACCGAGATCGACCGCCAACACGATGTCCGCGCCCATCGCCCGGCACAATGAAACCGGAATCGGATTGACGACGCTTCCATCGACGAGATACCGATCTTCGTGCTGCACCGGCTGAAACAGGCCCGGCACGGCGATGGAAGCGCCGATCGCGGTGGATACCCTGCCTTCGCGCAACCAGATTTCCTGACCGGAATGGAGGTCGGTCGCAACCGCGGCAAACGGCACCTCGAGTTCGGAAAACTCGCATTCCGCGAACTGCTCGCGAAAAACTTCCCTGACGCGCTTGCCCTTGATGAGCCCGCCGCGCAGGCCGAAGTCCATCAGCTTGAGCAGGCGCTTCCAGTCGAGCGAAAGGGCCCAGGCCTCCAGCTGATCGAGCCGGCCCGCGGCAAACGCGGCCCCAACCAGCGCGCCGACCGAGCAGCCGGCGATGAGGTCGGGCTTGATGCCCGCCTCGAGAAGCGCACGCAGCACGCCGATATGCGCCCAGCCGCGCGCTGAGCCCGCGCCGAGGACGAATCCGATTTTGGGCTTTCGTGGCACGTTTCTAGGTCTGCTCCGAGCCCGATCCGGCTTGGGTCTCCATCACATCCGCTCGAAAATCGCCGCGATCCCCTGCCCGCCGCCGATGCACATCGTGACTAGGGCGTAGCGTCTCTGCGTGCGGTGCAGCTCGTAGATCGCCTTCACGGCGAGGATGCAGCCGGTTGCGCCGATCGGGTGGCCGAGGGCGACCGCTCCGCCGTTGGGATTGACCTTCGCCGGATCGAGACCGAGATCGCGCGTCACCGCCATCGCCTGAACCGCGAACGCTTCGTTCGACTCGATCACGTCCATGTCGGCGGGCTTGAGGCCCGCTTTCTCGAAGACGCGCCTCACCGCGGGGATCGGTCCGAGGCCCATCAGCTGAGGCTCCACGCCGGCGTGCGAATACGCCACGAGGCGCGCAAGCGGCTTCGCGCCCTGCTTCTGCGCTGCGGACCTCTCCATCAGCACCACCGCCGCCGCGGCATCGTTGATGCCGGAGGCGTTGCCCGCAGTGACGGTGCCGTCCTTCTTGAACACGGTTTTCAGCTTTTGAAGATCCGCAAGCGTGGCGTCCTTGCGGACGTGTTCGTCGGTGTCGAACTGAGCGGGACCTTTCTTCGATTTCACTTCGACCGGGGCGATCTGGCTTCTGAAGTGTCCGGCATCGATGGCTTTCGCCGCCCGCCGGTGACTCTCGAGCGCAAACGCGTCCTGCTCCTCGCGGGTGATGCCGTATTTCGCCGCTATGTTCTCCGCGGTCACTCCCATGTGGCCGTGACCGAAAGGGTCGTGGAGCGCGGCGGACATCGCGTCGATCAGCGAGGAGTCGCCCATGCGCTGACCCCAGCGCGCTGCGGGAATGAAGTACGCGGCACGGCTCATGCTCTCGGCGCCCGCGCCGAGCGCGACGTCGGTATCGCCGAGGAGGATGTGCTGAGCCGCCGAGACGATCGCCTGCAGCCCGCTGCCGCACAGGCGATTGACCGTCAGGCATGGAGCGCCCGCCGGCAGCCCGCCCTCGATCGCTGCGACGCGCGAGATGTACATGTCGCGCGCCTCGCCGTGGATCACGCTGCCGAGCACGACGTGACCGACCGTCGCCGGGTCGATCTTCGCCCGCGCTACCGCTTCCTTGATCGCGATCGCTCCGAGCTTCGTCGGCGGAATGTCCTTGAGCGAGCCGCCGTAGCCGCCGATCGCGGTGCGAACACCCCCGGTCACCACCACTTCACGTTGTGCCATGAAAACCTTCCTATTTCATGCGGCGCGGCGCCGGACTGCGGCACCGCTCGCCCAAAGATCGTGCGCATCGGAGCGCAGCACCCTCACCTGCGTCCAATCGCCCGGCTTGAGTTTTGGGGCGTCCTCGATGTGCACCACACCGTCGATTTCCGGGGCGTCTGCGGCGGAGCGCCCCACGGCTCGTCCCGCCTTCACCTCGTCCACCAATACCTTGATGGTACTTCCCAGCTTGCGCTTCAGACGCCGCGCGCTGATTTTCTCCTGCAGGTGCATGAGCCGCTCACGGCGTTCTTCGCGCACTTCGTTCGAAATCCCGCCGGGCAGTTCGTTCGCCTTCGCGCCTTGCACCGGCGAATACGCAAAGCAGCCGACGCGGTCGAGCTCGGCTTCCTCGAGAAAGTCGAGGAGTTCCCGGAATTCGTCTTCCGTCTCGCCCGGGAAGCCGGCAATGAAGGTGCTGCGGATCGTGATGTCCGGGCAGATCCCGCGCCAGGCGCGGATGCGCCCGAGATTGTCCTCCCCGCTTGCAGGACGCTTCATGAGCTTCAGGATCCGCCGGCTCGCGTGCTGAAAGGGAACGTCGATGTAGGGAAGGACCTTGCCTTCGGCCATGAGCGGTATCACCTCGTCCACGTGGGGATAGGGATAAACGTAGTGGAGCCGCACCCACACACCGAATTCTCCGAGGGCAGCCGCCAGATCGCCCATGCGCGCCTTGAGCGGCCGCCCGCCCCAGAAACCGGTGCGGTACTTGAGATCCACGCCATAGGCGCTCGTGTCCTGGGAAATCACCAGCAGCTCCTTGACACCCGCTTTCACCAAATTTTCCGCCTCCCGCATCACCTCGCCGATCGGCCGGCTCACCAGATCGCCTCGCAGGGACGGGATGATGCAGAACGTGCAGCGGTGATTGCAGCCTTCGGAGATCTTCAGGTAGGCGTAGTGCCGCGGAGTGAGCTTGATTCCCTGCGGCGGCACGAGGTCGGCAAAGGGGTCATGCGGTTTCGGCAGGTGCTCGTGCACCGCCGTCATCACCTCTTCCAGCGCGTGCGGCCCCGTGACGGCGAGGACCCTCGGATGGGTCTCGCGAACCACGTCGCCCTTTGCACCGAGGCAACCCGTGACGATCACCCGGCAGTTCTCGGCGAGCGCTTCACCTATCGCGCCGAGCGACTCCTGCACCGCCGACTCGATGAACCCGCAGGTGTTGACGACGACGAGATCGGCTCCGTCGTATGAAGGCGAAATCGCGTAGCCCTCGGCGCGCAGGCGCGTGAGGATGCCTTCGGAATCGACCAGAGCCTTGGGACAGCCGAGCGAGATGAATCCGACCTTCGGTGCCGCGGCCATACGGATGTCAGGTTTTTTTTTCCTCGCCGGGCGCCTTCTTTTCGCCGGGAGGCTGCGCGCTGCTCGGCGGAGCGCCGAACCCCGGCACCCCGGGGAATCCGGGAAAGGCGAAGCCGGAGAACATGTTGCGCGTCTTGTCCTGCAGCTGTTCCTGCATCTGCTGGAACACGTTGCGGCTCTGTTCCATGTACGCCGAGATCATGGTCTGCATCGCCGGACCCTGGAAGCTCATGAACTGCTTCCAAAGCTCCTCGTTGAACTTGGTGGGTTCTCCATAGAGCTTCTGCGACTGCTCCCGCATGCTCTTCTGGATTTCTCCGAACAACTGCATGTTGCGCTCGAGGTACGCCCCTAGCATCCCCTGCATGGCGTTCCCGTAGGAGCGGATGAACTGCGTGAGAACGTCCGAGGAAAACATCGGCGCTCCAGCGGCTTCTTCCTCCAGTATGATCTGCAGCAGGATGGATCGCGTCAGGTCTTCCCCGGTCTTCGCGTCCACCACCTGGAATTCCTCACCCCCCATCACGAGCTTCTTCACGTCGGCGAGCGTGATGTACACGCTGGTCTTGGTATCGTAGAGCCGGCGGTTGGGGTACTTCTTGATCAGTCGGGCGGGTTCAGACATGGGGACCCTTGCCTCATCGTGTCGCACTGGTGTTGCGGTGCCACATGATACTGGAGATTGCCGCCCGGTTCCATCCAGTCGACCCTCCAGCTCGCCTACGCCATGTGCTGCCCGCCGTTGATGGCGATGTTTGCGCCGTTGACGAACGCGGCCTCCTCCGAGCAGAGGTAAATGATCAACCCGGCGATTTCCTCGGGTTTTCCGAGCCGTCCGATCGGAATCTGCGGCAGGATTTTCGAGTCGAGAATCTCCTTCGGAATCGCAGTCACCATCTTCGTCCCGATGTAGCCAGGCGAGATGGTATTGACGGTCACGCCCTTCTTCGCCACTTCCAGCGCGAGCGACTTGGTGAAGCCGTGCATGCCGGCCTTTGCCGCAGCGTAGTTGGTCTGGCCGAAAGCGCCCTTCGACCCATTCACCGAGGACACGTTGATGACGCGGCCCCAGCCGCGGTCCACCATTCCGTCGCAGACCTGCTTGGTCATGTTGAAGACTGAATCGAGATTGGTGTGCAAGACCGCGTCCCAGTCGCCTTTGGTCATCTTCCTGAAGGTCATGTCGCGCGTAATTCCGGCGTTGTTGACGAGGATGTCGACGTGGCCGAGGTCCCGGGTCACGCTCTCGACGCACGCCTTGCACGATTCGAATTCGGCGACGTTGCAGGTATAGGTGCGGAAATCGTAACCGCGTGACTTCATCTCCGCGGCCCACTGGCTGACCGTCTTGTTCGAGGGGGAATAGGTCACGGCTACGCGGTATCCGGCATCCGCCATCTTCGTGCTGATCGTCTCCCCCAGCCCTCCCATGCCTCCCGTGATCAGCGCCAGCCGCGTTGCCATCACTCCTCCTTGCGTCCTCGATTCGGTGCCGTCCCGATGTGTTCGGGATTATTGCACCGTTCAGATCGGAGTCAAACCATGTGCAAGCCGCCGTTGATCGAGATGTTCGCTCCGGTGACGTAGCCGGCCTCTTCGGAGGCGAGATACGCGACCAATCCCGCGACCTCCTCGGGCCGCGCGAGCCGCCCCATCGGGATCTGCTCGACGATCGAACGCAGGATTTCGGGTTTCATCGCCTTGACCATGTCCGTCTCGACGTAACCCGGCGAGACCGTATTGACGGTGACGCCTTTTTTCACCACCTCTTGCGCCAAGGCCTTGGAGAATCCATGCATGCCCGCCTTGGCCGCCGAATAGTTGGTCTGGCCGAACTGGCCCTTGAGCGCGTTCACGGATGAAATGTTGACGATGCGGCCCCAGCCGCGCTCCATCATGCCTTCGATCACCTGGCGGGTGACATTGAAGACACTGTTGAGATTGGTATTGATTACCGCGTACCAGTCGGCGGGCGACATGCGCTTGAAAACGCCGTCGCGCGTGATGCCTGCATTGTTGACGAGGATATCCACCGGACCGATCACCGAGCTGATCTGATAGAACATCTCTGCGCAGGAATCGTAGTCGTCGACGTCGCCCTCGGCGGCGTGGACCTGCAGGCCTTCGCCACGCATCCTCGTGATCCAGTCATCCTTCTTTTCGTAGCCGGGCAAGCAGCCCGCGACGACCTTGACGCCGCTTCGCGCCAGGCGCCGGCACACCGCCGTGCCGATTCCACCCATGCCGCCACTCACGAACGCGATGCGCTGCTTGAGGGGGGACACGTCTTCCGGCGCCGGCTCCGTGCCAGAGCTTGTGCCTTCGCGTCTCACTGCTGCCGCCGTCGTCATGGTTCGATCTCTCCCTGAAAAATCGTGTCCCTTCGCCCTGCTCATACGATCCGGTGCTTGACATAGCGCCCGGGCGCGGGCTCTACCGGCGCGAATTTCGCATTGCCCAGGCGTGTCTGTGCTTTGATGCGCCCGCCGCCGAAACCCTCGAGCCAGGAGCTCCAGTCGGGCCACCAGCTTCCAGGCTCTTTCCTTGCGGCGGCGAACCACTCCTCCGGGTCTGCGGCCGGTTTTCCGCCTATCCAGTGGCTGCGTTTGTTTTTCGAGGCGGGATTGACGATCCCGGCGATGTGGCCGCTCGCACCGAGCACGAAGCGCATGTCGCCCCCAAGCAGCTGAGTCGTACGATAGGCCGTGCGCCAAGGCACGATGTGGTCCTCGCGCGTGGCGAGCACATAGGTCGGAACCGTGATCCTCCCGAGATCCACCGGCACGCCCAGCACCTGGAGCTTCCCGGGAACGCGCAACTGGTTCTCGAGATAGGTGTTGCGCACGTACCAGCAGTACATCGGTCCGGGAAGATTGGTGGAATCCGCGTTCCAGTAGAGCAGGTCGAAAGCTTCGGGCGATTTACCCTTCAGATAGTTGTTGATCACGTATGACCAAACGAGGTCGTTCGCGCGAAGGGCCGAGAACACGAGCGCGAGATCGCGACCGGGCATGATTCCGCCCTTGCCGATCGCCGCCTCGCGCACCGCAACGCTGGCCTCGTCGATGAAAAGTCCGATGTCGCCCGTGTCGGAGAAATCGAGCATCGAGGCGAGGAAGGTCGCGCTCTCTACGCGATTGTCGCCTTTCGCGGCCATGATCGCGAGTGCGGCGCCGAGCATCGTGCCACCGACGCAGAAACCGAGCGCGTTGACCTTCTCGCCGGCGCAGATCGCGCCCGCGACTTCGAGCGCTTTGAGCACGCCCTTTTCGAGGTAATCGTCCCACGTGAGATGGCCGAGCTCCTCGGTGATGTTGCGCCAAGACACCATGAACACGGGGTAGCCCTGCTCCACCGCGTAGCGCACCAGTGAATTTTCCGGCTGAAGATCCAGGATGTAATACTTGTTGATGCAGGGCGGAAACATCACGAGCGGCTGCTTGAATACGGTCGGAGTGACCGGCTTGTACTGGAGGAGCTGGATCAGCTCATTCTCGAAAACCACCGCGCCCTCGGTGGCCGCGAGATTCTTGCCGACCTCGAACACGGACTCGTCCGTGGTCGAAATGCGCCCCTTGTGCACGTCCTCGATGAGCTGGCGAATTCCCTGGGTGAGACTCTCGCCCTTGGTTTCGAGCGCGAGCTTGAGCGCCTCCGGATTGGTCGCGGCGAAATTCGCCGGGCTCATTGCGTCGGAAAACTGGCGCGCGATGAAGCGCAGGCGCTCTTTTGCGCGAGGCTCCGCTTCGAGCGCTTCGATCCAATCCGATAGAAAATGCGAATTGATGAGATAGCTCTGGCGCAAGTAATCGAACCAGGGATTCCGCTGCCATTCCGCGGAGGAAAAGCGCCGGTCCCCGTGATCGGACGCTGCCATGGGCGTGCCGTCGCGCCCGGCCTCGCGGGTAAGCGCCGACTGCCACAGCGCCGCGTGCAGCTGGAAGTAGCGCGCTTGAAGGGCCGCGAACTTGGCGGAGTCAACGCCTACCGACTTCAGCGAGCGGGCGAATTCGGAATCGGGAGGGACACCCAGTGAGCCGAGGAAATTCTGCAGGAGCGCCTGGGCGGCGACCGTGAACTGCTCGGCCGAAGAGGAGGCTTGGACCGCCATTTTTCGCTGAAAACCTTGAAATATCTGAGAAGGCGACGGGATATTGCGCCGCACAATGGACGAAGTCAAGGCAGGACGGCCCGACACGGCGGATTCCGTGCTAACCGGCTGTCCAGACTCCGAAATCAGTACTCGCCCGGTTGCGTGAAACGCGCGAGGACCCGAAGCGGGAGGTGTTTGCACAGTGCCGGCGAAAGCGTAAAGTATCCGCGAGAATAAGAAGATTGAGCCTAGGGGAGAGGGACCATATGGGGCACAAGGCCGCCGTGCGCCTTGCGCGGATTCTTGCCAGCCGCTCGAAGCCAGGCCTTGAGGAAGCCGTGCTCCTCATTACCGAACAGCTCGGCTTCCGGTACTTCATGTTCCGCGGCTGCCTCGCTCCATCGCGCGGTGTATCTCACGACTTCCAGTTCGACAATTTCCCCGATGGCTGGCGCCGGTATTGCGCCGATCGAGGTAAAGATCTGCTGCCCGGTCCACTACACCTTCTCGCCCTACAGGAAGTCACCCCTTTGCCTTGGAACAAGATCGCGTCTCGGCAGAGCAGGCCTTTCGCGAAGGCCGGTAGATTTGGGTTGGGGACCGGTGTTTCGTGTTCCGTGCGCGGGCCGCACGGTCAGTGGAGCCTCACCAGCTTCGCGTTGGCCCGCGGCGGTTCCGCAGCGGAGCGCCTAATCCTCGCGACACTACCGGATTGCCAGCTGGTCGCGTGCGCCATTCATTACGCGGCGGCGCGCATTGCCCGGCGCGGTGTCGACCGGGTCGGGCCGTCGCTCCGGCGCGACGACGTTCCCGGCAAGCTTCTCAGCGACCGCGAGAGCCAATGTTTGATCGAGTCGGCACGCGGTAAGACGACTTCTGAAATCGGCCAGGCCCTGCAGATTTCCGAGCGCACCGTCGCGTTCCACCTCTCAAACATGAGGCGCAAGCTCGGCGCAGCCAATTCCCGCCACGCCGTCACGAAGGCCTTCGCGCTCAGGCTGATCGCTGCAGGTCAGTAGCTCTGGGTGTCAGCGCGCCCCGCCGTGCGACCGCGGTGATCCGAATCGGCGGCCTGTTGTCGAGATGGAGCTGGAAAACTAGGAGACCACCTGCGCGGCTTGCGCATCCGCCCAATAAAGCCGCGCGGGGTTGTCCACCAGGATCCGTTTTCTGAGCTTCTCGTCCGGGACGACTTTCGCGAAGAAGTCGACCAGCTCGCCGTCGTTCGGCATCGTCGCCACGTTGGGATGAGGAAAGTCGGTTCCCCAAAGCACGCGCTCAGGCGCCGACTCGATGAGCGCCGCCGCGAAAGGCATCGCGTCGTGAAACGGTTTTCCGGCGGTGGATACGCGCTCCGGTCCGCTTACTTTCACCCAAGCAAGCCCGTTTTTCATCAGATCGAGCAACATCCGGAAGGGCTTCTGATCGATCCCGTGCTGCGCCTGAACGCGCCCCATGTGGTCGATGACAAACGACACGCGCAAACGGCGGAACATTTCCGCATGGGTCTCGATGTCTTCGGCGTCGAAATGCAGCACCACGTGCCAGCCGAGCGGCTCGATCATCGCGAGAGTGCGCTCGAACGCGCGCCGATCGGGCGCGCCGCCGAGATGCCGCACGAAATTGAAACGCACACCGCGCACGCCGCCCGCGTGCAGCGCCTCGAACTCGCTCTCGTTCGCCCTTTCCTCAACCATCGCTACGCCGCGCCAGGCGCCGCCCGGTTCAAGTTTCCGGGACCAGGCGATCGCATCGAGCATTGCGCGATTGTCCGCACCATGGCAGCTCGCCTGAACGAGCACCGCGCGCGAAAAGCCGAGATGCTCGTGCAATGCGCGCAGCTTCTCCCTCGGGGAGTCGGGCGGCGTGTAGCGACGTTCGGGTGTGTAGGGAAACTTCGCGGCCGGGCCGAAGATGTGACAGTGCGCGTCGCATGCACCTGGGGGCGGGGCGTACGCCGGCTTGATCGGATTCGGATCCGGGCCGCTGATGGGCGTCGTCATCGGCCGCCCTACTGTTTCTCGATTTTCGCTCGCTCGATTACGGCCTTCCACTTTGCAATTTCGGAGACCAGCAGATCGCGCAAAGCCTCAGGCGTACCGCCGCGCGCCTCCACACCAAGGTCCTGCAGACGCTTGCGAATTTCGGGCGAACCCGTGGCGGCGTTGACTTCGCGATTGAGGCGGTCGATCACAGCCTTCGGCGTTCTCGCCGGGGCCGCAACGCCGTTCCATGAGGCTGCCTGGTAGTCGCGCACGCCGCTCTCGGCGACGGTAGGCACGTCCGGCAGGCCGGGAAAGCGTTTCTCGGAAGTCACGGCCAGCGGCTTCAGTCCCCCGCCCTTGATTTGCGCGATCACCGGCGCGAGAATCTCGAACGCAGCCTGGACATCACCGCCCTTCAGCGCCGTGATCACCGCCGGCGTTGTCTTGAACGGCACCACCTGTGCGTCGATTCCCGACAGTGATTTGAAAAGTTCCGCCGCAAGGTTCTGGGTACTTCCGATATTGATGGTGCCGATATTGAGTTTGTTTGGATTTGACCCGGCATACGCGATCAGCTCGCGCACCGAGCTGATCTTGGAAGCCGAGTCCACAACCAGGACCAAGTCGAAAAACCCCACTGTCGAGACCGGCGCAAAATCTTTGACGGTATCGTAGGGCAGAGACTTGAACAGAGACG
>WNGH01001393.1_pt1 | contig 22604 bp, 27 predicted proteins | sample 5400631 | NCBI WGS metagenome assembly WNGH01 (sample SAMN13153373, study PRJNA577476) | soil metagenome | isolation source: 115 cm soil or saprolite under Garry oak tree replicate 1 | place: USA:California | collected 2016-06-15
AGCTGGCCAAGGGCGTGCCGAGGGCTCCTCCTCACCCCCCGAACCCGCACGGGAAGGAGGTGGTGGACTCCGCTAGCATCTGCCTCGGGTGCTCGACTTTTCGAGCGGCCAGTGTTCGAGTTTTCGACCGGCCTTCACACTTTCTTCCTCGTCGACGGCCTCGGCCTCGGCCTCGGCTGAGTGCTCTTCCTTCATGCCTCCTCCTCCGCGGGGTCGGCTCCAGACGCTGCTGCTGCTAGCACCGCCATTGCTCCCCGATCCAGCACGCTCTCGGGGTCAAACCCGTGCTCACTCAGCTCAAGGAGGAACATGGTTGCAGTTAAGGTCATGACAAGGATGAACCTCTGTGCCTCATCGGGCGTCGAAGTCCAGGCGTCGATGATTGTGCTCATGCGGTTCCTGTCGTCCGCGAGCGCCGCGCGAAGGATCGCAACCGAATCTGCGGCCAAGTCTAGGTTGCTCATCGGTTCTGACAGATTTTCATTCCGCTGCTTCTGAAGCCTGTAAGCCAGGCGGAACCCGTACGCCTGCTCGGCTGTGAGAGGTATAAACTCAGTGACCTCTCCGAGACGTCCCACCTCTTCCGACGGGGCCAGGTGTACCAGCCGGATGCCGTCGTCCATCACTTCGACCGCAACGCACTCAGTACCAGGGAGCCCCACGCTCATCACTGCCTGGCGGGTTCTAGCTTGAGGATCTCTCACGCGAAGGGCGTCGGCGTTCCCGGCGTAGGACGTCGCGTCCTCCAGGTCAAACACGTTGTCCATTCCCTCTTCTCCTTCCTCGTCCGCCGGCGGTCAGGTTCGGAGCCGGCCCGACATCGGCGCCGGCGCCGCGGTCCGTAGCCGGGGCCAGCCGGCTGGCAGGTTCACCGCCGGCCCGGTCTGCTGGCCCGCTGCCGCTTAGAATTCGCGCTCGCGCAGGGCACGGAGCGCTACCTCGTAAGCCGCGGCGCGGCGCGGATCAGCCGGCGGGCCGTCCCGCTCAATGAACACGACGCACTCGGCATCGTGGGTGTCTTCGTTGAGCCCGAGTGTGAGCATCGCCCACCGCTTGGTTACGGCGTAGGTCTCATGCTCGCCCGTAGGCCGGCCGCAGTTTGGGCACTCGGCAAGCTGTTCCCACTCAGCCTCCGGGATGGAGTGGTCCTCCTCCATGTCCGTCTCCTTCCTCGGTGTCGGTTTCCGCAGAAGCGCTACGCGGGATTGCTCGAACCGCCGGCGACCGCGGCCTCGGCCTTCGGCTGCACCAGCGCCGTCTTCAGTCCGTCCTTAGTTTTCTGTGCAGCAACCATCCGGTCGAGTAGCGACTCATACGCCTTGCCAAACCGGTCGTATGCCTTCCCAAGCTTCGTCACGGAGGTCCTGTCGATGTCTCCAGTGATGCTGGACAGGTCGCGGGCAAGGTCGTCCAGTACCTCGACGACGTTCTCTACCACCACCACGGACACGTCATCCGCCGTGGTCGTCGGGGTGTCGCGCTTGGCGGGCTTGGGCGGGGTGAGCTTGACCTCGACCGGGTGCGTCGTATAGCCCTTGGTGGCGGTCGAGACGACCTTGAGGCTATCGCGCTCGGGCTTGGGCGTCGGAATGTGTTTGACCTCTCCGCGCTTGATTGCCTCGTGGGTCTTGGGATCCTCGCGCTTGACCTTCGCAGCGCGGTCCACGGACCGTGCGGAGACGCCCATGACCTCGGCGGCTTGGGCCGACGCCGTACCCTTCGTGCCATTTGGCGCGGAGGTCCCGGCCTTCTTGCGCTTGTCGGCATCCTTCGCCAGCATCTCCTTCAGGTCCGCAGCGATGGCCGCCCTCTGCGCTAATGACAGATGCCTCCTGGCAAGGTTCAAGGAGATGACGAGCGCGACCGCCTGCTCCTCGGTGATGGGTGCGGTGCCGTCCACGTACGTGGGCTCGACACCGGCCATCCGGCTCGCGACGAGACGGTTTCTACCGTCCACCACCCACGTATGCTCCGTGCCGTCCGCGTCCACAACCCGTTCGCGGCGGATCGGGACAGTCTGCCCGTGATCCGCGATGTCCTGAGCTAGCGCGTGCATCTCCTTCTTGTTCAGGAGCGGAAATAACCGCGCAGCCGGATGCGCGAGTCCGGACACCTCTTTTTCTGCCACCTCTCTCATCTGGTCTTCGTGGTTCATGACCCTGATACCTCCTCTGGCGCGCACGGGTGGGCGCTCACCACAGAAGGTACGTGGTGCCAACCGGCTCCAGGCCGGTCGGGAAAAAGGCCGTTGACCTGCGGGTTTAGGGAGCGGGATGGCCTGCTAGAGGTCCTGTACCAAGAGCCCGGCGTTGAGTGAGCTCGGCGACCTGTCCGGCGCCGTGGGGGCGTCGGTCCGGGCCGGAGGGTGAGACCCGGCCGACCAGCGGTTGTCCAACCGGACGGTCGCTGGTAGCGTCCGGCAACCCGTCCCAGGAAAGGGCCTTCTGAGTGCTCACGTGGGTGCAGTCGATCGTCATGGGGATCCTCCAGGGGGTCACCGAGCTGTTCCCGGTCTCCAGCCTCGGGCACTCCGTGGTGATCCCCTCGCTGATCCCCGGCTGGCACGGCCTGGCCCGGGCCCAGTCCCAGCCGGAGTCGTTCTTCCTGGCCTTCCTGGTGGCCCTGCACGTGGGCACCGCCCTGGCCCTGGTGCTGTTCTTCCGGCGGGAGTGGGTCCGGATCGTCGGGGGGTTCTTCCGGACCATCGGGAAACGGCGGATCGAGACGAACGATGAACGGCTGGCCTGGCTGCTCATCGTGGCCACCATCCCGGCCGGGATCACCGGCGTGGTCTTCGAGCACCTGTTCCGGACGGTCTTCGCCAAGGCGCTGGCCGCCTCCGTGTTCCTGTTCGTGAACGGCCTGATCATGCTGGCCGGTGAGCGGGTCCGGAAGCGGGCGGAGGTCAAGGCGGTGGCACTTCGGCACGGGACCTACGAGGGCTCGGACTTCCGGCGCCTGGACACCCTGGAGTTCCGGGAGGCCGGCGTCATCGGAGTGTCCCAGGTGTTCGCCCTGCTGGCGGGGATCAGCAGGTCCGGGATCACCATGGTGGCGGGGCTGGTCCGGGGCCTGGACCACGAGGACGCGGCCCGGTTCTCGTTCCTGCTGGCGACGCCGATCATCCTGGCCGCCGGGGTCTACAAGCTGCCGGACCTGCTCGGCCCCCTGGGCGACGGGATCAGGACGAAGGCGCTGGTGGGCGGGATCGCCGCCGGGGTGACGGCCTACTTCTCGGTGAAGTTCCTGGTGCGGTACTTCGAGGTCCGCACGCTGACCCCGTTCGGCATCTACTGTCTGCTGGTCGGGGCGGCCCTGATCGTCCGCTTCGCCGCTTTCTAGACCTTCGAGACCGGCGACGGCAGCCCCAGCACGACGTCCTCCAGGAACTGGTTCCGCAGGGCCAGCAGCAGGCGTTCCAGGCGCCGGCACGCGGCGGCCAGATCGGGGCCGGATGCGGCGCCAGGGGACGCGAGGTCGCCTGCCCGGCGGATCTCGTCCATCACCTCGGTGAACCGGAGCGGTTCCCCCTGACGGTCCCCCGGGCCGAACTCCGCGTAACAGACCTCACAGAAGTCCCGGTACACGGAGCCGGCGGAACGGCACTCGGGGCAGTCCACGGCGTCCGGCGCCCTCGAGGGGACCGGCCGGATCCGAGTGACGTCCACGCTTGGACCGTAGCCCGGCCAGGTTCCCGGGAGGCGACGCCCTTGGAAACGGAGCGTGAACGTCCCGGGAACCTCCGGGGCCGCCGCTCAGGCAGTCCTAGACTGACGCGGGGTGGAGCGCTCCGAGCACGGGATCTCGTTCGCGAGGCGGCCGGCGTGCCGTTCCTGAAGCGGCGCCGGGACGAGCGCGAGGCGGCCCGCCGGGCCCTGGAGGAGGCTCGAGCCCGCACGGCCGACCTGGAGGCCACGGTCGGCGCCCAGGAGGCGGTGCTGGCGGCGCTCCCGAACGGGATCGTGCTGTTCGCCCCGGACGGCGCGGTGGCCTACGCGAACCCGGCCGCGCGGAGCCTGCTGGGCCGCCGGTTCGACACGCTGGAGGAGCTGACCCCGGGATCTCTGCGCGACGCGGCCCGGCGGGCGGCGGGCGACGGCTCCCCCGCGGAGACGGAGTTCGAGACCGGCGGCCTGATCGTCCAGGCCACCGCGGTCCCCACCGGCGGAGAGGGCGGCGTGGTGCTGGTGGCCAGGGACGTCACCGCGGCCCGGCGGGTGGACCAGGTCCGCCGCGACTTCGTGGCCAACGCGTCGCACGAGCTGAAGACGCCCGTCGCCTCCATCCTGGCCCTGGCCGAGACCATGCAGGACGCCGCGGGGGGGGACCTCGCCGCCACGGAGCGCTTCGCCGCCCGGGTTGAGCAGGAGGCCCGACGGCTGTCCCGGCTGGTCACCGACCTGCTGGACCTGTCCAGGCTGGAGGGCGGGATCCCCGACCGGTCGCCGGTGGACCTGGACCGGATCGTGGCAGCGGAAGTGGAGCGCCTGCGCCCCCGGACGGACGGGGCGCACCTTCGCCTGGTGGTCGATACCGATACGGGGGTGCGCGTCCTGGGGTCGGAGAGCGACCTGGGCCTGCTGGTGCACAACCTGCTGGACAACGCCATGCAGTACAGCCCCGAGGGCGGCGAGGTCCGCGTGATGGTGCGGTCCCGGGACGGCAACGCCGAGCTGCGGGTGACGGACACGGGGATCGGCATCGCCTCGCGCGACCTGGACCGGATCTTCGAGCGGTTCTACCGGGTGGACCCGGCCCGGTCCCGAGCCACGGGAGGGACCGGCCTGGGCCTGTCCATCGTGCGGCACGTGGCAGAGTCCCACGGCGGGTCCGTGGCGGTCCGCAGCGTGCTGGGGGCGGGCTCGACGTTCATCGTCCGGCTGCCGCGGGCGGACGGCTGACCCCGATCTACCATTCCGTCCACACCCCATGACCATCCTCCTGCTCGTCCGCCATGCACTGACCGAGGCCACGGGCAAGCGCCTCAGTGGCTGGACCCCCGACGTCCACCTGTCCGAACGCGGGCGCGAGCAGGCTCGGGAGCTGGTCGACCGGCTGGCCCCCGTTCGGATCTCGGCCCTGTACTCCAGCCCGCTGGAACGCTGCCGCGAGACCGCCGAGCCGCTGGCCGGCGCGCGGCGCCTGGAGGTCCGGGAGACCGAGGACATCGGCGAGGTGCGCTACGGGGACTGGACGGGCCGGACCCTGGCCCAGCTGTCCAAGACCATGTTGTGGCGGTCGGTCCAGGCCACGCCCTCCGCGGTGCGCTTCCCCGGCGGGGAGACCCTCCTGGAAGTGCAACAGCGCGCGGTCCGGTCGGCCGGGGCCATCGCCGCCGCCCACCCCAGGGGCGTCGTCGCGCTGGTGTCGCACGGGGACGTCATCCGGCTTCTGCTGGCCCATTTCGCGGGGCTGCACGTCGACCTGTTCCAGCGGCTGGTGGTGTCGCCGGCCTCGGTCTCCGTGGTCGCCGCGGGAGACGGCGTCCCCCGGATCCTGCGGATCAACGACACGGGCGGCCTCCGCGACCTAGCCCCGCCGAGGAGGCGGCCCGGGCCGAGGAAGGGGCCTCCGCGGAAGGTGGGAGGATAGGTCCGTGGAGCTCGACCGGGTCGATCGCATCACGGCGGAGGCCGTGGGGCCGCCCGGCCACCGAACCTTCTACCTCCAGGCCCGCGGGGGCGACACGCTGGCCACGGTCCTGGTCGAGAAGCAGCAGGTCCAGCTGCTGTCGTCCTCGATCCTGGAGATCCTGGCCCGGGTGGGCAAGGAGACCGGCCCCGGCCCGTCCGACGACGAGATGGACCTGGAGGAACCGGTCGAGCCGATGTGGCGAGCGGGGCGACTGTCGATCGGCTACCTGGAAGAGCGCGACCTCCTGCTGCTGGAGGTCGAGGAGCTGCTCCCGGATGACAACGACGACGACGAGGACGACGAAGAGGAAGCGGAGGGGGTGGAGGCGCTCGAGGCGCTGGAGAGCGCGGCGGTCGGGCCGGAGCAGGAAGCCGAGCGGCTCCGCCTGTGGGCCACCCGCGAGCAGATGCTCTCGCTGTCCCGGCACGGCGCGCTGGTGTGCTCGCGGGGCCGCCCCACCTGCCAGTTCTGCGGGAACCCCCTCGACCCCGAAGGCCACGTCTGCCCGGCCATGAACGGCCACGGCGAGATCGGCGGCGGATCAACGGATTGAACGGATGAAACGGATGAGCGCGTGAGCACGCCGCCGCAGTCGCAGGCCGACGCCGCTCTGCACCTCCTCGAGCACGGGGACCTAGAGGTCCTCGGGCTGCTCCCGAGGGCTTCGAACTACACCTTCCTGGCCCGGGTCCGGTCGGGCTCCGACGAGGCCCTGGCCGTCTACAAGCCCAGGGCGGGGGAGATCCCGCTGTGGGACTTCCCCGACGGGACGCTGCACCGCCGGGAGGTGGCCGCGTACGAGGTGGCCCGGGCCCTGGGATGGCCGGACATCCCCACCACCGTGCTCCGCGACGGGCCGCACGGGGTGGGCTCCGTCCAGCGGTTCGTGGAGTTCGATCCCACCGAGCACTACTTCACGCTCCAGGACACCCGCGGGGAGGACTTCCGGCGGGTGGCGGTGTTCGACGTGGTGGTGAACAACGCGGACCGCAAGGCCGGCCACTGCCTGCTGGCGGACGATGGCCGGATTTGGCTGGTGGACCACGGCGTGTGCTTCAGCGTCGAGCCGAAGCTCCGCACGGTCATCTGGGAGTTCGCCGGCGAGCCGATCGCACCCGAGCTGTGCGCGGACCTCCAGCGCCTGGCGGGGGATCTGCGCGCGGGAGCGCTCCGGAACCGGCTCTCGGCGCTGCTCGACCACCGCGAGGTGCTGGCCCTGGGAGCACGGGTGGACCGGCTGGTCGCGGCGGGACGCATGCCCCAGCCCGGGCCGGGCCGTCCCTACCCGTGGCCGCCGGTCTGAGCGGCGGCGGGCCACCCCCGGCGATCTCACGTCCCGGTCCTCTCCGGCGTTCCTGATAGCGATGGGGCTTCCACCGTTCTCGGCCTTCCTGGAGGAGTACCGCGTGCCGGTGTACCGGTTCCTGCTGGCGTCGGTGGGGCCGCAGCACGCCGACGACTGCTTCCAGGAGACGTTCCTGTCGGCGCTGCGGGCCTACCCGCGGCTCCCGGCCGACTCGAACCTGCGGGGGTGGATCCTGACCATCGCCACCCGCAAGGCCATCGACCACGGGCGAGCGACCCGGCGCCGCCCCATCCCCATGGCAGAGCTGCCGGAGCAGGCGGGGGCGACGGTCCCGGACGGGGACCCGGAGCTGTGGCGAGCGGTCCGGAGCCTCCCCCCGATGCAGCGGGCCGCCGTGGTCCACCGATACGTCCTGGACCTGCCCTACGCGGAGGTGGCGGGCGCCATCGGATGTTCCGAGGAAGCGGCCCGGGCCAACGCCCTGGAGGGCCGGAAGAAGCTGCGAGCCGTGCTGGAGCGCGAGGGACGGGAGTGAGGATGAGCGAGCTGGAGGAGCTTCGACGGGCCGACCTGGACCAGGCGGCGGCGCGGGCGGCGCGGGCCTTCGCGTCGCGGGCCGCCGACGCTGGGCTGGCCGACGTGGCCTATGCGTGGGTGGACTCTCCGTTCGGGCCGCTGCTGGTGGCCGCGACGAAGCGGGGGCTGGTGCGGCTGGCCTACCCGCACGAGGGCGTGGAGGAGTCGCTGGAGGAGCTGGCCGGGGCGATCTCGCCGCGGGTCCTGGAGGCCCCGGCCCGGGTGGACGAGATCCGCCGGGAGCTGGACCAGTACTTCGAGGGCCAGCGGCACCACTTCGACGTCCCGGTGGACTTCCGCCTGACCCGGGGGTTCACCCAGAAGATCCTGCGCATCACCGCTCGGATCCCGTTCGGGTCCCTGCTGACGTACGGGCAGGTGGCCACCAAGGCCGGCTCGCCGCGGGCGTACCGCGCGGCGGGGAACGCCCTGGGATCGAACCCGATCCCGATCGTGGTCCCCTGCCACCGGGTGGTGCACGCCGACGGCGGCCTGGGCGGCTACACCGGAGGGCTCGAGCGGAAGGAGTTCCTGCTGCGGCTGGAGGGAGCCCTGCGGTGAGCACGCTCGATCCGGCCGAGGCTCGCAGGAGGTTCGCGGAGGGCCGGGTGGCTCGGATGGCCACAGCGGGGGCGGACGGCCGGCCCCACGTCGTCCCGGTGGTGTTCGCGGTGGACGGCGAGGCCATCCTCTCCATCGTGGACCCGAAGCCGAAACGCGGCCCCCGGCTGAAGCGCCTGCGCAACATCGCGGCCAATCCCCGCGTCAGCCTGCTGGTGGACCACTACGAGGAGGACTGGCCGTCGCTGTGGTGGGTCCGCGCCGACGGCTCGGCCACGGTGGAGGAGGAGGGCGGCGCGCGAGACCGCACCATCGAGCTCCTCGCCGCCAAATACGCCCAGTACGCGGAGTGGACCGAGCCGTTCGGTCCCGCCGTCGTGGTGCGCGTCGACCGGTGGAGCTCCTGGTCGTTCTCCTGAGCTCAGGGGTCAGGGTCAGGGGGCCGCGGCGCCATCCTCGGGGAACAGCGCGATCGACGCGGTGAACCCGTGGAGGAAGTTCTTCCCCCCCACCGGCCCCAGCTCCCCCGCGCAGAAGAACCCGGCCACCGGCGCGTTCCCCAGCGTCTTCGCCAGCAGCGCGGCGTCGTGGTCGGGCTCCGAGAACAGCCGCGACCCCCGGCCGTTGCAGGTGAACAGCAGCGCGCCGGCGGCCCGCCGGCCGCCGAGCCCGGCCAGCTCGCGGTCCAGTGTCTCCCGGAGGTCCTCGTCCGCGGAGTCGGCGTCGCGGACGTGGAACTGCACGGTCTGGCCCACCTCGACCTCCTCGCCCAGCGCCATCGCCCCGGACTCGGGGTCCGCCCCCAGCACGCCGCGGATGAGGAAGTCGCCCCGATGCAACTCCGCGCGGTACTCGTCGATCACCTTCCCCACGTGCACGCCCCGCCCCAGCAGCTCCCGGTCCCGCTCGGGCAGGGTGGCGGCCAGCTCCTGGAGCCGCTCCAGGGGCGGACGGCCGCCCAGGGCCAGGATGACGTTGTCCTGGGCCCCGGTGATGGTGAACGGGCTCCCCACCGGGCGGCACCCCTGCGAGACCAGGGGATGGACCTCCGCGCCGGCCAGCCACGCCCCCACGGCCCCCGCCGAGAGCACGGTGCCGTCCAGGAACAGGCGGCTCTCCCCCGCTGGCAGCCCGCCGCTGGCCATCCCGCCCATCACCAGCGTGCCCGGTGCGTTCTGGTTCAGATGCTGGAGCAGCGCGCCCGCCGGGAACGTGAAGGGGTCGCACAGCAGCAGGTGCATCCCCGGGCCCGTCGGCCCCGTCTGGTGAGTCTCGTGGTCGAACCGCCACCCCGAGAACACGCCACCGGCCGAGGTCCGCACGAACTCCATGGCGAAGGTCTCCACCGGACCCGTATCGGCGGCCAGCCACAGGGACACGGCGGGCTCGCCCTCGATCTCCCGGCTCCCGCCCACCACCGACTCGGCGACGCAGCCGATCAGGGGGACCGGCCCGAGCCCGGCCCCCACCGCCTCCAGGAGCGCTTCCGCGGTCTCGAGGAAGTGCGGCGAGGCGAACAGGACGGCCAGGGAGGCAGGAGGTCCGCTGAAGGCGTCCCGAGCCTCGGCCGCGGCCCGGGTCCCCGCCGACCGCGGATCGAGCTCCTGGACCAGCGCCGCACCGGCTCTCATGTCGCGATGTCCAGCCTACCCGCCGCGTTCCCGCTCCGAACGCGCCGCGCGGGCCACCGCCTCGCGCGCCTCCTCCGGGATCAGGCCCTCGACCTCCTCGCCCCGGCGGACCAGCTCCCGGACCATCCGCGAGGACACCCCGGCCACGCGCAGGGACGGTTCCAGGGGGACGACCCGGTCCCGCCACCGCCGGGTCTCGCGGCGCGCCAGGACCCGGCCAACCGCGCCCTCGGTTCCGGCGCGGTCGGCGTAGAGCAGCCGGGCCCGCGCGAACAGTCGCTCCAGGGCGGCCTCCCGGTCCTGGTACCAGCGGGGATCGAACAGCTGGAGGACCTTGTCGGATCCCATCACCATCCACAGCTCGGCACCCGGGAAGCGCTCCGCGGCCGCCTCGGCCTGGTCGGCCAGCAGGCCGTGCGAGGCCAGCCCCAGGTACCGCCGCTCCTCCGGCCGGCAGTACCGGCGCAGGACCTCCAGGCGCTCCGCCACGGAGAGCAGGGGCGGCGCGGCGGCGCCCTCCTTGGGAAGGGTGCCCACGGCGTACACCAGCACCACCGCCTGGGCGAACGCGGCCGCCCACTCGGCCAGCTGCGTGTGGGCGACGGTGAGCGGGTCGAACGAGCCGGACAGGAGCGCCAGGCTGCGCACGGGCCCCGGATCGGGGGCCACGACCAGGGTGGGCGTGCCGGCCCGGCGGAGTGCCTCGATCTGTTCGTCGAATCCCATGGAGACCGCCCGCGTATTCTCATCGCTCGTGGAGGACCCGCGGGCGGTGGTCGAGCAGCTGGCCGCCGACCGCACGCTGGGGGCTGCCGAGACCGCCCGGGCCGCGGCGCGGGCCCTGGTCGCGATCTCGGGTGAGGAGCTCCCCGACGCCGTCGAGGTCCTGCTGCGCGGCCACCCCAGCATGGCCCCACTGTGGCGGCTAGCCGACGCGGTGCTTCGGAAGCGCGCGGGGGGAGCGGACCGGTTCCTGGCCACCCTGGCCGACGATGGGCAGGCCGCGGCCGCCCTGGCCGCGGCGCTACCGGACACCCTCCTGACCATCTCGTCCTCGGCCACCGTCGCGGAGGCCATCCGGATCCGCCGGCCCCGGCACGTCGTGTGCATGGCGTCGCACCCCGGCGGCGAGGGCCTGGCCATGGCCAAGGTGGTCAGCGCCTGGACCGAGACCACCCTGGCCGAGGACGACGAGGCCATCCGCTCGCTTCCCGCCGAGGCCGTGGTGACTGGCGCCGACGCCATCACGCCGACCGCCGTGATCAACAAGGTCAGGACGCGCGAGCTGGCCGAGGCCGCCCGGGCGCGCGACGTGCCCTGCTACGCGGTCGCGGGCAGCGCGAAGTTCATTTCGATCGCGCTGCCCGTCGTCCCACCGTTCGAGGCTACGCCCCTCGGGACGTTCACGGCGGTCGCCACCGCGGCCGGCATCCTCACCCCCGAGCAGGCCTCCGGCAGGGCCGCCGCGGTGCGGATCCACCCGGCGTTGCGCGCTCTAGCCGAGCGCCTCTGACCCTCTTCGCCCCTACCGGGCCCGCGATTCAGCCAGCCGGAGCAGGTTGTCCAGTCCCCGCCGGATGTCGCGCGCCGGGCCGGTCCGCAACATGACCTGCCGAACTCCCGGCGTCTTCAGTGGGACTCGCAGCCACCGGGGCATCGGGACGGGGCCGGTCGCCCGGAACAGGCACCGCACGCGGCTTCCGGTGCCGGCCGACGCGATCTCCCAGCGGTGGCATGACGTGCTCCATGGGCTGGCCCATGCCGAGGTCGGCGCCCAGGGAGAGCACCGACAGCAGCTCGGCCAGGCGGACCCGTGGCCGCGCGGAGGGGGAAGGCTCGATCACGACGGCGAGTCTATGCACGGCGAACGGGGTAGCCCTCCCCCGAGGATTCCGGCATCCCGCTGCTAGGATCGTTGACGTGGAAGGCGAAGCCCCTGATCAGGGGTGGATCACCAAGACCGAGTACTGCTACCGGCATCCCAGCGAACCGACCCGGGTCCACTGCACACGCTGCAACCGCCCGATTTGCACGGATTGCATGATCCCGGCACCGGTCGGCTACCAGTGCCCCGAATGCGTGGCCGAGGCCCGGCGGGCCTTTCGCCGGGGTCCGTCCGTGCGCGCGGGCGTCCGATCCATGCGTTCCACCTCCATGACCAAGGCGCTGCTGCTGGTGCTGGCCGCCGTGTTCGTGGTGGAGCTGCTCAAGAGCGGGGGGCGCACCCCGACCGGGCCGGCCCTGTTCAACATGGGCGCGCTCTATCCGCCTTCGGTGGCGTTCCACGGCCAGTGGTGGCGGCTGGTCAGCGTGATGTTCCTGCACGCGAACATCATCCACATCGCGTTCAACGCGTGGGCCCTGTGGATCTTCGGGCAGTACGTAGAGTCGTTCTTCGGGAAGTGGCAGTTCCTGGCCATCTTCTTCGTCGGCGCGTTCACCGGGAGCGTGGCCAGCTACGCGTTCGGCCCGGTGATCGAGCTTGGCGTTGGGGCGTCCGGAGGGATCGTCGGGCTGCTCGGCGCGTTCATCGCCTACAACCTGCGCCGCCGCCACCTGGCCATGGCCCAGGCCCAGCTCCGGTGGGTGTTCATCATCATCCTGCTGAACGTGGTCCTCACGGTGGGGGGCGGTGGCTTCGGCATCGGGAACATCGACTGGCGGGCCCACCTGGGCGGCCTGGTGGGTGGGTTCGTGGTGGGGGGCGCCCTGGACGGCGTGGGGCCGCAACGGTATCGGGGGCTGATCCGGGTGGCGGGTGTGGTGGGGCTCATCGTGGTGGGGATGGCCCTCGTGGCATGGCGCACCGGACAGCTCCACACCCAGTTCCCTCCCGCCGTCCGTGGCCAGTTCTTCCGCGGCCTGGGCTGACCCAACCGGGAACCCCGTCCGGAGTACCATCGTCTGACCCACGATGAACCGGAACCGAACGGACCTTCGCATCGCCCGGTTCGCGATCCCGCTGGCCGTGGTGGCCCTGCTGGTGGCCGGCTGCGCCAAAGGTCCGGTGGCGGACCACGTTCCCCTGAAGGCCGTCCCGGTGACGCTGGCTGACAAGGGGCAAGTCGTGGCGCTGCACGTGGGGCAGGAGATCCAGGTCTCCCTGGGCGCTCCGGCCAACGGTGGAGCGTGGACCCTGGCCACCTACCCTCGGTCGATGCTGGCCGTCACGGCCACGGACCCTCGGAGCGGGCAGTTCACGTTGCAGGCCCGTTCGAAGGGACAGGGGCTGGTGGGGTTCACGCTGCTCGGCAAGTGCGGACCACCGCTGATGGAGGCGGCCCCGGAGGGCGGCGTGTGCCCCGAGGCCGGAGGCGCGAAGGGGCTCGAGCCGGGCATGCCGGTGCCAGCCACGCTGGTCACCTACACCATCCGGGTCAGCTGACGGGTTCGGGCCGGAGCGCCCCAGCCTAGGGCGCGTTCCGGGAGTGTCAGCCGGGGCGGAACGAGGGAAGGCCGTCTCCCGGCTCGGTCACCGGCCGGAAGGGCTCGCCGCGCCGGTCCGCCAACCCCTGCGCCACGCGGTTCCACCCGTCCCGGTCCCACGACTCGACCACGTCGGCCACCGACCCCGAATCCACCAGGACCAGCGTGGGTACCACCCGGATGCCGTAGGACTCCGACGCCGGATAGGGAGGCAGGTCCGGCACCGACTCGATCGCTACGCCGTACTCCCGGCCGAACGCCGTCAGGCGCTCCGGGGGGTCCTGGCCGATCCCCACGATCCCGCCGGGGAGCGCTTGGTGGATGCGCTGGGCGACGGGGGCCGCCATCTGGCACACCGGACAGGTGACCTTGTAGAAGAAGAGCAGGCTCGCGCGCCGCCGGACGTCCAGGCCGTCGATGGCGGGGGCGGCGGTACCGGGCGCGACGATCGACATGGCCCCTCCAGCGTACCGCCCACCGGCGACAACCCCCCCCACCATTGACCGGCGGAGGCCGCTCGGGGCATCATCCGCCGCACCCCCGACCGAAAGGCTCACGTGAGCCCGCGACGACGCGCCGCCATCCCCATCGCCACCGCCGTCCTGCTGTTCCTCACCCCCGCCCTCTCCGCCGGAGCGACTCCCCGCACGGAAGGCATCTTCCAGACGGTGCAGTTCGTCCAGCAGGTCAGCGAGGACTCCGTGGACGGGTCGACCAAGGCCGAGCAGGACACTCAGACCGAGCCGGACATCGCCGTCGACCCGAACGACCCGCAGATCGTGGTGGCGGTCTTCCAGCAGGGGCGGTTCTCCGACGGCGGCTCCGTGGATCCTGGGTTCGCCACCTCCCACGACGGGGGCCAGACCTGGGCGCACGGGAACCTCCCCGAGCTGACCACGGCGGTGGGCGGCCCCTACCAGCGCGCGTCGGACCCGGCGGTGGCGTTCGGCCCGGACGGCGCGGTGTACGCCACCACCATCCCCTTCGACGCGACCACCTGCCGCACGGCCGTGTCGGTGCAGCGTTCCGACGACGGGGGGCTCACCTGGGGCGCGCCGGTGTTCCCGCAGGAGGACGACGACTGCCAGCTGTTCAACGACAAGAACTGGATGACCGTGGACACGTATCCGGGCAGCCCGCACGTCGGCCGGATCTACCTGGTGTGGGACCAGTTCCGGGCGAACACCACTCCCCACTCGGAGCCCATCGTGCTGCGGTACTCGGACGACCGCGGCGTGACGTGGAGCGATCTGATCGACGCGTCCGACCCGGCCGCGAAGGCCATCGGGGTCCTGCCAATGGTCGAACCGAACGGTGACCTGGTGCTGGTGTACGACGACTTCGGCACCGGGCAGGACGTCCTGGTGTCCCAGGTCTCCCACGACGGCGGGGTCACGTTCGACCCGGAGGTGAAGATCTCCGGGCTCCGCGAGGCGCTGGAGTACCACGTGCGGACGGGCGCGCTGCCCTCGGCCGCGGTCGATCCGGTGACCGGCCGGCTGTTCGCCGTGTGGCAGGACCAAAGGTTCCGGACGGACGGCCACAACGACATCGTCATCGCGCGGTCCTCATCGGAGGGCGCGCACTGGAGCCACGTGAAGCGGGTGAGTCCCGGGCAGACCGCCGCCGGCACCGGCTTCCTCAGCGCGTTCACCCCCGACGTGGCCGCGTTCGGCGGCGTCGTGCACGTCAGCTACCGGACCCGGGACGACTCCGGGCCGGTGCCCTCGAACTTCGTCCAGGAGCGGTACATCGTGTCGGCGGACGGCGGGAAGACCTTCGGAGGCGAGCTGTCCATCGGGCCGCGCGCGAACCTGCGGTACGCCGCGATCTCGGGCCAGACCCAGGCCTTCCTGGGCGACTACATGGGGGTGGCCGCCACCGCCGACGCCGCCCACCTGGTGTGGTGCGTGGCCCGGCGAACGGCGAACGGCGCCCAGTTCCACCAGACCACCTGGAGCGCGACCATCGTCCGCTGAGGGCGGCAGACCCCGCGGCTCAGCGGTCGCCGATGCCGTAGAACTTGCCGCCGCGGGCGCCCACCCAGATCATCCCGTGCCACACCGCCGGGGTGGACTCCACGCAACCGTAGAGTTGCACGTGCCACAGCTCGTCGGGTTCCTGCTTGGGCTTCGAGATGTCGAAGCCGTGGAGCACCCCCGCGCAGTCCCCCACGATCAGCTCGTGGTCGATGGGCACGGGCGACATCTCGTCCGGCCCGGGCAGGGTCACGGTCCAGTACACCTGCCCGGTCCGCTGGTCCACCGCCATCAGCTCGCCATCGGTGGCGTACGCGTACACGATCCCGTGACACAGCGCCGGCGTGGACAGACTCCCCCCGTCGGGCAGGTACGAGCCCAGCGGCACCGACCACACCACCGGGTCGGAAGGCTTGCGCGGATCGAGCTTCATCAGCCCGCCGATCTCGTGGTCGCGTGGGAGGGCGCTGGGGCGGGAGATGTTCTCCTCGATGTGCCGGGCCACGTACAGGAACCCGTGCCGGTCGATGACCACGGACGCGTCGACGTCGTCTCCCGCCCAGAACCGGAACACCTGCTTGGCGTGGGTCCCGCCGTGCAGGATGTTCGAGATGTCCCACCCCTGGACCAGCCCCCCGGAATTCGAGAAGTAGGCCACCCCCCGATAGAACGCGACCGAGTTCTCGATGGAGACGTCGGTGTCGTGGATGGCGTTCAGGAGGTCCTGGTCCCAGCCGGGAACGGTCAGCACGATCTTCGGGTCCACCTGCACCAGGTGCTGCGCGTCGTAGTGCCGGTGCAGCCGGATCACGTAGAACCAGGAGTTCTCGCCGCCCTCCAGCAGGTAGTCGCCGACCTGGAGCGGCGCCCCGTCCCAGTCGCTGTTCCACACCGGGTTGGGCACGCTGTTCGTCGAGTTGACCGACCACAGCACGGTGGGCTGCGGCCGGTCCAGTGCCACCACCCGCAGCAGGTTGTCCCGAGACCCCGCGTAGTACAGCGGGTACCCGTCGGAGTCCGAGGTGGCCGATCCCTTGGCCAGGTCGCCGGTCACCAGGTCGGGCCGGAGCGGCTTCCCGGTGCGGCCGTCCCAGAAGTGGTAGTGGTCGTCGTACGCGCCCTCCCGGATCTCGATGGTGCCGTCCGGATGCGGGATGACATTGGGCTGGCCGGTCCACCCCGTGCCGCACCACCGCTTGGTCTCGGTCCCGCTGGTGGACGTGGCGCACAGTCCGCCGGTCTCCGGGTACTGCCACAGCACCACGGGGTGCTTCGGGACGGGGCCCTCGCCGTAGTAGTCGCGGGTGGCGTTCCCCCGGAACGTGGTCAGGCCCGGGAAGCCGGTGTTGATGGGACCGGGGGTGCGGAACCCGTGCTTCGTCGGCGTGGGGGACGGCTCCACGGGCGACGGCGAGGGCAGCATGGTCCGGACCGGCGAGACGGACGGGGTCGACCGGGCGCCGTGGCGGGGCGACCCGCGGCTCGGAAGGAGGTCGCTCAGCACGCCCGTCGCCCACACCGCCACGGCCGACCCCACCAGGACCACCACGACGACGATGGCCACGAACGGGATGTGCACGGGCGCGGCGTGCCTGGGACGGTGGGAGCGGGGCATGTTCGGGTGGCGATGCTACCGGCTGAACGGGCCCGGAGACAGGGTCAGCGGGGAAGCTCGGCCAGGAATCGGAGCAGTGTCCCCGCGGTTTCTTCCGGGGCCTCGAACTGCGGGACGTGGCCCACCTTCGGCAGCACCAGCAGCTCCGCACCGGGGATCGCGTCCTTCAGCTTGTACGCCAGCCGGACCGGCACCAGGCGGTCGTCCTCCCCCCAGATCACCAGCGCCGGCACCCGAACCCGGCCCATCCGGCCCCAGAAGGGCCGGGGCGGCTCGATCAGAATGTGGCGGAGCGAGTCGAAGAAGGCCATCCGCGCGGCGGGGTTCCGGTAGATCCGGATGAACTCGGCCGCGGCGGCGTCGAAGCTGTCGCCCGGCAGGCGCGACGGGTCGGCCATCAGGCGCCGCACCGCCCGCTTCATCCAGGCCTCCCGCAACGGGAACGGGATCGCCCCGACCTCAGTCGGAATGACCCGGGTGAACCCCAGCACGTAGCGGACCCGGAACCCCGGGACGGCGGGGTCCAGGAGCCCCAGGCCCGTGACGCGGTCCGGCGAGCGCACCGCCATCTCCAGGGCCACCCGCCCGCCCAGGGAGTTCCCAACCACCGCGGCCCGTTCCACCCCCAGCTCGTCCAGCAGCTGGCGGAGCACCCGGGCGTAGAACCGAGGCGAGTAGTCCCCACGCGGCTTGTCGGACTCCCCGTGGCCGGGGAGGTCGGGCACCACCAGCCGGTGCCCCGCGTGCACCAGCGGCGGAAGGATGGGCAGGACCGAGATCTTGGACGCTCCCAGCCCGTGCAGGACGAGGACCGTCGGTCCCTCCCCCACCACGTAGGTCGAGACCTTCAGGCCACCCACGTTCACGTCCCGCTGCTCGAGGTCGAACGGCGAGCGGTCCCGGCCATGGGGGCGGAACAGCGTCTGGAGCCGGGCTCCGAGGTCGAGGTTCCCCGTCACGTTGAGGCGCCGGGCCAGGTAGGCCTCGATCCCCCACAGGGACCCGTCGTCGATGGCCAGCCAGGTGGGTGGGTCGGCGGTCAGGCGGGCGGCGGGGGCCAGGCTGGGGCCCTCACGGGTGAAGCACTCCCGGTCCATCACCGCGACGGTGAAGGTGTCGTTCCCCACCCGGAGCTCCCACTCCGCGGCCAGGCCGTCGGCGGCGTCGGTCCGGAACCGCCGAGGGAGCGACAGCACGCGCGAACGTACCTCGTCCTCCCTGGTGTCTGGTGCGAGCGAGCGTGCCACCTTCGGTCACCAAGCCTAGCGTACGGCGGGCCGGGTTCGAGGATCCCTACGGCCCGATTCGGATCCAACCTTTGCCCTGGGCAGATCGACCCGCTACGCTCGCCCACATGCAGTGGGACACTCGCCAGAAGAACCTGCTGCTCATCCTGGCCCGCGACGTCGCCTCGAAGCTCGCCACGCCCGTCTTCCTGGTCGACGCCGAGGGCACGCTGGTGTTCTTCAACGAGGCGGCCGAGTCGGTCCTGGGCCACACGTTCGCCGAGATCGGCGAAATGCGGGCAGAGGAGTGGGTGAAGGTGTGGGAGCCCGTAGGCGACGACGGACGGCCCATCCCGGTCCGCCAGCTGCCGCTGGGCGTGGCTCTGTTCCACGGGCAGCCCGCCCACAGCACCCTTCGTATCCGAAGCGGGGACGGAACGACTCGGTACCTCGCCGCCACCGGCATTCCCCTACTGTCACACCCGGACGAGCTCGTCGGCGCCCTCGCCCTGTTCTGGGAAGCCGGGCCGCCGGGCGCTGATCTCTTGGAGGAGGGGATCTAGCCGTGCACGCGAAGGTGTGGGGGTGCCGCGGCTCGCTGGCCTCGCCGGGCCCCGACACCATCCGCTACGGCGGGAACACGTCGAGCGTCGAGCTCCGCCTGGCCGACGGGAGCGTCGTGGTCCTGGACGCGGGGACCGGCGCCCGGCCGCTCGGCATCCACCTGGAGGAGAATCCACCGCCGCGGATCGACCTGCTGCTCACCCACCTGCACCTGGACCACCTGGAAGGGCTGGCGTTCTTCGCCCCACTGTGGTGGTCACGGGACCGGTGCGAGCTGCACATCTGGGGTCCGGCCTCGCCGCTCAAGAGCCTTGAGGAGCGGGTTGCCACGTACATGTCCCCCCCGCTGTTTCCGGTGCACCTCTCCGACGTCCCGTCCCGCCCGGTCTTCCACGACGTGCCGGAGGGCGAGTGGCAGATCGGCGCGGCGACCATCTCGGCCCAGCCCATCTCCCACCCCGGCCCCACCGTCGGGTACCGCCTGGACGAGGACGGGAAGGTGTTCGTGTTCATGCCGGACCACGAGCCTGCCCTGGGGGTGGACCTGAAGACGGTGTCCTCGGACTGGATCTCCGGGTACGGCGTGGCCTACGGCGCCGACGTGCTGCTGCACGACGGCCAGTACACGGAGGAGGAATACGCCCGCAAGGTCGGGTGGGGGCACTCCAGCACCGACCACGTGGTGACGTTCGCCCAGATCGCCAAGGTCCGGCGGCTGGTGCTATTCCACCACGACCCGCTGCACACCGACGACGACCTGGAGGCCATCCTGGTCCGGGCCCAGGAGCTGTGGGGCGAGAACGGCGGCGAGATCGGCCTGGCCCACGAGGGCATGGAGATCGACCTGGTCTGACGGGTGAGGCCACTCGCCCCTCAGCCCTGCGCCATCACCACTCGGAGATCCCGAGGATTCGGCGGAGCTGTCGCCTGCCGCTCCCGGCAACGAGCAGCGCACGGGTCCCCGGCTGGCGAGCCACCCAGCCCGCCTGGAGCAGCCGGTCGAGCAGCGCCGCGCCCAGCGCGCCACCCAGATGAGCCCGACGCTCCGTCCAGTCCAGGCACGCGAACGCGAACCGCCGCCTGGCCCTGGCCGCGGCGGCCGTGTCGACGTCCAGCGCCTGGAAGACCTGGGCCGCCGCCGGACCAAGATCGACGATGCCGTCCGGCCCGGGGGCGCCGAGCGCCCCCGGGCGAATGAGCGCTTCGAGGACGCCCACGCCGAGCCGCCCCGCCATGTGGTCGTAACAGCTCCGCGCTTCCGCCATCGGCGACGACGGGGCGGGCTTCCTCAGGATGGCGAAATGGTTCGACACGTTGGGCTGCGTGGAGCCGGTCGCGGCGACGATCTCGGCCACGGTGGCCGGCCCCGCCAGCAGCAGGGCCAGGATGTCCAGTCGGAAGGGGTCACCGAGCGCTCGAGCCACCCCGCCACATGCTCAGCGATCTGGCCAGGAGGGACCATCCAGTTCGCGCGTACGTAGACTCGCCGACCGATGAGCGCGAGAGCCGAACGAGTCACCCTGCTCGGGATCCTGGCGGACCCGGCGGTCCTCGTGGCCGTGGGGGCCGTGTTCGTGATGATGCTGGGGTACGGGATCGTCGCGCCGATCCTGCCCCTGTACGCGCGGTCCTTCGGCGTGGGGTACGGGGCGGCCGGGCTGCTCATCTCGATGTTCGCGGTGTCCCGGCTGCTGTTCGACGTCGTGTCCGGGCCCGTCGTGGACCGGTACGGGGAGCGGGCGACCGCCGCCGCCGGCCTGGCCGTGCTGCTGGTGTCCTCGCTGCTGACCGGCCTGGCGCCGAACTTCGCCCTTGCGGTGCTGTTCCGGGCGGTGGGCGGCGCGGGATCGTCGGCCGTGTTCACCTCCATGTACAGCTACCTGCTGAAGGTCGTGCCGAAGCAGCAGATGGGACGGACCCTCGGCCTGTTCTACGGGGCGCTGAACATCGGGATCATCGCCGGCGGGCCGCTCGGCGGGTTCATCGCCCACGAGCTCGGCCTGGCCAGCCCGCTGTTCTTCTACTCGGGGCTCATGGTCCCCTCAGGCTTCCTGGTGCTGCGATACCTTCGTCCCCCGGCCGCCGCCGACCGTACCGGCGAATCCGTGGAGGAACCCGTGCCGCTCGGCCAGCGGCTGGGCGCATTGCTCCGGACCAGGGGCTACCTCACAGCGCTCGTGGTGAACCTGACGTACGCGTGGATGGTCGCGGGGGTCTACGACACCCTGGTCCCGCTGTTCGGCCGGGACGCGCTGGGCCTGTCCACGGTGGGCATCGGCGTCGTGCTGGCCGTGGCGCTGGCCGGGGAGCTCGTGGTGATGTATCCGGCGGGGGCGATAGCGGACCGGATCGGCCGGCGGCCGGTGCTGATTCCCTCGCTGGTGGCGATGGCGGCGCTCACCGCCGTGCTGGGGCTGGCGGGCTCCGTCGCCGCGTACGTCGCGCTGCTCGCTGTGTTCGGCGTGGCCACGGGCGTGGCCGGGGTGGCCCCGGCGGCCATGCTCTCGGACGTCGTGCCGGAACGATCCACCGGGACGGCCATCGGGCTGTTCCGGTTCTGCGGCGACCTGGGGTTCATCCTGGGGCCCCTGGTGGGAGGGGCCGCCGCGGGGGCGTGGGGGTTCAAGGCCTCGTTCGCGCTGGCCGCCGTTCCCACGGTGGTGGCCCTCCTGTTCGCCGTCCGCACGCAGGAGACGAATCGCCATCGGGGCATGGCCGGGCCGCCGCCCGAGCTCCCCGTTCCCGGAACCGGCTGAGCCGCCGGAAGGGCAAGGCCGCTAGGAAGGCCAGCCCAGGTACTCGCTGCGATGCTCGGCGAACAGCGCTGCGACTGACTGCTCATCCCGCGCGGCCCCGGCGTGCAACGCCTCGATCATGCGGCTGATCCGGCGCGTCATGACCAGCACGTACCGCAACGGATCCGGCCGCGGGTTCCAGTAGGTGTGGGGGGTCCCCCGGGGGGCGATGACAGCCCCGCCCGCCGGCACCTCGACGTCGCGCTCTCCCAGGCGAACAACCAGGGTGCCTTCCAGCACGTACCAGGCCTCGTCGTCGTCGTGATGCACGTGGAGGGGGGCCACGTACAGGGGCGGGTCGCTGCCGCCGCCCGGGTCCGACCATTCGGCCACCACGAACGCGGACTCCGCGGAGCCGATCTCGCCGCCCGCCAGCCGTTCGGCGAACAGGCCCTCGGGCACCGGCGCGTCGCTCATCGACGCGACCGTACCAGACCGCCCGTCAGGCCCCGAACGTCTCGTTCCACAGCTTCAGCGCGTGGTGGTCGTGCTCGTGGCCGAGGATCGACAGCGACCCGGCGTCCAGGCGCAGGAGGCCGGCCACCCGGACCTCCAGGCCCAGGTACCGGGCGGCCAGGGCTCGCAGGATGTGGCCGTGGCCGAACAGGAGCACGTCACCTTCCGGGTCGCCGATCTCGCCCAGCAGCCGGTCGGCCCGCGCGCCGACCTGCTCCGGGGTCTCGCCGCCGGGCGAGCCGTCGTCGAACAGCTCCCAACCGGGCCGCTCGGCCTGGATCTGTGCGGTGGTGAGTCCCTCGTAACGACCGTAGTCCACCTCGCGGATGAGGTCGGTGACCTCGGGCTGGGCGAAACCCGCTAGCCGCGCCGTCTCCCGGGCCCGGGACAGCGGGCTGGACAGCACCCGGCCGAAGGCGTGGCCCTGCAGACGCCGTCCGATGGCACGGGCCTCCTCCTCCCCGTCCGTGAGCAACGGCAGGTCGGTGACGCCCGTGTGCTGCCCGGAGCGGGACCACTCGGTCGCCCCGTGCCGAGCCAGCCAGATCTCCATCCCGCCGGCAATTCTCCCGGAAACGCGTCGAAGGGGGCGACCAACGCCCCCTTCGACCGGCGTTTGTGCAGGTTGCTCAGGGCTTCACGGTCACCGTGGTGCTCATGAACGGGCCGTGGATCAGGCAGATCATGGAGTACGTACCGGGCACCCGGGCCACGAACGTCGTCTGGGCCCGTCCGTTGAGCAAGCCGAGCCCGTTTGGAGCGTGCACCAGCCCGGAATTGACGAACTCCGATGGATCTCGAAGCAGCAGGGATGGCGTCGGCTGGACCAGTTGGG
>WNGH01001396.1_pt1 | contig 22584 bp, 15 predicted proteins | sample 5400631 | NCBI WGS metagenome assembly WNGH01 (sample SAMN13153373, study PRJNA577476) | soil metagenome | isolation source: 115 cm soil or saprolite under Garry oak tree replicate 1 | place: USA:California | collected 2016-06-15
TGATTGAGATCCGCCACCGCAACGCCGTGCGGAGTATGGCCCACGCGAATCGGAGAGTAGCCGGCCAGAGTGATTCGGTTTCGTCCGCAAAGATAAATCGTCAACGTTCCGTCTTCATAATTCGAGACCACGAGGTCGGCGATACCGTCTCCGTCGAGATCGCCCGCCGCGATCGTCGCCGGATACTGACCAACCGGAAACGGCGAGCCTGGCGCGAGAGCGAAATTTCCATGGCCATCGCCAAAAAGCACGGACATACCATTCTTGCTTCGGTCAGTGGCGTGACCTGAATAATGAAAGATGGCAAGGTCGAGATGGCGATCGCCGTTAAGAGCCGCGATGGCAATTCCGAACGGATTGGGCGGCACCGGAAAATCCCTCCGCGTGAACTTTCCGCGGCCGTCGGCGAGCAAAATTGAGACGGAACTCCCTTCGAAGTTCGACGTCAAGATGTCTGCGTTGCCGTCTTCGTTAACGTCGGCGGTGCGCAGACGCTGGTAGGGCATCTTGCCAACATCGATTTTTACGCCCGGACTTTGAAACGCGCCGTCGCCTTTGCCGAACAACAGGAGCACTTTGTTTTCAGCCCAGCTGTCGATTGCAATATCGAGCTTCTTATCGCCATTGAAATCCGCGACCGCGATTCCGTGTGGATGAGGATTGCTCTCGACGCTGAACGGCGAACCTGGCGAGAATGAGAATTGTCCTTTGCCGTTACCCAGCAGCACCGTCACCGACTTAACGCCGTGGTTGGCAATGGCTATATCAAGATTGCCGTCGCCGTTGAAGTCTCCAGTGCCAATGTCTGTGGGATTCTGTCCGGCCGAGAAAGGGGAACCGTTGGGTTGCGAGAAGCCGCCCTTCCCATCACCGAGATAAACCGAAAGGTTGCCGCTGCCACCGTTCGCGACGAGGATGTCGGCGTTTCCGTCTCTGTTCACATCGGCGATGCTCAGCATGGAAGGATGTGTGCCTACGGGAAGATGTATCGCACGAAATGGAGGTGAATCGGGACTTGCGTAAGTTGTTCGCTGCGATTGTAGATGACAGCCGACAGCCGGCAATTGCAGAACCAGCGCGGCTAGAACAAATTCTTTCATTTTTTTGCCTCGGAATTCACAGGCAAAGTTGACTCGTATGATCTTAGACGAGCCTGGCAGCCATTTTCTTCCGACCTGTGGAACTATCAATACGGGACGGGCGTTACAGCAGAGGGCCCGGCCAAGGGCCCAAATAAAAGTTGGTACTCTAACGCTTGTAACCGAAGTTCTCAGAGGCTCTTTACCGGTGCCGGTTCTGGAGCGGCCCGACGAGTGCGCGGTTGCCGGCGATTTCGTTGGCAACCTGACTAAGTTTGTGGATAATGAGCCATGATAACGGAGGTGACTACATGAAAACGTTGAGCCAGAGTCTTCGAGTTGGTGGTTTGTTGCTTTGTCTTGTATTTGGCACTCAGATGATTGTGCCTGGGCAGCAGGCGAGCAATTCCGATTCGCCTGAACTCAAGTCTGCGGACGTTTTCCGCTTGGTCATCAAAGGATACAGACTCTCAGGCCCGGAGGCCGAGAAGCTGGAGAAAACACTGCTGGCTGATCCCAAGAATCTCATAGCTCATATCACCCTGGTAGCTTATTACACCTCGCAACACGATGAACTTTCCAGGATCAAGAAAAGCGAGCAGACGTTGTGGCTGATCCAAAATATCCCGGATCGTGAAATTCTTCATGACGTCGCGTATGCGCGACTAACGAAATTCGACAAAGGATACGAGGAAGCAAAGCAATTATGGCTCAAACATCTGGAGACCTACCATAACAACACGGTCGTGCTCGCCAACGCGGCCGAATTCTTCATCCTCTCAGATAAACCGCTGTCTGAGAAACTGTTCAAGCAGCTCGCGGTCGCTGATCCGAAAAATCCTCGATGGCCCAACGAGCTGGGACACCTTTATATGCTCGAGTTGCAAAGTGCATCCTATACGCCGCAGAAGGAACCCAAGACAGGAGCAGACAAGGCGGGTCTGGCGGCCAACGCCTATCAAAACTTTGAGCGGGCGTACAGATTGCAGCGAAACGATCAAGAGAAACGCATGTTGATGTCGCAGCTGGCCACTTCAGCTCTTGAAGCGGGAGAAATCGAAACGGCGCAGCTTTGGGCACTTGAGGCGCTGAAAGACGCCACGACCGCCACCAGCGATTGGTCAGTGGCAAATTCAGTTCATCACGCGCATATCATTTTGGGCCGCATAGCGCTGCGCAGCGGCGATTTAGCAGAAGCTGGGAAGCACCTTATTCAAGCCAGCCAAAGTCAGGGCTCACCTCAGCTTGATAGCTTTGGTCCAAACATGATGCTGGCAAAAGAGCTGCTCGAAAAAGGAGAGCGCGACGCCGTAATCCAGTATTTCAAAAAGTGCGCAAGTTTCTGGAAGAACGACCGTGGGCAACTTGTGCAGTGGGCGGCAATCGTCAGAGAGGGCGGCATTCCTAGTTTTGGCGGGAATCTTCTATATTGAACGGCCAAATCCCGGCGAATTCTATCACTTTCTTCCGTTATCGAAACCAATCTCCGCCTGGGTTATAATCGTTGTCGCTTGCCAGGTCGCATCGCGACTGTGGCTCCCCACATTGTCACTGGGGCCAAGTTTGAGGCAAGTTTTTGAATTCGAGGTGCAAAGTTTCTATGTCAGCAAAACCGCCTGTCTCGCGTTTGAAATCGTATACACCGCAAGCAATCGTCGGTGCTCCACCGGGTGAGCGCAAACATATTCTGCGCCGATTCTGGTTTCCGGCAGTGATTCTGTTGGCGCTGGCGGCAGGAGGATTGAGCGGCATCATCGCGGCTTATCAACTCAATTATTCGCAGGCCGCCAGCGAAGTTGCCGCGCTTGCCACTTATCGGCCCAGCATCGTGACGCGCATCTACGCTGATGACGAGAAGACACTCATTGGTGAGTTCGCGCTCGAAAAGCGCATTCCGCTGAGGTTCGAAGAAATTCCGCCCATGATGAAGAACGCGATTCTGGCAGTCGAGGACGTGCGCTTTTATGATCACGTTGGCATCGATCCGATCCGTATCGTCGGCGCCACGTGGAAGAACCTCACCAGCGAAAAGGCCGAGGGTGGATCGACACTTACGCAACAGCTTGCCAAGAACCTCTTCATCACCCGCGAAGAGAACCGGGGAAAAAACATCGAAACGCTCAAGCGCAAAATGAATGAGTGGGTTTTGGCGCTGCAAATCGAGCGGTACTACACGAAAAACCAAATTATGGAACTGTACGCCAATCACATATTTTTGGGCGCCAACGCGTACGGGGTCGAAGCGGGAGCAGAGACCTACTTTGGCAAGCAAGCAAAAGACCTGACGCTCGATGAAGCAGCACTGCTCGCGGGAATTCCGAAAGCACCAGGCGAATACTCTCCTACCGCGAATGCCACGAAAGCGAAAGAGCGCCGCGACCTGGTGCTCGATCAAATTGCCAAGGCAGGCTTCGCGTCTCCAGCCGAAGTGGACGCAGCCAAGGCGAAACCAATTCAACTGGCTGACTCGGCTTATTACCAGGCGCCGCAAGCGCTGTCTCCGGCGTTTGATTATCCGGTCGAATATATCCGCCAGGATTTGGAAGATAAGTACACGACGCGCGTGGCGCAAACCGGACTTTCCGTTTACACCACCATCAACGTGGCGGCTCAGAAGAAAGCTTACGACGTCGTGCGCGCAGGCTTGCGCTGGTACGACAAGTCACACGCCGGTTGGCATTCGTCTTACGCGATGATTCCAACCTCGGCGAACAATGGCGCAGGACCTCCGACGCCACAGGAACTTTCCAGCTACAAATATCCGGACTGGTACCGCAACGATTACACGCCGGGACGTTACCTGATGGGCCTGGTCACCAAAGTCGATCAAGGCAAAGACGAAGCCACGTTCCGTTTTGGTAATTACACCGCGACCGTCAACGGCGCGGACATGGGCTGGGGCAAGCGCCAGCCCCGCAACGAGTTTAAGCCTGGGTACCTCGCGGTATTCATCATTAAAGAGGTGGATAAGAAGACCCGGCGCTTGAAGGTCGAGTTGAATCAGATCCCCGGCGTGCAAGGGTCGATGATGACGCTCAACGCCAAGACCGGCGAGATCGTCGCCATGGTCGGGGGCTATGATTTTCTAACGAATAAATTCAACAATGCCGTCCAGGCTTATCGTCAAACCGGCTCGGCATTCAAACCGTTCATCTATACCGCCGCGATCGAATGGGGCATGACTCCGGACACGATCGTGAGCGGCGCGCCCATAAATATTAACGGCTGGCAGCCTCACAATTATGATGGCTCACTCGGCAATGGCGACCTGCCGCTGAAGACCGCTTTAGCGCACTCGATGAATATTCCCGCGGTGCATCTACTGCAAACCGTGGGCATTCAAACCGGCGCTCAGATGGTGCGTCGCTTTGGCATCAAGGTGCCCATGGCCCCCTATCTTCCTTCAGCGTTGGGCGCCACTGAAGTGCCGCTGGACCAGATGGTTTCGGCTTATTCCACTTTCCCTAACAAAGGCATTCGCGTCGACCCGCACATGATTCGCAAGGTGCTCGATCGCGATGGCGCGGTGTTGGAAGAATGGGAGAAGACCACATACAAAGTCGTGAGCGAATACGTCGCGCTCACGATGGTTTCGATGATGCGCGGCGTGGTGCAGGGAGGCACTGCGTCAGCAGCACAAGTGCTGGGCGTGCCGCTCGCAGGCAAGACCGGCACTGTCAACGATCACACTGACGTTTGGTTTCTCGGTTACACGCCAACTTATGTGACCGGCGTATGGATGGGCTATCCGGGCCGGAAAAAACCGCTCGGCAACGACATGACAGGAGCACATGGAGCGCTGCCCCTGTTCATCGATTTCATGAAGGACTTCCTCAAGGAAAAACCGAAAGAGGACTTTACGAAGGCGCCGTCAATGCCCGAAGACATGAAAGAGATGTACAAGCAGCGGCAACGAGAGCTGGCTTTGGAGCGCGCGCAGATGACCGCCGACGAAGACGAGGACAAGACTGACGAAAATGCGAAACCGAATTCAAATCCTAACGCCATGACGACGCCCAAGCTCCAGGATACAACCCTGCCTCCCGCGCCCAAGACGGATATGCCGGTCGAGCCGCGCACCACCACAGAGACACCAAAGAAGACTGAACCGGCGGCTCCCGCGGCGACTCCGGCGCAGAGTCGTCCGCGCGAGGCTGAACCGGCAAAGAAGAAAGGTAAGAAGGGGGATGACGGCCCGCCCGGATAGTGCGATAGCAGGCAGTTGTTGAATGGCTTTCGAACTCAGCCGTCTTAGAGAACACCTATGAGCACCCAAACGATCAGCCGAGCCGCGGAAATCGTCGACATCATCGACCGCATGCCTCCCGATAGTGTGATAATTCAGCATGGGGTTGACTGGAACGACTATGAAGAATTGCTCGAGGCAGTGGGTGAGGCCAGAGGTCTCCGGATTAGCTACAGCGAAGGAAGGTTACAGATCATGACACTCTCACCGAAACATGAGAAGTACACCAGGCTGCTTGATCTTTTGGTGGGTCTGCTCGCTGTTCGGCGTCGCATTAGAGTGCTCTTCTATGGTTCGTCCACCATCAGAAAGCAACCGGAACAAAAGGGCGTAGAGCCCGATGCTTGCTTTTACGTCCAAAATGCAGTTCTAGTAGGAACCAAAGACGAAATAGATTTTAATAGCGATCCACCTCCCGACATCGTCGTGGAGATCGATCTGCACCACGAATCGATTTCCAAGTTTCCGATCTACGCAGCCTTTGGTGTGCCTGAGATCTGGCGCTACGACGGCGATTCGCTAGCCATTTATCGACTACAGAAACGCGAGTACGTAGAATCCGAAACGAGTCACTGTCTACCTCTGCTGACAGGAAGAGTGCTTACGCAATTCCTTGCTCGCAGTCCCAAGGAAGACCAATACGACATTATGTTGGCGTTTGAAGAGTGGCTGAAAACCCAGAAGTAACTCCCTGGTCTCGAATGCTCTAGCCCACGATTTTCCCTAGAACATGCGGCAGCATCTTGCGCCACCAGGGCCAGTCATGATTCACGTCCGCGCCCCACAAATCCAGCGTGTGCGGAATCCCTTTGCTCTTGAGAATGTCTGAGAGTTGCTGGCTGCGTTTTGGATCTTCGTACGCGCCCCGACCGCAGAGAATGTAAATGCCATCGGCTCGGCGCAAGATGGGGAGGTAGTGATCGTCGTTAAGCCCGGGTAGATAATCAAGCGGATTGTTGAAAAAAACGTTGTCGTCGTAATAGCCATTCAAGTACGAGCGGATGTCGTATCCGCCGCTCATCGCAATCACGCCGCGAAACAGATCGGGATGCTTGAAGTATTCATTCGCAGCGAGAAAAGCGCCTAAGCTTGCTCCGGTGGTAATGGGACGCGCGTCCACGCCATTTTCATTTCTAATTAACGGCAGGACTTCGTCGACGATGTATCGATCGTAACGAGTCAGCAATTCGGCCTTCAGCTTTGGAGGCATCTGCTCGTTGAGCAAGCTGTAACGATTGACGCTGTTGATTGAATAAGCTCGAATGCGGCCGGCGTCGATAAAAGGCTTGATGGCATCGACCAGATAAAACCTCTCGTACTCCAGATAATCCGCCGCCGCTGTCGGCAGCATCAGCAGGGTCTGGCCTGCATGGCCGTACGCGACGAGCGGCATCTCCATCTGCAAGTTCGGACTGAACCAACTGGTAGTTCTTCGTTCCATATCGGTTTCGATTCAAGAAAGGAATCTGTCTCAACTCAAGCGCTCAAAGATATTCTAGCACTTCCTCGTTTGGCGCAAGTCCCTCAAACAATGCAAATTCTGAGCTAACTTTCGAGCTCTATTTTTAATCCGCTTAAAGGCGCTTGCAAGAACAACCGCAGAACGATTGACTGTATCTACGGATTGCGATAGTCTTTCGCCCCCCTCGTATTTACGGTTGGTCCTCAGAGCCTGCGACTTTCGCATACTCCCGGAGCCAGCCATCGATAGCTGCTTGGCGTGTCCAATGCTCCGACAATTCTTAAAGGCGAACGATTTCCGACAACTACTTTGCCAGTCGCTGGAGAGGCAAGTTAATCTGCGCACGATTCGAGTCGCCAGTCACCAACCGGTCTATGTATGTGGGGATTCGGCCGACATGGTCTACTTCATAGAGTCCGGGCAGATCAAACTCTTGATGCTTTCTCCGGAAGGTAAGGAGTGTTTGCTGGCAATCCACACCGCCGGTGACATATTCGGGGAGTTATTCTTAGCTGGATTGAGTTCACGTCTGGAAGCAGCCATAGCGATGAAAGAGACTGTCTTGAAATCAATTCCCGGCGAGGCATTTCTCGACTGCTTGGATAGTCATTCATTGCTTGAGGGCTTTGCGCAACATCTGGCCACGCGCATATCCGAGCAGCAACGAATAATCGCCACGCTCCTGACAGTCGATAGCGAACATCGATTGGGAGAAACGTTGTTACTGTTGGCTCGCAAGCTGGGAAAGGGAGACATTCGCAGCACTCGCATCGAATACAAGATCACTCATGAAGACTTGTCGAGGATGGTCGGCACGACGCGTCCACGAGTCACGCACTTCCTGGGTCGATTTCGCGGCCTGGGCTTAATCGAGATGAGTTCGGATCACCATCTAATTGTCAATGAAAAAAAGCTTGCCAATTATCTCAATGCGGCCTGAAGGCTATTTTCACGGGCACGAACTTTTTCTCAAATTGTCTAATATTGAACAGACAACCAAATGGCGCTTCGCGTAAGGTACGCCAACTACTCAATTCCGGCGCGCAGGTTTCAGAAGAAGCTACTGTTTGCCTCCGCCTCGGCTCAGATGGGAGGAACCGTATCCATCCCGATCAAGAATTCTGAGGTGCGAAAAGATTAAGGAGGATCTATTTATGCCGAAAGATTCGCGTCACGAGGAGCTCGCGCAACAAGCCAGATTCGTTTTCAAAGGCACCGTGCAGAAGCTAAAAGCCGCGACGATGCGCGATGTCAAAGTCGACGCCCGCACCGCGATAGTCAGGGTCGACGAGATCATTCATGCGTCCGAAGCACTGAGTAACTACGCGGGCAAGAATATTACCGTGCAGCTAGGTGGCCGGAAAAAGGTCAGCAAGGGACACCAAGCGGTCTTCTACACGAATGCGTGGCTGTTCGGAGAAAGCGTAGCGGTGGAGTCTATCGATCATGAAGAGGTCGCAAAGGTACCGGCGGCTCTCGCGACGGTTGCTGCCGATCCGGTTCAGGCATTGGCGCAAAGAGATACAAAAACCCAATTCGATAGCGCGGACGCCATTGTCTCTGGGCGAGTCACCAGCGTGAGAGTGCCGTCCGACGTTGTTGCTGCCAGAAGCGCGGCGATGGCCGCGCCAACTATCGCCGGCCCTGTGAGCGAGCATGATCCCGACTGGCGCATAGCCGAGGTTCAAGTCGATGTTGTGCACAAGGGGAGTCATTCAGGTGCCGCTCAGATCCGCTTTCCTGCGAGCAGCGACGTGATGTGGCACGACGCGCCAAAGTTTCATGCGGGGCAGGAAGGGTTTTTCATGCTTCATAAGACTGCCAAAAAGGAAGTCTTAAATGCAGCCGCGAGTCTAAGCGCGCCGACTGAGGACCCCGGCGATTATGTCGCGCTCAATCCGGCAGATTTTCATCCGTTCGATCAGGCTGAGGGAGTGCGAAGTCTGTTGGGAGAGTGAGGGGGTCTTTTATGAGTACCCGAATGCTTATTCGACAGTGACGTTATCCAGCAAAAAGGAGAAAGACAACTATGCCGGCCAAGAAGAAGAGCAAGAAAGCAGCGTCAAAGAAATCTTCGCCACGTGCGACGCGCGCCGCTAAGAAAAAAGGCGCTAAAGGAACTGTCCGTCCCGTCGGACTTGGTCCCGCGGGATTCTTGCTGGTGAATATGATTCCCAAATCGCTCAGCGGCGAGACTGCACAGGACAGCGAGCCACATCTGACTGTCAACCCAGCCAACCCGAATCAGATTGTCGGAACGGCGTTTTCTCCTAATCCCGGAGGGGGCGCTTTGGCGCCGATCTATTTTTCGCTCGATGGTGGCAACACCTGGAAACTCAATGCCATCGTGCCGAGCGCAATGGGCAGCCAGATAGGCACCGGTGACATCACCACTTGTTTCAATCGAAATGCCAGCAAGCTTTATGGCGGGATTTTGCGAGCCGGTACAGGAAAACTCGAGTTTCTCCGAACGAGCACCCCGTTTGGCCCGGCTCCGATGACCGTTCTGGCGTCAAGACCCAATGCCGACCAACCATTCACACACGCGACGACGGTGACCAGCGGACCGGATACCGGTAAAGATCGAGTCTACATTGGCGACAACGACTTCAACGCGGTGCCAAAATCTCAAACTATCGATGAATCGCTCAACGCCGGTGTCGCTGCTCCCGTCTTCAACTCCATTCGAGTCGAAAAACGGACCACGATGGGCCAGGATGGTCCTCAATGTCGCCCGGTCGCCCATCGCGATGGTACTGTTTATGCTGCGTTCTATCGCTGGCGGGCGTCGACCGGCAGCTTTCCGGCGAACACCCTGGTTATTACCTCAGCGGACGTTATCGTGGTGCGGGACGACAAGTGGGGCGCCGCCGGCTTCACGAGTTTGGTCGAACCCCCTCCGCCTGCCGGCGACGGCCTTGCGGGCAAGCGCGTGGTCCAGGGGATTAGCTTCCCATTCATGCGCAATGGAACACCGGCTACTGGACAACAACGCATCGGCGGCACAATCTCGATTGCGGTCGATCCGAACAACAGCTCGGTGGTCTATCTCGTGTGGGGCGATAGGCAGCCTGGCTCTTTTCTGACTTTGCATGTCCGCCGTTCCACGGATCGCGGAAAGACGTGGACGTCCCAGGATTGCCTGATGGTTCCCAATGCCACGAATGCCGCGCTGGCCATCAATAGCGCCAGCGCGATCGGCCTGCTTTATCAACAGGTCACCGGCACGGGCGCTGCTCAGCGTTGGGTCACGCACCTGCGGCGCAGCCCGAATGGCGTCAACTGGAGCGATCTCATTCTGGCTAACGTGCCGGCCACCACGCCCGCTAAGACATTCGATCCTTACTTAGGTGATTACGATCATCTCGTGGCCGTGGGCCAAACCTTCTACGGAATCTTTTCGACGAACAACAAGCCGGACCCGGCAAACTTCCCAAACGGTGTCAAGTACCAGCGCAACGCGAACTTTATTACGCACACATTGCTTAACCTCAACAACGTTCCGGTGAGTAATTCGATCGATCCCTTCTTCTTCAAGTGTCCCTAAGTGTACTCAGCGTTTTAGTGCGCGAAGAGGATTTGGTGCTAAGCTGAGCCAAAACCTGCCGAAGACACGCCGGTAAAGCCGCCGGCGTGTCCACGCACTTGAGGGAGGCAAGCATGCCAGCCAGTCTTAACAAAAATACCGAAGCGCTGACGCCAACTTTTGTTTTCAAGGGGACGGTCAAGAAACTGAAAAGCGCAACCATGAAAGATGTGCCGGTTGACGACCGAACTGCGGTCGTAACGGTGGACCAAATCATCGAAGCACCCGCCGACCTTGCCGATTACAACGGGCAGGACATCACTGTTCAGCTAGGTGGCCGTCAAAAAATCAAGACCGGCCAGGAACTGATTTTCCATACCGTGAGTTGGATCTACGGCGATAGCATTGCCGTGCGTTCACTCAGTCAAGAACCCGTGAAGGATAGCCACGCGGCCATGCTCAGCTCCGGCGTCGATCCCGCAGAACGCAGAGCGCAACGTGAGCAACAAGAGCATTTCCAAACGGCCGATCTGGTCGTGTCAGGAAAAGTAGTGGCGGTGCGGCTGCCTGATGAAGCGGCTCAGACCGTGAAAGGCGTCGCTGCTTCTGAACAGCCGCCTTCGCGACCTATCAGCGAACACGATCCGAAGTGGCGCGAAGCCGTGGTGCAAATTGACGACGTGCACAAAGGCGTACACAAGCAGAAACAGGTGGTCGTGCGTTTTCCAGCGAGCACCGATGTGATGTGGTATGGAGCACCGAAATTCCATCCTGGCCAGCAAGGATTCTTTATGCTGCACAAAACCGAAGCGGGAAAACCTAAGACCAGGCGTGTCAAGAAACGTAGCGGCAAACGCGCGGCGACTGAGGCTGTCGCGGCCGGGCCCGAGGTCGGAGCCACCGAGACGTACACGGCATTGGACCAGATGGACTTTCAGCCGTATCACGAACCTGGTGGCATCAAGACGATCATCGAGTCCGAAGCGGCGAAGAAACAGTGACAGATATTCTCGACCGGGGGCTAAGTTGAACGAGGAGCAAACGAAGCATGCCGCGTAAGCGAGCCACCGGGAAATCTCGGTCACGATCATCAAAAACCGCAGCCAAAAAGGGCAAGCGGAAATCCGCGGCCAATGCATCTTCGCCCGCCGTTCTCGTAGTAAACATGATCCCCAAGTCGTTGAGTGGGGAAACCCACCAGGACAGCGAGCCGACCATTGCGGTCAATCCGGCTAATCCTCTGCAAATTGCCGCTGCTGCTTTTACCCCAGATCCGTTAAAGGGTTCTTTCGCGCCAATTTATGTCTCGAATGACGGCGGCAATACGTGGACTCTTAACTCGATCGTCCCTGGGAACAATCGCCGCACAGGCACCGGCGATATCACGCTGCAATTCAGCAAATCTAACAGCACGCTTTATGCGGGAATTCTGCGAGGCGATTCACGCACGACGCGCCTGAACATTTTGCGTACTAAGAACTTTGCCGGCGCCGCGCCGATGGAAATATTGGTTGACCGCAAGGATGTGGACCAACCGTATGTGCAGGTAGCGTCGGTGTCGAGCGGTGCAGATAAAGGTAAGGATCGAGTCTACGTCGGGAACAACGATCTCGGTGCGGGCGGCAGTTCGGCCACAATAGATCAATCGCTCAACGGCGGTGCCGCAAACCCCGACTTTAAAAGTATCCGTGTAGAGTCGCGCACAACCGCCGGCCAGGATGGGCCACCCGTGCGGCCGTCGATTCACCCTGACGGCACTGCGTATGCCATCTATCACTCATGGCGTACATTCAACGATAAGAGCGGCGAAGGGACAGCGGACATCGTGGTCGTGCGCGACGACCAAGGCGGCGCCGGCGCGAAACCGTTTACTGACCTGGTAGATTCGACTGATGGCAAGGCCGGAGTACGCGTAGCGCAAAACACTAAATTCAATTTCAACGGCGTGCTGGGACAGCAACGAACCGGCGGTGATGTTGCGCTCGTGGTCGATCCCACGAACAGCGACGTTGTTTACATTGCCTACAACGATGACCATGGCTCTTTCTACATGTTGCATCTACTGCGCTCAAAAGATCGCGGTCAAACGTGGTCACCGGAGTTGCGCACGATCCGCAACGCCTTGAACCCGGCGCTGGCGATCAATAACGCCGGCAAGGTTGCTTTTCTTTACCAGCAGCTCGCGGGTTCGAAAGGAACTCAACGTTGGGTTACCAAAGTCGAGCTAACTAAGAACGGTACTAACTGGACGATGCTGACGTTAGCGAATGTGCCTGCTGACACACCGATTGCTGATTTCGATCCGTATCTCGGCGACTACGCGCACCTGATGGCCGTGGGTAAGGATTTCTACGGAATTTTTTCAGCGAACAACACGCCGAAGAAATCGAATTTTCCGAACGGCATCGTCTATCAGCGGAATGCAAACTGGACGACGAACACGCTGCTTGGCGTCGATAACACCAAGCCGGTCGGCATTTCGATCGATCCGTTCTTCTTCAAGGTGACTGGCTGAATCTGTCTGCATCGCGCCGGTTGGAAATCGATTACGTAAGAGACCCTAACAAAGGAGAATTCAATGCCAAGATACCACGTCAAAATCACCGGACGAGATTACAACGCGATGGCGGACCTCGTGCGCAAGTACAATGTCCTCGTTGCCCGGCACACGGTCGAGAAATTGGCCAAAGGCTACCGAGTCGATGCTCATGCGAACGGCCGGCAGCTGCGCGCGTTGGAAACGGCCGGTTACAAAATCAAACGACTCGAAGACGTGGACAAGGGAGGCAAAGCGCGTCAGAAGGAGGTGAGCAAAGTTTCAAAAAAAGCCGTGGCGGGTGAAGTCGTGCCCGTCTTGCAACTCGCCCACTATCTCAATGTAGTGGAAGTAGAAGATGCGCTCGCCTCAATCACGGCCTCGCCGAACGACACGTTTACGTCGCTTATTACGCTGCCAAACAAAACCTGGGAGAAGCGCACCTGTCATGCGCTTAAGATCGGCAAAGGCAGCAACCGCGGTCGGCCGGCAATCTATTTTCTCGGCGGCGTGCATGCGCGCGAGTGGGGCAGTCCGGACATTCTTATTAACTTCGTGCAAAGACTGACGCACGCTTATGCCACGAACTCAGGCATTACCATCGGGACTAACACCTTCACGGCCGCGCAAATCAAAAAGATCGTCGAAACAAAAGACACCTATGTTTTTCCGCAGTGCAATCCCGATGGACGGAACTACAGCATGACCACCGACGCGATGTGGCGCAAGAATCGGCGTCCGGCGCCCGCAGGACATAACCAGCCAAGTTGTGTCGGCGTTGACATTAATCGGAACTACGATTTCCTTTGGAACTATCCGACGTATTATGACTCGACGGCGCCCGTCCAGAACTCTACAAATCCGTGCGACTACCAGATTTACATCGGTCCCAGCGCGGTTTCTGAGCCGGAAACGAAAAACGCGGTTTGGATGTTCGATAAGTATCCCAACATTCGTTACTTCATCGATGTGCACAGCTACAGCGAAGATATACTCTACAGTTGGGGCGACGACGATGATCAAACGAGTAACCCGTCGATGAACTTTCAAAATGCCGCTTACAATGGCAAGCGCGGCATCGCCGGCGACGTCAAGTACAAAGAATATATTCCCACCACGGACAAAACCACTGCCGTCAACCTCGCCAACAAAATGAAGAGCGCGATTCAGGCCGTCCGCGGGCGCGTGTACAAAGTGGAGCAGTCGATGGATCTGTATCCGACGGCTGGAACTTCGGATGACTACGCTTTCGGCCGCCACTTCGTCGACAACAAGAAGGCGAAGGTCTATTCGTACACGATCGAATGGGGCAGCCCCAGCAACCCTACGCCCTTTCACCCTCCTTACCCGGAGATGCAGAAGATCATCCAGGAGATAACCGCTGCACTTTTCGCCTTCTGCATCGCAGCGACATAAGCCTCGCCAAGAGGTAAATGCAGTCGTTTCAAACCTGCCCGCCTGTTTCGACGTTCTAGCGTCGTCGTGTGCGCATCTGCCCTTGTCTGATTTCAACGGCCGGAGTAATTTATTCTTGAGTTTGGTTCACGTCGATTGTCTATTACTGGAGGAGTCGCCTGTATGCGATTGCGTTTGTTTCTGTTATCGGCCCTTATCGGTATCTTTCTCATCGCCAGTAGCGATCAGCATAAACTTACAGTCAAAGCGCGAAGCCAACCAACGAAGAGCGTCTACCTGGGAGGCGTCGTCTTTCAACCCGCTAACATTTCCGCAACTGGCAGTTCAACGTTGACGGTGTCGGTCGCTACGGGAACTGACGTGCCGCCGATTGGGGCCGATAACTCGACGCCCATCAAAGCGGTGATCCAAATAAACGAAAATAGCAACACCAGCAGCATCGGTTACACGATAACGCCATCACAAGTCGAAAAATCGGATCTCGCAGGTACGGGCAAGTCGTCGATGATTAACTTCAAGTTCGTAGTGAATTCTCAAAACACACGGGGTGGGACCATTTCTTGTCGGGCGACTCTAGTCAATTTGGAAAATGCCACCGGTCTCGCGCAGGTGGATGGTCCAACGGCGATGGACGCCGCTTTCTACGTAGCGCCCGCTCCGACACCCACACCCACTCCAACGCCGACTCCAGAGCCAACTCCATTAACTTTTCGTTCGCTCGGTTAAGGCACTCCGTTGAAATCGGCTCAGCCCGACAATTGCAATTGCTCCCAATCTTCGCGCGGGTGCACCTACCGGCGCATTATCTTTGCTAAGTGACAGAAAACTGTTGACGCCCAAGAGCATTCGAGCTATTGTCTCGCTCACTTCGCAAGTATTCCGGCTGGCCTTCGAGCCTGCGAATTTCCGCATACGCCCGGCCCAGTCAGGAAGAATTTCACTTTCAGATCTCGCCGTGACTTGCGCGTTTCCTTCTCGCAGCAGGTTTCGGAAAGGAGCTTTTTCAGACGCCATGCAAAACATCAAACACGTTTTTGTTCTCATGCTCGAGAACCGATCACTGGATCATATGCTGGGTTTCTCCGGCCTCACCGGAAAGGACGCAGTTTCAGGACAGCAGACGACCGTTCAGGGTCTTAATGGCAGCGAATCGAATACCTACAACAACCATGCGTATCAAGTTTCCCATCCGGCCGACTGGTCTATGCCGGTCGATCCTTGTCACGAGTTCCTCTGCGTCGTCGAGCAACTTTCCGGGCAAACTTCATATCCGCACGGCGGTCCCTATCCATCGATTAACTGCGGTGGATTTGCGGCGAACTATGCGGAGAATGGAGGCGTGGCAAACCCGGGAGAGATCATGAAATGCTATGACGCCAGCCAACTGCCCGTCATAAACGCACTGGCGAAAGAGTTCGTGATTTGCGACCACTGGTTCTCGTCGATCCCGGGACCGACATGGCCCAACCGTTACTTTGTTCATGCAGCTTCATCGGGCGGATTGGACCACAGTCCGAGCACGGAAGAGATCGCGCTCTGGTTCGTTGACGGCATACCACTTCAGCGCGGCACAATTTTCGACAAGCTAAATCACGCTTCGAAGAAATGGCATATCTATCGCGGCGATGAATTCCCGCAGTCCTTCTCTCTTAAGGGTGTGCATTATTTGCGAGACACCACGCCGCTGCGGAAATTCCAAAAAGAAGTCACCAGCACCAGCCACCCATACAAATACGATTACACGTTCATCGAGCCGAGCTATGGTGACGTGATCAATAACACTTACCTGCGCGGCACGTCGCAGCATCCACTCGACAATGTCGTCTGCGGCGAGTGGCTGATCAAGTACGTCTACGAATCGATTCGCAAATCGCCCATATGGAACGACAGTTTGCTAATCGTGACCTGGGACGAGCACGGCGGCTTCTACGATCATCAGCACCCCGGCGGGACCGTGGCGCCCGGTGATAACTCGACGACATCGCACCTTAATAAATATGGCTTTACGTTCACGCAACTCGGCGTGCGTGTGCCGGCGATCATAGTCTCAGCATTGATTCCGCAAAACCTTATCGATCATCGAATTTATGATCACTCGTCGGTGCCCGGCACGTTGGAAGCGATATTTAGTTTGGGTGCGATCACACATCGCGACGCCCACGCCAATAACGTTGCGAACTTGATCACGTTATCGAGTCCACGACCCACGCCGCAAACTCTGCCGGCGCCCGCGTCCGCAGGCGCGCAGTGTCCGTTCCCGAATCCGGCCGCAGCCGCGTTGGCGGTAGCGGCGCCCGAAGCAGCAGTGGGCTTAGTGGCGCGGCCGCTGGAGCCTCCGAACGAAGGAAACGTGCCGGGCTTTCTTAACATCGCGGAGCGCGTCGATCGCGAGTTGACTCCGCCTCAATTGCACGCAGCGCTCACAGTGAAACATCGTCTCAGCCTTACCACGCGCGCAAACGCCGCTGCTTATCTCGAAGAAGTCCGCATGAAAGCGCGCGCGGCCGAAGCAACGCTGCCGTAATCGGAGTGAGTAGTTTCGTGATCAGCGCGACCGAAGCAGTCACTGTGGTCCAAGTGTTTGATGGCCGTGGAAGTGTGCTGGATAAGAGTCTAGCAAAACGACTCGACCAGACTTCTGCTCGAGAAAGGGCGTGGAGGCAGAGAGTTAATTGACGACTAATCCCCATCAATTATGAAAACAATCAAGCAAAATAAGATCGCAGGGTTCTTGATGCTCTGCGCATTATTCCTGGTAGCGCCAACCATTAGAAACGCAGGCGCGCAGAGCCCTCCGGCTACTCCGAAGCCGTCCGTCGTACCGACGCCCACGCCCGCAAGTTCTCCTGCGTCGGCGCCTCCTCTTGCGCCCAAAGTGATCGCATTAGAAGGCCACCTGGAACTGGATGACATCATTAAGGTTGAGGTGGAACACTTTACCGAATGGGCAGCCACCCACGATGCTACGAAGCTCGTACCTTTCCTTAACGGCCGGGCGGTACGTGGTGATTATCCGAATGAACTTCATCCTGATAATCGGCGGCTTAGTTTTCATTTGCAGATCAGGCCGGAGAATAAAAAACTCTGGATTGATCTACTGGGTGCGCCACACGGGTTAACCCATCCCGTGACTTTTACGGTAGGTCTGGAGATTGATTCGCCTTTCGATAGCGTCTACGATCAAAGCAATCCACTCCCGCTCACCGTGATTTCACCGGAGTACGGAGTGATCGGTTTGCTCGTCGTTCTCTTTACCCTGGTCCTTTTTATCTGGTTGGCGCGTACGACGAATCTGATCCGCGAGCCCGGGTCAGCAGTTCCCGGAAAGCTCAGGCCGTACAACCTGGGCCGGACGCAGATGGCATTCTGGTTCTTTCTGGTTTACGTCTCATATGTGGTGATCTGGTTGATTACCAGTGCGCTCGACACAATCACGCCCTCGCTGTTGGGGTTGATGGGAATCAGCGCGGGCACCGCTTTGGGAGAGGCGCTGATCGATTCCGGTAAAGACAAAGCGAGTTCGAGTCAGTTGCAGGACCTCATCGCCGAAAAGCAGTCGCTCGAACAGGGCATTCCGGAATTTCAGTCCCAGGTTAGCGCGATCAACGCTAAGGCGACTTTAACTCCGGACGATACGGCCAACCGGGACAGCCTGAACAGACAACTGCAGGACAGTCGCACGCGCCTGGCCCAGCTTACTCAGCAGCTTCAAACTATTAAGCCGCCGAGCACCGAGGGGAACAGCCAGGGCCTGCTTCGCGACATTTTGAGGGACGGCAGTGGATACAGCTTCCATCGCTTTCAGATTTTTGCCTGGACACTCGTGCTGGGAATCATCTTCGTGTCGTCGGTCTACAACAATCTCAGCATGCCGGAGTTCAGCACGACGTTGCTCGGATTGATGGGCATCAGCTCAGGGACTTACATCGGGTTTAAGTTTCCGGAGCAGAAGTGAAGAGGAGCTATGAGGGGCATGCAATTCAACTACTTAGAAGCTGGACGAATAATGATGAGCGGCGGTTCCTAATCATGGTCACGGCAAGAAGATGGCGATCCAGAGGCGATCAGGCGCGGCGTGGGATTTTTCTCGATCGCATTGAGGAACCTTGCCCCTCCAGATTGACGAGAATAAATGAGCGGCTCACATCCCTAAGGTTTCGCGGCCGGCTTGTCACGCTCAGATTTTTCCACGGGCAGCTCTTTACGATTGCTCCAATCCTGGAACGAACCGTCGTAGAGATGTGCTTCATAGCCGAGGTAACGGGCCACGAAATATAGCAAGCTGGCTTGTTGGCCAATGTGGCAATAAGTCGCCACGCTGTCGCTTGGTTTTACTCCCGCCCCGGTAAACAGTGCGCGCAGGGCCTCGACGCTCTTAAACTTGTTGGTTGAATCTTCGACGAGACTCGAGAACGGAATATTTTTCGCGCTGGGAATGTGACCGGCGCGCGGCATCTGTCCGGCCTCTTCTCCGGTGTAAAACTTCGCGGCGCGGGCATCCAGAATCGCCACGCCGGGTTTGTTCAAGTTCGCTTTGACCCAATCGGCATCTACAACGAGTTTGGAATTTGCCACCGGTGTGAAGTGTCCAGGCTTAGGTTGCCGCAACTCTGCGGTTATTGGTTTTCCTTCAGCACGCCAGGCTGGTAAACCTCCGTCGAGAATCGAGGTTCGATCACCCAGGCCTAAATAATCGAGGGTCATGAAAACTCTTGCCGTAGGCGTTACCCAGTCTTTGCTGAAGTAAACGACGATGCGAGAATTGTCAGTCACGCCTAACTTGTCGAAAGCAGCGTTCAGTTGATCGACCGGTGGCAATTCCAGGATTAGCCCCTGGGCGCGCGTCGAAATATCGGTGAGTTGAATGAACTGCGCGCCGGGAATGTGTTCCGCGTCATACTCCTTGCGCTCACCAACCTGAAGCAGAATGAGCGAATCGTCTTTCAAGTGCTGCGCCAGCCAGCCGGTAGAAACGATCAGTGATTCCTTTACTTTGCCGACTGCCGGCGAAGTTGATGCGTACGTCAGCAGAGAGATTGTAAACGTCAAACAGATCCAGAATCGCCTCATAAACCCTCCAGATTGAAGCGTAATGCGAGCCGCTACAATATCGCGGTTTCTTCCAACAATCTACCTTCGGTGAATCGTTCGACGCGGAGCTGCTGCGCATCAATCAATTCGGAGCGACCTTGCAGGATCAAGTCCGCGGTGATGCGGCCTGACGCGGGAGAGTGCATCACACCGTGACCGCTGAAGCCGTTGACGAAATATAAGCCTTCGACATTCGGAGCAGGGCCGATGATGGCGTGGTGATCGGGAGTCATTTCATAAAGTCCGGCCCAGGCGCGGCGTGGATTGACTTCAGCTTCGGAGAGCACCGGCACGCGTGAAGCGGCTCGCGTCAGAATCTTTTCGATGAAGGTTGGATCGAATTCAGTTTTGAAGCCGGGAGTTTCTTCGGGATCGTTCCAAGCCAGCAGGATTCCTTTCCCTTCACGACGAAAATGAAAGCCGGTGGACATGTCGATCACCATCGGGAATCTTTTTGGTAATCGATCGAACGGTTCGGTGGGAACGAGTTGGCGACGCAGAGGCTCGACCGGCAATTCGGCTCCAGCCATCTTGGCGACTTCCGCAGCCCACGCGCCGGCGGCGTTGACCACGACACGAGTTGAAACCAAGCCGCGAGTAGTCATGACGCCCGAAATGCAGCCGGCCTCTAACACTGGGAGCGCGGGCGCCCCGCCCGCATTAGTTGGTACAGGCGCCGCGTCGAATTCAGATGCCGCTTCTGAACGAAGTGAGGGCGGGGCGCCAGCGCTCCCAGTATTGACGGGCTCGCCTGGATGAGGCTCGACTTCAATGCCGGTAACCTGCGTATCCAACCATAGACGCACGCCACGTTCGCGAGCGTTCAGCATGAATCCCATCATCACGCTGTGTGGATCGACGAAACCATCTGTCGGGCAGAACGTGCCGCCGAGAACATCGTCCGTCCGAAGCTGCGGCACCATCTTCACGATGTCTTCCGCCGAAACCCATTCGACGTTGGTAACGCCGAGCGCATTCTGCCTTTCGCGATTCGCTTTCAAGTAAGTAAGATGATTTTCGTTCGTGGCGCAGAAGAGATATCCATGCGCTCGATAGTCCGCCGGGTGGCCCACCACGTCGTCGAACTTCGCAAAGAAGTCGATCGAATACTTCGACATCTGGATATTGACCGGCGTCGAGAACTGCGCGCGCACACCGCCCATGCTCTTCCCCGTCGAGCCTTTGCCCTGATGCGCCTCGCGTTCAATCACAAGGACATTGGTGCAGCCAGCCTGAGCGAGGTGATAAGCGACGCTCGAGCCGACGATGCCGCTCCCGATGATGACGACGTCCGCGGTTTCAGTCATGCGAAGTGAACTCTTTCTAACCTCTCTGGAACGTGGGCTAGCCCTTGCAAGTGTAAGAACTTATCAGATTCGAATGATTTGAAGAAACTCATGACTAAGAGACTCCTGGCTGGAATTCTGACTTCTCTCCTTAGCTTCGTGACTGGTGTTACGATTTCGCTAGCTAATTCGGCCTGTGGAATCGGCGATGGCACCGTGATCGACGGGGGAAGAGGTTACCACTTCATCGCATGTAAGTCAGGCTCAATTTTGATAGTTCGTTCCACGGAAGCTTACCCGACCGCGAAGAAGGCCAACCGCGTCTTTGAAGACCGACTTCAGAAAGCCACGACGGTCATCCAGAGAAACCAGAAGATTGCCGGCAAGGGCAAAACAATTGGACAGCGCGCCGTTGCAACGTTCGCGGACATGCAAACTGGTAAGCCATTCACGTCAGTATTTTGGGTTGACGACCGATTCATAGTGTCGATTGATTCAACATCGCACTATTGTGCGCTGTTTGCGGAGTGGTGGAGTGAGTAAGCAGACAAAAGAAAAAGGCGAGAACCGATCTCGCCTTTTTCCTTCTTACTTTTCTTTTTGCCTTATTACGCCGGCGCCGGAGTTCCGCCGGTGATTGGCGGCAGAATTGGTTTGAGCGGCCGGGCGCTCGGTTCTTTAACTGGCGTCTGTTCTTCGCTGCCGCCGGTCGAAGTAGCAGTCTCGGTATCTTCGATCGGCAATCCTGCAACGATGCGTCGGATCTGCACGCCATCAAGAGATTCGTGTTCGAGCAGAACCTCAGCCAGGCGGACCATCGTGTCGCGGTTCTCTTCGATGATTCTTCGCGCGCGCTCGTATTGTTCAGTGACGATCTTGCGCACTTCAGAGTCGATGCGAATCGAAGTCTCTTCGGAATAGTCGCGGTGCTGAGCGATCTCGCGGCCGAGGAAGATTTGTTCTTCCTTCTTGCCGAAGGTCAACGGCCCGAGTTCGGACATGCCGTATTCGCAAACCATGGCGCGCGCCAGCTCGGTTGCCTTTTCGATGTCGTTCGACGCGCCGGTGGTGATGTTGCCGAGGAAGGTCTCTTCAGCAATGCGGCCACCCATCAAAATGGAAATCTGACCGAGTAGATATTCTTTGGTGTAGTTGTGGCGGTCGCCTTCGGGCAATTGCTGCGTCACGCCGAGCGCCATACCGCGCGGAATGATCGTGACCTTGTGCACGGGATCGGCATTTGGAACTTTCAAGCCAACCAGAGTGTGGCCGGCTTCGTGATAGGCGGTGACACGCTTCTCTTCGTTCGAGATGACCATGCTCTTGCGCTCAGCGCCCATCAGGACTTTGTCCTTGGCCAATTCGAAATCAGGCATTGCTACAACCTTCTTGTTGTAGCGAGCCGCATTCAAAGCCGCCTCATTAACGAGGTTCGCCAAATCAGCGCCGGTGAATCCCGGAGTGCCGCGCGCGATCACGCTAATGTCCACGTCTTCGCCGAGCGGAATCTTGCGCGTGTGAACTTTCAGGATGCCTTCGCGACCCCGCACGTCGGGTCGCGAAACCACTACGCGGCGATCGAAACGTCCGGGCCGGAGCAGCGCGGGATCGAGAACGTCAGGCCGATTAGTTGAGGCGATTAGGATAACTCCGTCGTTCGATTCGAACCCGTCCATCTCCACGAGCAATTGGTTCAACGTCTGTTCGCGTTCGTCGTGACCGCCGCCGAGGCCCGCGCCACGATGTCGGCCCACTGCATCAATCTCATCTATGAAGATGATGCAGGGCGCATTCTTTTTGCCTTGCTCGAATAGGTCGCGCACGCGCGAAGCGCCCACGCCAACGAACATTTCAACGAAGTCGGAACCGGAAATCGAGAAGAATGGCACGTTCGCTTCCCCGGCGATTGCGCGGGCCAGCAAGGTTTTGCCCGTCCCCGGCG
>WNGH01006949.1_pt1 | contig 22578 bp, 21 predicted proteins | sample 5400631 | NCBI WGS metagenome assembly WNGH01 (sample SAMN13153373, study PRJNA577476) | soil metagenome | isolation source: 115 cm soil or saprolite under Garry oak tree replicate 1 | place: USA:California | collected 2016-06-15
GGCTGCAAGATCGGCTCGGGCTCCGACCTGCTCGGCGACATGGCGACCCAGCGCGCGGTCGAGTTCGAGCTGAAGGGGCAGGTGATGAAGCCGATGGAGGTGCTGCTCTCGGCGACGAAGGTCAACGCCGAGCTCTTCCGCATGCAGGACCGGATCGGGACGGTGGAGCCGGGCAAGTATGCCGACCTGCTCGTCGTCGAGGGCAACCCGCTCAAGAACCTGCGCGTGCTGCAGACGCAGGACAACCTCAAGGTCATCATGAAGGGCGGACGCTTCTACAAGCGGACGGTGTGAGCGGGGGAGCGTGATGGGACCGATCGTGATCGCCGTGACCTGCGCCCTGCTGATCTTCCTCGGCTGGCGCGCGCCACGGTACCGTACGCTCGCGACCGGCGCGACGGGCGTGCTCATCTTCCTGGCCTGCGCCCTCGCGTGGCGCTTCCTCGTCCACTCGGGCGCGATCCCGCTCGACCGGCTGCTCGGTCGGCACTGGTTCGCGTTCAGCGACGCGGTCACGGAGCTGCTCGTCTTCTTCGGCCCGCCGGCCATCGCCACGGCGCTGGCGTTTGTTCTCTTCGGCAGGAGCCTCACGCCGCCCCCGGGGGATGTTGAGTAGCCTCGACCTCCGCTTGGCGCCGATGGCCGGCGTCACCAACGCGCCCTTCCGCCTGGTCGCGCGCGAGTGCGGCGCCGGCCTCCTGACGAGCGAGGAGATCGACGCGCGCGCCCTCGTGATGGAGAGCGCCCATACGCGCGAGCTGGCGCGCTTCCTTCCCGACGAGCGCCCCATCGCGATGCAGCTGCTCGGCGCCGATCCCGACCTCCTCGCGGAGGCCGCGCGCCGCCTCGAGGCGGCTGGCGCCGACGCGATCGACCTCAACATGGGCTGCCCGGTGGCGAAGATCGTCGCCAAGGGCCAGGGCGCGGCGCTGATGCGCGATCCGCTGCGCGCCGCCGTGGTCTTCCGGACGCTCCGCAAGGCCGTCTCCGTCGGTTTCACGATCAAGATCCGCGGCGGCTGGGACGACCGTGCCGTCAACGCCGTCGAGATCGCGCGAATCGCCGAGGGGGAGGGCGTGGACGCGATCACCGTGCATCCGCGAACGCGCTCCCAGCAGTTCACCGGGCGCGCGCCGTGGGAGATCATCGCCGCCGTCGCGGACGCCGTCGCGCTCCCGGTCGTCGGCAACGGCGACGTCCGGAGCCACGCCGACGCCGCCGCGATGGTCGCCGCGACCCGCTGCACCGCCGTGATGATCGGGCGTGGCGCGCTCGGCGCGCCGTGGATCTTCCGGGGCGAGGAGGTCCCGCGGGAGGAGCGGGCCCGGATCATCCGGCGCCACGCGGAGCTCATCGAGACCCACCTGCCGGAGCGGCGGGCGCTCGTGCAGCTCAAGAAGCATCTCGCGTGGTACGCGGCGGGACGCCCCGGCGCGGCGGCCGCGCGCCCCCGGCTCTTCCAGGCGTCGACGCCCGGCGAGGCTCGGGCGATCTTCTGGGCGCTCTGGTGACGGCGCAGCGCTGGTTCGAGGACTTCACGGTCGGCGATCGCTTCGCGAGCCCGTCGAAGACGCTCACCGACGCGCACTTCCTCTTCTTCGCCGGCATGACCGGCGACGCCCACCCCATCCATTACGACGACGAGTACGCGAAGACGAAGCGCTTCGGCCGGCGGCTCGCCCACGGCCTGCTCCTGACCTCGCTCACCGCCGTCGGCGGCGCCTCGACGCTGGCGCCCGTGATCGAGGACTCCATCGTCGCCTTCGTCGGACAGACGGCGCGCTTCCGCGTCCCGGCCTTCATCGGCGACACGCTCAAGCCCGAGCACGAGGTGCTGGCCCTCGATCGCGCCGGCTCGGCGGGGCTCCCCACGCTGCGGGTGACGCTCACCAACCAGCGCGGCGAGACGGTCCTCGAGGGCGAGCACACGTACCTGATCGCGTATCGCCCGGGCGCATGACCGCGACCCGTTCTGACGGAGGTTCTTTGAACCGCGTCCTCGTGTGCGTCGTCGTCCTGGCCGTCTGGGTACCCGCGCCCGCCGCCGCGCAGTCCGGCCTCGACATCATGAAGCGTCAGCGCGAGCTGCAACAAGTCCGGGACGAAGAGGAGCGCCAGGTCCTCAAGCTCGTCAGCAAATCGGGCGCAACGAAGGAGCGGAAGCTCGTTCGTTACACGCTGACCGGTCCGGGCGACCTCGACAAGATCCTGGTCCGGTTCCAGGCGCCGCGCGACGTCGAGAATACCGCGCTGCTCACGTGGGAGTCGAAGGACGGGAACGACGACCAGTGGCTCTATCTACCGTCCGTCAAGAAGCCCAAGCGCATCGCCACGAGCGGCAAGAAGAACCGCTTCATGGGCACGGACTTCGCCTTCGAGGATCTCCAGCCCGAGAATCTGGCGGTCCACGCCTACGCCCTGGTGGCGCCGGAGAGGCTCGACGGTGTCGACTGCTTCGTCATCGACGCGACACCGGCGACGGAGCGGCAGGCGGCCGACAGCGGGTACGGCCGCCGGAGGATCTGGATCCGCCGAGACAACCACGTGACCGTCAAGCGTGAGTTCTTCGACAAGCAGGGCCGGCTCGAGAAGGTCGAGACCCATCGCGGGCTGGTGAACATCACCGCCGGCGTCTGGCGCGCCAACGAGATCGAGATGCACGACGTGCAGAACGGTACCAGGACGCTGGTGACGGTGGAGGCGCGTATCGTCAACCAGGGCCTGAAGGACGCCTTCTTCACGGAGGCTGAGCTGATTCGTTGAAGCGCATCCTGTTCTGGATCTTCGAGCATCCCGTCGCGTCCTGCGCGACCGTGCTCCTCGTGACCGTCCTGCTCGGCTGGCAGATCACACGGCTCCGAATCGACGACTCGGCCGAGGGGCTGATGGTCGCGAACGACCCGGCCCGGAGCGTGTACGAGTTGGCCAAGCAGCGCTTCGGCACCGACAACCTCACGGTCGTCCTCGTCAAGGCCGACGACGTCTTCGCCCTGGACGTGCTGGCCGTCGTGAAGCGGTTGTCCGATGACCTCGCCCGGCTGCCGCACGTCAGCCGCGTGGAGAGCCTCACCACGGTCAAGAACATCCGGGGCGAAGGCGATTCGCTCGAGACGGATCCGCTGATCGACACCCTGCCCCGCACGGCCGCGGACGCCGAGCGCATCCGGCGCGACGCGCTGGGCAATCGCGTGCTCGTCGGCAACCTGGTCGCCAGGGACGCCCGGGCGACCGCGGTCGCCGTCTACGCCGATCCGCGCGCCGACGACTCCGGGTTCAACCGTCGCTTCGTCGGTCAGGTCGAGGCCCTGATCGCACGAGAGACCCGGCCGGGTCTCGTCATCTACCAGGTCGGCGGGCCCTTCATCAAGGCCACGTACGCCGACTACATCACGCGCGACCAGAAGACGGTCGTCCCCGTCTCGATCGTGGTGCTCCTGGGCGCCCTCCTGCTCTCCTTCCGGATGGTCCACGGCGTGGTCATCCCGGTGGTCACCGCCGTCGTCAGCATCGCCTGGGCGCTCGGCCTCATGGCGCTCTTCGACCTGCCGCTGACGATCCTGACCGGGATCATTCCGTCGCTGCTCCTGGCCATCGGCTTCACCGAAGACGTGCATATGATCGCCGAGTACCACCACTACCTCGAGCAGGGCCAGGACAAGCTGAGCGCGATCCGGAGCATGCTCGAGGAGTCCGCGTTACCCATCCTCGTCACCACGGGCACGACCGTGGTCGGTTTCGGCAGCCTCGTGACGACCGACATCGCGATGCTGATTCAGTTCGGCTGGGCGTCGGCGCTGGGTCTCGTCGCCAACTTCGTCGTCACGATGGCTCTGCTGCCCCCGATGCTGCGCTGGTGGAGGGTGCCACGCCGCTTCCGGCGCGCCGCGTTCGAGGACCAGTCCGAGCACGGCATGATTCCCCGGCTCATGGATCGGCTGGCGGAGTTCAACCTGCGCTACCGGGTGCCGATCCTCGTCGTCAGCGGGCTCCTCACCGTCGGGTCGCTGATCGGCTGGTACACCCTGCGGGTCAACACGGACATCGTCAGCTTTTTCCCGGCGAGCTCGCCCGTGCGCACCCGCCTCGACGATCTGCATCGTTCGCTGGCCGGGGGGCTCGCCTTTTACGTCGTCGTCGACACCGGGCGGGCGGACGGGATCAAGGACCCGGCGGTTCTCAGGACGATCGCGGGGCTCCAGGACTTCCTCGCGTCGACGGGCAGAGTGGACAAGAGCGTGTCGGTCGCCGACTACGTCCGCAAGATGAACCGGGAGATGCACGGCGGCGACCCGGCCCGGGAGACGATCCCCGACACGAGCGACGAGGTCGCGCAGTATCTCCTGACCCTCGAGGGCCCGGAGCTGGCGAAGTTCCTCGACTTCGACGCCGGGGCGGCGAACATCGTCGTCCGCCACGGCCTCACGGGCTCCGGGGACCTCTCGGCACTCCTGGGCCGGATCCAGGCCTGGGTGGCCAGGAACGTCCCCGCGAACATCAGCGTGAAGCCGACCGGCGAGGCGGTCCTGTTCAACAACGCCTCCGACTTCATGGCGATCAACGAGCTGACGAGCTTCATCTGGACCTTCCTCGTCATCGGTCTCATCCACGCCGCACTGTTCATGTCCTTCAAGGCGGGCGCCCTGTCGCTCATCCCCAATGCCGTGCCGATCCTCTTCAACTATGGTGTGATGGGACTGCTCGGTATCCCGCTCAACACGAGCAATGCCCTGATCGCGACCATCGCCATCGGGATCGCGGTCGACGACACGGTGCACCATATGGTGACGTATAGCCGCCAGCTGAACATCCACCACGACCAGAAGATCGCGATGGTCAACACCATGCGGTCGCAGGGGCGCCCGATCATCTACGTGTCGGTGGCGTTGGCGGCCGGCTTCCTCGCGCTCGTCTTCTCGAGTTTTGTTCCCACGGTGCACTTCGGGTGGCTCGCGGCCACGGTGATGCTGCTCGCGATGATCGCCGAGCTCATGCTCACGCCGATCTTGATGTACTCCACGCGGCTCGTCACGCTGTGGGACGTCGTGCTCACGCGGATGAAGCCCGAGGTCGTGCGGACGGCCCCGCTCCTCCACGGCCTGTCGCGGTGGGAGGCGCGCAAGGTCGTCCTCCTCGGCCGGCTCGACGAGGTCGCGACGGGCGACCTGATCGTGCGCAAGGGGGACACGGGGACCGAGATGTACATGCTCGTGAGCGGCCGCGTGCGTGTCTTCGATCGGATGCCGGACGGTACCGAGAAGGCGCTCACGGTACTCGGCCCCGGCGCCATCTTCGGCGAGATGGCGCTCGTGAGCCAGGAGCCGCGTAGCGCATCGGTCCGAGCCGAGGCGGAGTGCACGGTCCTGCGGCTGGATTTCGAGGCCTTCGAGCGGATCCGGCGGCGCTTTCCCTTCACCGGCGCCAAGCTCTTCCGCAACCTGGCGCGCGTGCTGGCGGCGCGCCTGCGCGAGCTGACCGTCGTCGTGGTCGAGGGATTGCCGGCGGCGGCCTCGGCCCGGACGGCGACCGGCGACGGGGAGCCTCGCTGACATGGACCGACGCGGCGGACAGGCGTGGGACGTGGTGATCACCGGGGGCGGCGTGGCCGGCGCGTCGGTGGCCGCCGCGCTCGGCGAGTTCGGCTATCGCGTCCTTCTCGTCGAGCCCGGGCTCGATCCCGCCAAGCGGCTGGCCGGCGAGCTGATCCATCCACCCGGCGTCAGCGACCTCGCCGACCTCGGCCTCCTGGCGCCGCTCGAGCGAGCCGGGGTCGCGCCGGTTCGCGGCTTCGCCGTCTCGCCGCACGCGGACGCGGCGCCCTACCTGCTCCCCTACGGCGAGATTCCAGGTGTGCGTCGGCTCGGCTTCGCGCTGGACCACGCCGTGCTGGCCGCCACGCTCTTCGCCGCGGCCGGGCGCCTGCCGCACGTCACGACGTGGCCGGACGCTCGCGTGTGCGACCTCGCCCTGACGCCCGACGGCGCGACGGTCACGATCGTGGGCGCCCGCGGCTCGGCGCGCGTGCGCGCGCGGCTGGTGGTGGCGGCCGACGGCGGCACGTCCACCGTGCGTCGACTGGCGTCCATCGCGTACACGCGCGTCCGCCTCTCGCACATGCTCGGCGTGCAGGTCCAGGGACCCTTGCCCCAGCCGGATTTCGGCAACGTCTTCCTCGGCGGTGCCGCCCCGGTGCTCGCCTACGCGATCGACGGCGTGAGGCTGCGCGTGATGTTCGACGTCCCGGGCAATCCCGACGGCGTCGCCGCCGTCCGCCGCGATCCCGCGTACCTGGCCGGACTGCCCGAAGGGTTCCGCGAGCGCGTGCGCGCCGCCGTCGACGCCGAGCCGGGTCTCGTGTGCGCCAACTACTGCGTCGTGCCGCAGACGGTCGCCGCCGGCTGCGTCGTGCTCGTCGGTGACGCGGCCGGCTCCTGCCATCCGCTCACCGCCACGGGGCTCAGCGCGTGCACGCGCGACGCGATCCGCCTGCGGCAGGCGCTACGCGAGACGGGCGGCGACATCCCGCTTGCGGTCCGCCGATACGCGCGCGCCCGCGGCGGGCCGCAGCGCACCCGGGTCGCGCTCGCCGAGGCGCTCTACCGGGCCTTCACCGAGCCGTCGGATGACATGCGCCTGCTCCGCGACGGGATCCTCAGATTCTGGAAGCGCAGCCGGCGCGGACGGGCGGCCTCGATGGCGCTCCTGTCGACGCACGAGGGACGCATGTCCGTCATGGCGGTGCAATACGCGCGCGTGCTGGGTTACGCGCTCACCGGGCTCGTCCGTCTCCGCAGCGACGGACGGCCGCACCCGCCGCTCGCGCGCGTTCGGGCCGTGATGGGGCTCTCCCGCGCCGCGCTCGGCCTGGTCGCCGAAGCGTACGGGGGCCGACGCCTCCGGCACACTTGAGCCTGGGCGTCAGCGGTGAGCACCGCCGTCGGGTCGAGCGGCGTAGCGCGCCAGCGCCCAGGCCGGGAAGTAGGTCGAATACAGCTGATACCTCAGCATCGCGGTGCCGAAGAAGACACCGTTGACGGCGCCGTCGGGCCAACCCCCTCTCGCCTCCTGCCGCGCGCACAGCCACTCGATGCCCCGCTCGACCGAGGCGTGGGCGGCGCCGACGACGTCGAGGAGCGCCAGCAGCGCCCACGCGGTCTGCACGGGTTGGCTCCGGGCATGCTCGACGTAGCAGTCGTTCAGACATCCCGACCAGTGCTCGCCCCAGCCGCCGTCGTGACGCTGCCGCGCGACGAGCCACGCGGCGGCGCGAAGGAGTGCGGGATCCTCCGGGGCGACGCCGGTGCCACGCAGCCCGGCGACGAAATGGAAGGCGCCGTACGTGAAATTGATGCCCCACGCGCCGGGGACCCCACCGTCCGCGCGCTGGCTCGCGCGCAGGAATCGGACCCCCCGGGCGATCGCCGACGTCACGGCGGGCACGAGGTCAGGCCCGAGGGCAGAGTCGTGCCGCCGCAGGCGCGCGAGCGCGGCGACGCACGACGCGGTGCACTCGATGTAGGAGCGCTCGGTCATGCAGCGGCCGAACATCTCGGACGCGTTGAGCCGCTCGAGCCACGGGCCGCCCCGCCGCGCTTCGTAGGTTCCGAACCCGCCGTCGCGATTCTGACGCGCGAGGATGAACTGCGCCGCGAGCGCGAGGCGTGCCCCCGGTGTGCGCGCGGGCGTGGACACGGCTCGCTCGACCTCCAGCAACGCGCTCACCGCCTCGGCGGTGCAGTCGCTCACCGGCCAGCGGTGGGCGCCGTCGGAGAAGCACCAGCCGCCCCTGACCGGCGCGCGATCCTGCTCGCGCCAGCGCGGCAGCTCGGTCGTGAGCTGTGTGTCGCGGAGGAATGCGGAGCCGTCCCGGATGGCCGCCGCGTGCGCCGGCTCGTCCCCCGTCGTGAGCGCGCGTAACGCGAAGGCGGTGTCCCACGCGTTCGAGCGCGCGCCGGCGTAGCGGACTCCGACCGCGTCATCCCAGCGCCAGCTCTCGAGACCATCCAGGCTGGCGGTGAGCGCCGGATCGTCCGGATCGTGCGTCCACAGCGCCAGGCAGTCGAGCACCGCGTTGACCGGCGACAGCCCGCGCCATCCACTCTCGCGCTGCTCGTAGCGGATGCGGCCGAGGCACGCGTCGAGCGCGCGCCGCCGCAGCGGCGCAGGAATCACGCGATCGACGCCGGCGAGCACCGACGCCGCCAGGCGCAGCCCCGGCCCCGGGCGCACGTGGAGATCGGTCGGGGCGACGACGTGGCGGTGGGCCGCGAAGTCGAGCGTCGCGTACGGCGCCGCGTAGAGTTCCTCGCGCAACTCCGCCCCGAGACGGCCGAGGTCGGCGGTGACCCTTCGCCCGTACAGGTAGGCGACGGCCAGATAGATGTAGCGCGTGTGGCAGTACCAGCGGGCCGGGTGGAACGGGAGGAGCCGCGGGAGCGCGTAGAGCTCGGGCAGGACGGGCGTGACGCCGGCCCAGCCGTAGAGCCCGAGCAGCGCCAGCCAGAGTTTGCCCCACGTGGGAACCGCCAACACGACGCCGGGCTGCGCGTGCAGCCAGCCGCGCGCGGTGGCGACGAGCGGCTCGTCACGCGGGAGGCCGAGCAGCCGCAGCGCGACATACACGAGCGTGGTGATGAAGACGTAGCCCCCCGACTCCGAATGCAATCCCCACGCGCCGTCGGCCGTACGGGTGCCGCGCAGGTAGCGAATGACCCCGTGACGGGTCGCCCCATCCACGGGCCGTCCGACGACGTGCCGGACGATGACGACCTGCGCCGTGATCATCGGACACCACACCATCTCGCCTTCCCAGTCGCCGCGCGGTGACTGCAGCGCGGCGAGGCGGGCGAGCGCGCGAGCGCGGGCGGCGGCGGCGGCCGCGACCATCAGGCGCGCGCGGGTGCGGCGCCCGCCAGATACTCCTCCCACTTCCTCACCGTGAGCTGCTGGAAGAGCCCGACGGCCGGGTTGAGATCGGGCACCGGCCGAGCGTGATGCGCCTCCCAGCCGCGCTGCTCGGCCTCGACGGCGAAGCCGTCTTGGGCGAGGAGCGGACGGATCAGGACGCGATTGGAGACGCGCAGGACGAGGCTCATGAGTCGGCGGGGGATGCGGATCGGCGCCAGCGGGAGCCTGAGCGACTCGAAATAGAAGAGGAAGAAGGTGCGCGTCGTGCGTTCGTCGATCGGCAGGAAGAAGCACCAGTGCCTGATCTTGCCGTCCGTGTTCGACCACTGGTACGGGTACTCGTAGCAGAGACTCATCGCGTTCGTGTTCACCCGCCGTCGGTCCACGAACAGCCCCGAGATCCGCCCGCGCCCGACTCGGGTGTCGTAGGAGACGTGGACGGCGTCGCCGACCAGCTCGCAGCGGGTGAGCCGCGCGTCCTCGAACGGCCGGTATTTGCGGTGCAGCCACGCGTGGGTGAAGTCGCTCACGTTGTCGACGACCATCGAGTGATGCGCGCGCCACGTGAAGTCGAGCGGCACGCACGCCCAGCGGTCGCGCCCCTCCAGCTCCGGGATGTCGGGTATGCGTCGGCCCTCGGCCAGCGCCGGGTCGCCCGGGAAGATCCAGACGAGGCCGTAACGCGCCTTCACCGGGTACGCGCGCAGGCGGACGTCCGGCAACGGCCGGCCGAAGAGCTCGTGGGGCACGTCCGCCAGCCGGCCCGCGCCGTCGTAGGCCCAGCCGTGATACGCGCAGGTGAGTCGGCAGTCCTCGACGCTTCCGAGCGACAGCTTCAGCTGACGATGGGCGCAGCGGTTCTCGACGGCGTGGAGCGCTCCGTCGGCGTCCCGCCACAGCGCGATCGACTGTCCCCAGAACCTCGCCTCGACCACGGCGCCGGGTCGCAGCGCGCGGTCGTACTCGACCGCGTACCAATAGTCGGGGTGCAGACCGGCCGCGCGGGCCTTCTCGCGCCGGCTGTGCGCCTCCGCGAACGACGGCGGTCCGATCACGCCGGAACCCCCAGGGACCTCGCCAGGTGCGCCTCCCACTTCCGGATGGTCAGCCGATGGAGCAGGGCGACGGCCGGATTCAGCTCCACGAGCGGCGCTTCCCAGTGGGTCTCGTATCCGCGCTGCTCCGCTTCCAAAGCCACGCCGTCCTGATCGAGCAGCGAACGCACGAAGGGCTGGACCGCGGCGAGGACCCAGCGGAGGGCCCGGTGCGGTACTGAAAGCGGCAGTGCCGGCAGCCGGAGCCGGTCGTAGGTCATGACGAAGAAGACGCGCGTGGTCCGGACGTCCATCGGCAGCAGAAACGTCCAGTACCTGATCCGCCCACGGATGCCGGACCACTCGAATGCCGCCCAATGGTGAGGGTATTCGAAACAGATCGTCATCGGCGAGGGCGCCACGTCATACCGCACGCGCGGCCCCACCTTCGCCTCGTAACGCAGGAGCACGCGGCCGTCAGTAGCGTCCCAGTCGAGCAGCCGACCCGGCTGGAACGACGCGAACCTCCGGTGCAGGTGCGCGTGCGTCAGGTCGCACAGGTTGTCCATCACCATCGAGTGGTGCGCGCGCCAGGTGAAATCGATCGGTACGTACGCCCACGGCTCGGACCCGTCGAGCGAGGTCACCGCCGGCAGCGGGACGCGCTCCGCGAGCGCCGGATCGCCCGGGAACATCCAGATCAACCCGTAGCGCACGCGGACGGGATAGTCGCGGAGACGTACCGCCGGGGCCGTGTGGCCGAACCGGTCGTGAGGCACATCCACGAGGCGCCCCGTCTCGTCGTACGTCCAGCCGTGATACGCGCAGGCCAGCCGACACCCCTCCACGCTGCGATGGGCGCAGCGATCCTCGAGCGCGTGCACGCGGCCGTCGACGTCACGCCATAGCGCGACGGCCGCGCCCCAGAACGACGTCGCCCGGATCGAGCACGCCGGCAGCCCGCGCTCGTACTCGACCGGGTACCAGTGATTCGGATCGAGCCCGGCCGCGCGCGCCTTCTGCCGGGTGGTGACCGCGTCGGCGAACGCGGGCGGCGTCATGACGGGGCGGCCGCCAGCGCGGGCACCGTCAGCGTCACCCGGCCACGGCGGCGGTAGCGCACGATGCACGGCGGCCGGGGGCCGACGACGAAGGTCGAGTAATCGGGACGGTGGCCCGCGCGCGCCAGCGTGAAGTCGAAGCGTCGGAGCAGCACCGACCAGATGACCTTGATCTGGTACTCGGCGAAGGTCGAGCCGATGCAGCGATGGTGTCCGCCGCCGAAGCCGATCAGCGCGTGCTTCACGGCGCGATCTTCCTGCCGCCCGGGGCCGAAGCGCCCCGGGTCGTATCGGTCGGGCTCGCGGAAGACCTCGGCGAGGCGGTGGCCGGCGGCCGGCGATACCATCGCCAGATCGCCGGCGGGAACCACGTAGTCGCCGTACGCGAGCTCGCGGACGACCCGCCGCATGAGCATGACGAGCGGCGGGTGCATCCGCTCCGCCTCCTTGATGCAGCGCTCGAGGGCGACGAGCCGGCGCAGCGCGGCCAGGTCGACGATCCGGTCGTCGGGCAGCACCTCGCGCTGCTCGGCCAGCACCGCGGGCAGGTGCTCGGGGTGCTCGAGGAGCAGCAGACCTGTCCAGGCGCCCATCACCGCGCTCGTGTGCTGGCCGGCGAAGATGGTCCCGAGCAGGAGGCCCGTGATCTCGTCGTCGGAGAGCGCACGGCCGTCGCTGTAGCGGGCGGCCATGAGTGTCTGGAGGAAGTCCTCTTTCTCGAGACCGCGTCCGCGCCGCTCGGCGATGACGCCGGCGATCAGGGCCGCCACCCGTGCGCGGGCGCGATCGCGGCGGCGGAAGGCCGGCAGCGGCAGGTGCGGGTTGAAGAACGCGATCAGGTTGATGCCGCGCTCGAGGTCGTGATAGAGGTGCGCGAACTCCTGCGACACGTGCCGCCGCATCTCGTCGCCGATGAGGCAGCGCGTGGCGATGAACACGGTCAGCTCGTTCAGCGCCACCGCCAGGTCCACCTCACCGGCGTCGCCCCAAAGGTCGGTGTACGCCTCGGCCTCCTCCTGCATGACGCGCGCGTACGCCCGGAGGCGGTCGTCGCGGAGCGCCGGGAAGAAGAAGCCCATCTGCTCGTCGAAGATCGGCGGTGACGCGTCGTAGACGACGCCGCGGCCGAAGATCGGCACGGTGAACCGATAGACCTCGCGCACGCTCAGCTGGTCCTCCGGCGCGCCGAAGAACGCGGCCTGCGCCCGCGGTCCGAGGAATGCCGTCACCCGCGTTCCCGGGACTCGGAACGAGAACAGGTCGCCGAGGCGCGCGTGACCGCCGCGGAGGAAGCCGACCGGGTCGCGCCGGAGGGCCGGCGCATGGCCGAGGAGCGGCCATCCGCCGGGCAGCATCGGCGGCCGACGCGCGCCGCGAGCGCTCACGGTCGCGGCCGGATTTTCCCGCGCCGCACGAAGTCCTCGTACGCCTCGCGCACGGCGTCTTCGATGGAGGTCGCCTGGTAGCCGAGCTCCGTGCACGCCTTGGTGATGTCCGCGCGTCGATGCATGCGGAGGATCCGGACGGCACCCGGCGTGAAGCGCGGCTCGACCTTCGGCGCGAACCGCATCACGAAGACGTTGAGCACCCCGGCCAGACCCGCCATCAGGGGCGGCGGCAGACGCAGCCACGGGCGACGTCGGCCGGTGATGCGCTCGTACATCGCCATCAGCTCGTCGACCGTCCGGAACTCGGTGGAGAAGATGTACTTCTGGCCCGTGCGCCCCTTGTCCATGGCCAGCCGATGCCCCTGGACGATGTCGCGCGCGGCGACGAACTCGAAGCCGCCGGGGACGTACGCGTGCAGGCGTCCGCGCGCGAAGTCGAGGAGCAGCTGGCCCATCCGGGAGGGCTTGAAATCGTTGGGGCCCAGAATCGCGCACGACGCCGCGACGACGACGTCGAGGCCGTCCGCGACCGCCTTGAGGCACTCGTGCTCCACCGCCACCTTGCTCCGCTGGTACGGCAGCAGCGGCGCGAAGGGATCGACCGGAACCGTCTCGTCGCTCGGACGGAGGGGATCGTGTCCGACCGCGCTGAACGACCCGGTGACGACGACGCGCTCGACCCCCGCGTCGAGCGCGGCGCGCAGCAGGTGACGCGTCCCGAGCACGTTGCACGCGTAGATCTCGGCCTGCTGACCCTCGGCGCTCGAGACCTTGGCGGCGCTATGGTAGACGCGCCGGCAGCCGCGGACGGCGGCCCGCGTCTCCGCCGCGTCGCGAAGATCGCCCCGGACGATCTCGACGTCGAGGCCGGCCAGCGCCTCGCCGGAGGCCGTGGGCCGCTCGAGGACCCTGACCTCCTGGCCCTCGTCGAGGAGACGCCGGACGAGGTTCGCGCCGAGATGCCCGCTGCCGCCCGTCACGAGAATGCGCATGGATTCACAGAATGCACCGGCGCGCGCCGCGACTCAACGGCTGAGTCGGTCCGCGCCCGCGAGCTGCTCGAGGCGTTTCTCCGGCGCGGCCGCGTTACAGGTGGCTCGGCTCGGTCACGCCGGCGGGTCCGCGCCACCACTGTCGGAGGGTCTCGCCGAGGATCGGCAGTATCACGCGCGGCCTCAGGAAGGTGCGCTTGGGGCGCGCGCCCGTCATCGCCTCGGCCCACTCGAGCAGGAACTCGGTGCCGCGCCGGCGCATGAGCGCCGCGCACCCGTCGAGGAAGGCCGGGTAGCGCACGGAGCCGGCCGCCATCGCCCAGGACCAGCGGAAGTCCCAGCCGAACGACGCCATCCAGCGATCCTGGTATCGCCGGAGGAACGTCGCGCCGAGCTCGCCGGCGGCGAGCGCCTCGTGGAGCGTCCGGGCGGCGATCTCGCCGCCGTCCATGGCGTACTGGATCCCCTCGCCCGTCAGCGGATCGATGTGGCCGGCCGCGTCACCGATGACGAGCAGATGGTCGCCGAAGCTCTTCGGGACACCGCCCAGACGCAGTGGCGCCGCGCGCATCGGCGCCACACGCGCGCGCGGCCCGAGGGCGCGGCTGATGTGAGGATCGCTCCGCACGATCGTGTCGTGGAGCGGCTTGAGGTCGCGGAGCCGCGCCCGGCCGCCGGGGATCACGTAACAGCAGAGGTTCAGCTCTCCCCCGGCCTCGCGGAACAGCACGCAGTAGCCGGGCAGCAGCTCCGGCGGGTAGAACATGACGCCGTCCGACGCGAAGTCCGTCGTGCCGGCCTCGACGTAGGCGCGGCTGCACGCGCCATCGGGCGCCGTCGTCACGACGCCGAGCGAGCGCGCCAGGCGGGCGAGCGCGCCGTCCGCCGTCACCAGCGCGCGGGCCGCGTAGCTCGTGGCGGGCCGCGTCGCGCAGCGCACCGTCCACACTCCCGCGGTCGGCGAGAAATCGACGCCGGCGACCGGCGAGTCCTCCACGAGCGTGGCGCCGGCGGTGGCCGCGGCGCGCGCGACGCGCACGTCGAGCGCGACGCGCTTGATCGCGATCACGAGCGGGCGCCGTCCGTCCTCGACGGAGCTGCCGACGTAGGCGACCCCACGGGGACTGACGAAGCCGCCGACCTCGGCCCAGTGGCCCTCGCCCGCGGCGAGCACGTCCGCCAGCACACCCATCCGCTCGAGGTGGACCTGCGCGCGACCGGTGACGGCGTCGCCGCAGAGCTTGTCCCGCGGGAAGCGCTCGCGCTCGAGCAGCAGGACGCGTCGCCCGAGGCGGGCGAGGTAGTAGGCGCAGGTGGAGCCGGCGGGCCCGGCGCCGACGACGCAGACGTCCCACGGTTGCGCGGAGGCGGCCATCACACTCCTGTCTAGCCCACCCCGATGGGCCCTGTCCATGGCCTTCTCAGTAGAGGAACGGGATCATCCGCCATCGGACACGCGCGCAGTAGGCGACCCAGAGCGCACCGTACTTTCGACGACAACGACGGTCGTCCCGCCGGGCGCGGTGCAGGAGGAAGAACGTCAGCCAGAGGGCCGGCAGGTACGGTATTGGGGACGCGAGCCCGCACGGCAGCGTCCACGCGTAGTACAGGATGAGCTCACCCGTGTAATTGAGCTTCCGGCCGATGCCCCAGAGCCCGGAGACGAGCAGCCGGCCACCGATCGTCTCCGGCGGTCGTCGCCAGACGGGCGCCGACGGGTCGAGCCTGAACCGGTGCTTTTGCGCGTTGGCGCCCCGGAAGAGCCAGAGGCCGAGGGCGTAGGCGGCGATCAGCCCGAAAACGGCCGGAAGCGACAGCGGGCTCACCCGATCGACCAGGTACCAGCCCGGCAGGCTGTAGAAGAAGGGCACCAGCACCCAGTCGCCCCAGATGAGCGCCAAGCCGAAGCGTTCCTCGAGCACGTCCCAGGTGAACCGCATCCCGTGCTCGAAGTGGAAGTAGTTGGCGACGTAGAGCAGCGTGAACGTCTCGTACACCAACATCGGGGTCGCCAGACGGCCGTGGCGCTCCCACTGCACGAACGCGAAGCCCAAATTGACGAGGCCGAGTCCGAGCAGCGACGGGCGGTAGGCGAACATCTTGAGATCGACGCCCAGCCAGACTGGTAGGCGCTCGACGCCGTAGACGAAATCGCGCGCGGCGGGGCGGAGGCCGCCCTCGACGAGGCCGCGGCCGCGGGCCCGTCGGCCGCGCGCGTAGAGGACGGCCGCCGTCACGAGGGCGAGGACGTGGGCGACGACGAGCAGCGCGCCGAAATCGCGGATCACGACCGACGGCGACCAGATCCCCGCGGCGACCGCGGCGGCGACCGCGGCGGTCGCCAGCCCGAACAGCCGCAGCCCCGTCAGCGAATGGCGCGAGGCGACGAAGATCGCCCCGACGAAGACCGCCACCGCGACCGCGGTGATCACGGCCGCGGGTCTGTGAGGCGCCTGGTGATCGCCCTGAACGAGTCCCAGCCGAGCCAGGCGTGCGCGGCGAGCCAGGGCAGTGTCAGGCCGTAGAAGAGGGCGAAGGCCGTCGCGGTCCGTGCGGCCATCCCCGCGTAGCCGCCCAGGTGGCCGGCCAGCAGATAGAGGACGCACGAGTAGGCGACGTAGGCACCGAGCGTCAGCTGCAGCGGATGGCGCCACGCCGCGCCGCGCAGGATGCCGACGATGACGACGACGTTCACGACCGTCGTCACCCAGACGTTGAACCCTTCCTGCGCGAGCGACCAGGGCGAGGCGATCCAGAACCGATCTGCGCCGGCGTAGAGGGCCCACAGGTCTGCGATCCAATCACGGCCGACGAGGTCCGGCAGATCACGGCCGCGCCGGATCAGCGCCCAGTCGAGCGTCACGTTGAAGACCGAGAAGAACACCAGCAGCCCGAGGCTGACGCGGTCCCGCGTGGGAAGCGCCGTCCCGGCGGGCCTCACGTCAGTCCGAGCGGCCGCGGGCGGCGATCTCCCAGACGGCCTCGACCTGAGTACCCCGGACGGCGTAGATCCGATCGTAGAGATTGATCGTCGGATCGCAGTGGGGCGGGAAGAACTCGATTCGCTCGCCGAGGCGCGGCGCGCGCGAGGGATCGGTGATCGCGAGCCGGCCGTGCTCGTCGCCCGCGAAGGCGTACTCGACGCCGGGACGCTCGACCGACTCGGGCGGAAACGGCTTGTCGGTGGAGAACCCCTTGAGGCCGGCGTCCACCATCGCGCGGTCGCGCGTGGGGACGCTCACGACCGTGGCGACGACCGTGAGCGCCATCTCGAAGTCGGTGAGCCACTGCCCGCGACGGCCGCCGATCCGCCGGTAGTCGAGGTCCATGACGCAGTAGGAGCCGCTCTGCAGCTCGGTGAGCGCCGCCAGCTCCACGTCGATGTCCCACGTGCCCGTGGAGCCTCCGGCGGCGATCTCGACCGGCAGCCCCGCCGCCTCGAAGAGGCGCCGCGTCTCGCCGAGCGGCGCCATCGCCGCGCGCGAGGCCTCGCGGCGCTGCTCCCAGCCGATGACGTGGGCGCAGTGCCCCGCGTAGGCCTGCAGCCCGCGCAACCGGAGCGGCGCCCGCCCGGCGACGTCACGACCGAGCGCCAGCGCGGGCTCGCCGGGCGCCACGCCCGTGCGTCGATTGCCGACGTCCAGGTCCACCAGCACGTCGATCGTCACGCCGTCACGCTCGGCGGCGGCCGCCAGCGTCGCGACGTTCTCTGCGTTGTCCACGACGACCATTGTGTCGGGCGCCTCGGCGACGAGGCGCGTGAGCCGGCGGAGCGCCTGCGGCGATACGACTTCGGTCGTGATCAGGAGGCCGCGGACCCCGGCGCGCGCCATCACCTCCGCCTCGCCGAGCTTGGCGCACGCCACGCCGAGGGCGCCGGCGGCGATCTGACGCCGCGCGATCTCCGGACACTTGTGGGTCTTGGCGTGCGGCCGGAGACGCTTGCCGGCTCCCCGGACGTGGTCGGCCATTCGCGCGAGATTGCGCTCGAAGCGGTCGAGGTCCACCAGCAGCGCGGGCGTTGGAATCTCGTCGCGGGTCATCGGAGCGGGCCCACTCGGCTGACGGCTAGCGGCGCGGCAGCGCTCTCTGGATGTTCTGGCTCTGGATGCCGCCGCGGACGTCGGAGTCGGCCCACGGCGGCTTGATGTGCGGCACGGTCTCCCGGATGAGCTCGTCGAGCCTGCGCTCCGCGCGCAGCTCCTCGATCGCCTGGTCCGCGTCCCGCTCGACCGCGGCGGGCGGCGGCAGCGGGCGAATGACTTGAGCCCTGCGGCGCTGCTCCATGCCGACCGTCTCCTTCTCCTGTCCACCCTGGGCCGGCGCCTCGCACGGCCAGAGCGCGAGCGCGACAGACAGCGCGGCCAGTGCCCGTAGCGATCTCATGCGTTCATCCTACCACCCGCTCACCAGTCGCCGCTCGCGCCGCCGCCGCCAAAGCCGCCGCCCCCGCCCGAGAAGCCTCCGTCGGAGGAGCCGCCGCCCGACGATCCGCCGCCGACCCACGGGCCGCCCGGGCCCGACGAGCCCCAGCCGCGCCCGCGCGCCGCGTAGCCGCCGCGCTGTCGGGCCGCGTCGAGCGCGAGCCAGCCGATGACGCCCACGACGAGCACGGCGAAGAAGAGGGCATAGAGGCCCGACGTGTCCTGCCGGCGGCGCGGTGGGGGCGGCGGCGGCACGGTGCCGGGGGCGATCCGCGCGTATACCGCATCGGCCGCCGCCTCGAGCCCCTCGGCATAGCGCCGCTCGCGGAAGCGAGGGCCCAGCGACTCGCGGATGATCTGCGCCGCCACCGAGTCGGGGATCTGCGCCTCCAGGCCGTAACCGACTTCCATGCGGACCTTCCGGTCGCGCGCGAAGACGAGCAGGATCACGCCGTTGTCGAGGCCCTTCCTGCCGATGCGCCATTTCTGCGCCAAGCGGATCGAAAAATCCTCGAGGCTCTCGCCCTCGAGCCCGGGAAAGATCGCGACGGCCATCTGCGTCCCGGTAGCGCGCTCGCGCTCCGTCAGCCGCTGCTCGAGCCGCGCGCGGTCGCCCGGGGCGAGCAGCCCGGCGTAGTCGCTGATGCGCGCCTCGGGCGCGGGCGGAACGACGAGCGTCAGGAAGAGCAGTGGCAGCAGCAATGCTCCCGCCTCGATGCCGTCACCGGACGCTCACGTCGTCGGAGAGCTCGTCGCGGTCGTCGGGGCTCCTCGGGAAGTGTCTGGCGAGCTCGCGCCCGACCTCCTCGACCGCGCCGATCAGCGCGGCGCGCGGCGCGCCGGAGCGCAAGCGCTCGACCATGAGGTCGCGCACGCCGGCCCAGTGGTCGTCGCCCACGCGCGTGTGGATCCCCGCGTCGCCGATCACGGCGAGCTTCCGGCTCCCGATCGCGACGTAGATCAGTACGCCGTGGCGGTGCGCGGTCCGGTGCATGCCGAGCTTGTGGAAGAGCCGCTGCGCGCGCGCGAGCGGGTCACGCGTCCGCCACGGCAGCCTGCGCTCCAGATGCACGCGGATCTCGCCGGAGGTCCGCGACTCCGCGCCGCGGATCGCGTCGGTGATCGCGTCGAAGTCGGCGTCGGCGAGAAAGCGTCGGACCCAGCGGGGATGGCGGGGCAGCAGCCTAGAACTTCACCTTCGGGGCCGTCTGCGCGTCGGGCGCGGCCTCGAAGTACGCCTTCGGGGTGTAGCCGGCGAAGCGGGCGACGAAGCTCCCGGGGAAGAGGGCGATGCGCGTGTTGTAGTCGCGCACGGCCTGGTTGAAGCGCATGCGCTCGACGGCGATCCGGTTCTCGGTGCCCGCGAGCTCGGACTGGAGCGCGAGGAAGTTCTGATTGGACTTCAGATCCGGATAGCGCTCGACCGTGACGAGCAGCCGGCTCAGGGCGCCCGAGAGCTGGTTCTGCGCCGCCTGGAACCGCTCGATCGTCTTCGGGTCGTTGAGCGCCTGCGGCGTCAGCTGGATGGAGGTCGCGCTCGCCCGGGCCTTCGTCACTTCCTCGAGGACCGTCCGCTCCTGCGTGGCGAAACCCTTGACGGTCTCGACGAGGTTGGGAATGAGGTCGGCGCGCCGCTGATAGACATTCTGCACCTGCGCCGTCTTCTCATTCACGGCCTGGTCGAGAATGACCAATTGGTTGTTGATCGACACCGCCCAGGCGATGCCGCCGCCGATGATCACGAGGATCACGATCAGAGCGATGACGAGGGCGAGACTCCGCGCGTGCCCCTCGACCGTCTCCCCGACTACCGCGTGAAGGCGCGCAACACGTCCGAGAGCTCGGAGAACAAGATCCACGACGACGAGGTCGCCCGCGGCTACGGCTTCCGCGGCGGGCTCGTGCCCGGCGTGACCGTCTACGCGTATATGACCCACACGCTCGCCGAAGCGTTCGGGACCGCCTGGCTCGAGCGCGGCACCGCCGATGTGCGCTTCGTCAAGCCGGTCCTCGACGGCGAGGAGGTTGCCGTCGCCGGGACGGTGACCGCGCGCGACGCCCGCGGCCTGCGCGCCTCCGTCACCCTGTCCACCGCGGCGGCCGGCGAGTGCGCGGCGCTCACGGCGACGCTGCCCGCGGGCACGCCGACGCCGGTGAACGTCGCGCTCTACCGCGCCGCGCCGCTCCCGGCCGAGCGCCCGGCGGCGACGCGCGAGCACCTCGCGTCACTCGACGCGCTCGGGACGCCCGTGGCGACGTACGACGAGGCGCAGGCCGCCGAGTACACACGGAAGGTGAGCGACACGCTGCCCCTCTATCTCGGCCCGGACGGGCGCGTCCACCCCGCCTTTCTCCTCCACCAGGCGAACCTCGCGCTGTCCCGGAACGTCCTGATGAACCCGTGGATCCACGTCGGCAGCGTGGTGCGTCACCTCGGCGGGGCGCGCGTCGGCGAGACGCTCGCCACGCGCGGCCGCGTCCGCTCGCTCTTCGAGAAGAAGGGGCGGGAGTTCGTCGAGGCCGACCTCGCGGTCTTCACCGTCGGGGCCGGCGCGCGCGCGCGACCCGTCGCGCACGTCCTGCACACCGCGATCTACCGGCTGCCGGCGCCGGCGGACCGCTGACCGGTTGCCGCGCGAGGGCCCGCGTGCTAGAAACGGACGATGGACCTGAATCCCACCGCTGAGGAGCGCGCCTTCCGGAGCGAAGTCCGGCGCTGGCTCGAGGCGAACGTCCCGCAGGAAGATCTCACGTCCCTCGACGCGCGCAAGGCGTGGCACCGGAGGCTCTACGAGGCGGGATACGTCGGCATGCTGTGGCCCAAGGAGTACGGCGGTTGGGGCCGCACGCCGATGCAGCAGGCGATCGTGCAGGACGAGATGGCTCGGCTCGGCGCGCCGCCGGCGATCAACGGCCTCGGGATCGGCTTCATCGGGCCGACGATCATCGTGCACGGCACCGACGCGCAGAAGCAGCGCTACCTCAAGAAGATGCTCACGGCCGAGGAGATCTGGTGCCAGCTCTACTCCGAGCCGAACTCGGGCTCGGATCTCGCGTCGCTCCGGACGCGCGCCGAGGACCACGGCGACCACTACCTCGTCAACGGCCAGAAGATCTGGACGTCGAGCGGGCCCATCGCCGACTGGGGCATTTTGTTGGCGCGCACGGACTCGAAGGTCAGCAAGCACAAGGGCATCTCCTGTTTCCTCTTCAGCATGCGCCAGCCGGGCGTCGAGGTTCGCCCGCTCAAGCAGATCACGGGCTCGTCGCTCTTCAGCGAGGTCTTCATGACGAACGCGCGCGCGGAGCAGCACGACCTCATCGGCAGGCTCAACCAGGGGTGGGAGATCGCGCAGACCACGCTCGGCTACGAGCGCGGCGGCAACTCGCTCGGCCGGGTCACCCGCTACGCGATCGCCTTCAACCAGCTCGTGAAGGCGACGAAGGAGCTGCGACGCAGCGGCAAGCCGCTCATCGAGGACACGGCGGTCCGGCACAAGCTCGGAAAGATCTACGCCGACCTCGAGGTCCAGCGCTACGCGGGCCTGCGCGTGCTCTCGTCGCTGGACAAGAGCGACTCCCCGGGCGCCGCGTCGTCGGTCACGAAGCTCTCCTACACGGAGTTCGAGAAGCGTTACTACGAGCTCGCGCTCGAGATCCTGGGGCCCTACGGCCAGCTGACCTCGGCGCGCGAGGACTTCGAGGAGGTCGACACCTCCTCCGGCGAGCCCGGGACGTGGGCGACCGCGTTCCTCTGGTCGCGCGCCGGCACGATCTACTCCGGCTCCTCCGAGATCCAGAAGAACATCATCGGCGAGCGCGTGCTCGGCCTGCCCAAGGAAGTGCGCGCCGACCGGATCAAGGCCTGACATGGACTTCACCTTCAGCCCCGATCAGACGCTGCTGAGGAATTCCGCGCGGGCCTTCCTCGACGAGCACGTGAAGCCCGCGCACGTGCGCCTGCTGTGGGACGACCCGCGCGGCGAGAGCGAGACCCTGTGGAAGGAGATGGCCCAGCTCGGCTGGCTCGGCCTGTCCTTGCCCGAGGAGCACGGCGGGAGCGCCCTCGGGATGGTCGAGACGGCGATCCTACAGGAGGAGCTCGGCCACGCCGCGTGCCCCGGGCCGTACCTGCCGACGCTGCTCGCCGCCCGCGCCATCCTCGAGGCCGGCACCGAGGCGCAGAAGAAGCGCTGGCTGCCCGCGATCGCGACGGGGGACGCGCGCGCGACGGTCGCGTTCCTCGACGCCGACACGGACTGGAGCCCGGACGCGGCGCAGACACGGGCCGAGAAGGGCGGGAGGGGCTGGCGGCTGACGGGCATCAAGCGGTTCGTGCCGTGGGCCCACGTCGCCGACGTCCTGCTGGTGCCGGCGCGCACACCCGAGGGGCTCACGCTCTTTCTCGTGGATCCGGCGGCGGCCGGGATCTCGCTCGAGCCGGCGCCCGTCATGGACGGCGCCATGCGCCTGACGACGCTGGCGCTCGACAGGACGGAGGTCGCCGGCGACGCGGTTCTGGGATCCCCCGGCCGCGGGGCCCCGTCCCTCGCCGCGCTCCTCCGCCGGGGCGCGGTCGCCGCCGCGGCCGAGCAGCTCGGCGCCGCGCGGCGCTGTCTCGACATGGCCGTCGGCTACGCGAAGGTGCGCGAGCAGTTCGGCCAGCCGATCGGCTCGTTCCAGGCGATCCGCCACAAGTGCGCCGACATGCTGCTCGAGGTCGAGAACTCGCACTCGGCCGTCTACTACGCGGCGTGGGCGCTCGACGCCGGGGC
>WNGH01001397.1_pt1 | contig 22576 bp, 18 predicted proteins | sample 5400631 | NCBI WGS metagenome assembly WNGH01 (sample SAMN13153373, study PRJNA577476) | soil metagenome | isolation source: 115 cm soil or saprolite under Garry oak tree replicate 1 | place: USA:California | collected 2016-06-15
AGCTTCACGACGATCTCCTCATGAAGCGGCTCACAGACAGCGACAACACAGGATTTTCGAACGACTTAGAAAAAGGAGCGAGCGTGGACGAGGTGCCGAAAACCGCCTCTAGGAGGGTTTTTCTACAGCCTCGTTAGCCCTGAGATTGAATTGATTTGATCTCATAGGCTGCTGCAGTGGCAACGTTTACTGGGACAATAGTTCTTGACAGAGGTTGCTGACGATGTGGCCTCAAGTGCTCAGATTAATTGTACCTATCGGCACCGCCGTCGCGCTCGTTGCATGGTTGACGACTCGCGGTGTTATAAAATCTGAACATCCCTCAGTTGCGCTTAGGTGGAAGAGGCTGTTCGTGGCGTGCTGGGCCGTTGGGATGACCGGAATATTGGCCTTGACCGTTCTAGTCTACGGTGATCATCCAACAAAACCAGATATCGAGACTCACCGGATTTACTCCTACAACTTGCATGGAACACGTATCTACCTCACCGAGGAAGAAAAGTCCGCGCTTACATTCTTCGAGGGGATGTCAGGTTTAGGAGTGCTGGCGGGTTTCGGAGTAGGGTTTCTCATGCAACGGCAGGAACAGCGAGGAGAGAGCCAGTGGGATCGACCAGATCTCTAACCCGTTCTCAATCGATTGGAACGGCGGTCTAACATCCAAATGGAGCCGCCACGCCTACTGTTTTGGGCGATCATGTCGCTGCGACGGGCGGCTCATTTCGTGCGTTGAGCCTGTAGAAAAAGTCAGATGGCAAAAGTTGCAAGAAAAATGGCCTCCGTATTTGCCTTTTAAGCGACGATCGCGGATCGAGAAACCATTTTGGTACCCCTGATTCGGACCTTTTTTTGCGGGTTGGGACTTTTTCTACAGGCTCGTTAGGCTCAAATCCTGACCACGATGACGCCCTCCACTCCGTATACTGCCGTGCTCACGCGCCATCCTGGGACATACAGCCAAGCCGTACAGGGGATCGAAGCACGTGTGTGCTGGACGGAGGATGGGGCGCTTGCTCTCACTTATACTCTCAACGGAGACTCAACTCGCCTGCAGATTCCGCCTCCTCGGCCGCCGCGCAGGGCGGATCGCCTCTGGCAGCACACGTGCTTTGAAGCTTTCATCGCCGTGAAAGGCAACTCGGAATATTACGAGTTCAACTTCGCCCCGTCAGGCGAGTGGGCGGCTTATGCCTTTCGCAGGTATCGCGACGGCGCGCCGCTTGTGGACGAAGAGCTAGCGCCAAGAATTAGCGTGCGCAGCGCGGAGAACGGACTCGAACTCGATGCAATCATCCGCTTCGATCGTCTACCAGCGTTACAGCCAGCCGCGCCGTTGCGGCTGGCGCTTGCCGCAGTGATCGAAGAAGATGGCGGCATGCTCTCCTATTGGGCGCTGACGCATCCGCCGGGCACGCCCGACTTTCATCACCCCGATGCCTTCGCGCTGGAGATCAAGACGCGAGACGTGGTAGCTGTAAACAATCGACCCTAGGCAAGCGATGAAATTCGGAATCGACCGTCTGCTGGAAGAGCCCGCGCTCAGAAAGCCCCTGGCGGGCCGCCGCGTGGCATTGCTCGCGCACCCGGCCTCTGCGACGGGCGACCTGGTTCATTCACTCGACGCGCTTGCGGCGCTCAAGGACATCGAGTTGGTTGCGGCGTTCGGCCCCCAGCACGGGCTCCGCGGCGACAAGCAAGACAACATGATCGAGTCGCCGGACTTCAACGACCCGGTGCACGGGATTCCGGTCTTCAGCCTCTACGGCGAATTGCGCCGTCCCACGGCAGCGATGATGGACAGCTTCGACGTGCTGCTCGTCGATCTGCAGGACGTGGGCTGTCGCGTCTACACCTTTATTACGACTTTGCGCTACGTGCTCGAAGCGGCCGCGGAGCGGGGCAAGGCGGTTTGGGTGCTCGACCGGCCCAATCCGATCGGCCGTCCCGTCGAGGGACTGAGGCTCCGGCCGGGTTGGGAAAGCTTTGTGGGCGCGGGGCCGCTGCCGATGCGTCACGGCCTCACCTTGGGTGAGCTTGCGAAGTGGTTCGTGAAGACGCTTCGCCTCGACGTGGAGTGCGAGGTCGTGACCATGGATGGCTGGCAGCCGTCGAGCGCGCCAGGCTACGGGTGGCCGCTCGGCGAGCGCACGTGGATAAATCCGAGCCCCAACGCGTCCAATCTCTGGATGGCGCGCTGCTATCCCGGAACGATCATGCTGGAAGGCACGACCCTCTCGGAGGGGCGCGGCACGACGCGCCCATTGGAGCTCTTCGGAGCGCCGGATCTTGAGCCGCGCGCTCTCATGGCGAAGATGGAATCGCTCGCCCCGCAATGGATGCGTGGCTGCCGGCTGCGGGGTTGTTGGTTCGCGCCCACGTTTCACAAGCACGCGGGCAAGCTGTGCGCGGGAATACAAATCCACGTCGACGACGCGGCCTACGACCACGATGGCTTTCGGCCGTGGCGGCTGTTCTCCCTTGCGCTGAAGTCCTGGCGGACTCTGCGACCGGACTATGATCTCTGGCGCGACTTTCCCTATGAGTACGAACGCGATCGGCTCGCCATCGATCTCATCAACGGAAGCGAGCTGCTGCGCCAATGGGTGGATAATTCCGCTGCCACGCCCGCCGATCTCGACATCCTCGCCGCAGCGGACGAGGCCACGTGGCTCAGTGAGCGCGAGTCGGTGCTGCTGTATCGTTGAAGTGGCCGCGGAATGAATCAGATGTCCTGTTCGATTCGAACGGGAAGTATGAAAGTAGACGAGCCAACAAGCCGTCGCGGCGGAGGGGCTTAAATCAGCTGCCAAACGCCGACTCGTTTAGGCCTCTTCGGCTTCTCCGAAAAATTCCTCGTCACGTCCCGAGTAGTCTTCGAAGCGCGTAAACTCTCTCAGGAAGGTCAAAGTGAGGTCACCTGTGGGGCCATTGCGCTGCTTAGCGATGGTGATCGTAGCTGTATTATCATCCGATTTCGGATTATAGGCGGCTTCACGGTAAATGAAAGCGATAACATCCGCATCCTGCTCGATGGCACCGGACTCTCGGAGGTCGGATAGCTGCGGCGTTTTGTCGTTGCGATCCTCAACGCGGCGATTAAGCTGCGAAACTGCCAGCACAGGAACATTGAGTTCTTTCGCCAGGGCTTTGAGCGACCGCGAAATCTCGGAAATTTCCTGTTCTCTATTTTGCGCTGCGCCGGTTCCACGCATGAGCTGGAGATAATCGACGATGATAAGACCCAACTTCTTTTCCCTATCCCGAGCTATACGACGCGCTTTGGCACGCAGTTCCAAAACAGAGATTGCCGGCGTGTCATCAATGAAGATCAACGCATCGTGGAGCCTGCCTGCCGCGGTCGCTAGTTTCGGAAAGTCCCGGTCTGAAAGATATCCCGTCCTCACTTTTGAATTATCGACCCGCGCCTCCGAACACAGGAGTCGTAACGCCAACTGTTCTTTCGCCATTTCCAATGAAAAGACAGCCACGCCGTAGCCTGAAAAGGCCGCGTGACTTGCAATATTTAAACTGAAAGCGGTTTTACCCATACCGGGCCGGGCGGCAACAATAATTAAATCCGCTGGTTGTAGGCCGGCCGTCTTCGTGTCGAAATCCTTAAAACCGGTAGGCACACCGGTTATCATCGTTTTACGTTCGAATAATTTCTCCACCATTTTGATGGAGTCTTTCATCATGTCTCCGACTTTCACAAAAGAGCCCTTTATTCTCTGCTCCGTGATGTCGAAGATCGCCCTTTCGGCGGAATCTAAAAGCTCCTCAACGTTACCCGTTCCATCGTATCCTTTGGTTGCCACCTCTGTGGCCGCGTTTATAAGATGCCGCAGGATCGACTTCTCTCGGACGATGCGGGCGTAGTAAGAAATATTTGCGGCGGTCGGAACAAAATCATTGAGGGAGGCCAGGTAAGCGGAACCCCCAACCGCTTCGAGTTCTCCACGGTTTTTGAGACACTCGCTCAGTGTGATGATGTCCACCGGTTCGCTGCGGTCCGCTAGTTCGATCATGGCGCGGAAGATCTTGCGGTGGGACTCCCGGTAAAAGTCCCCAGTGCGAAGCAGCTCCAAGACGACATTAATCGCGTCGTTCTCAAGCAAGATGCCGCCCAGCACGGAGGATTCGGCCTCGAGATTCTGCGGTGGAACCCTGCGGAGATTATCTTCTAAGCCGGCCATGCTCGTTATGCTTGCTCATTCAGAGAAGCCAAAGATCATCATTTGATATTTGAAATTCGATCGCATGGTTTGAACAAAATGACGCTACACCAACAAAAATAAAAAGCAAGAAAAATTTTGCTCAAAAGCAAAACTTTTTTTTGGCGCATCAGAGCGCAGCTCAGAACCGCAGCAGTCCCGATGACCACCCGCGGCCCGTTAGGCAAAAAAATTCGAGTCTTACGGTGGATTGCCCGGCTCTATGAGTCAACGTTCGTTTGCGGGTTCAAAATCTGCGCGGCGTCATCCAAAGCTTTGTGGTCGCCCAAGAGAACCAGCATGTCGCCAGCGGCCAAGGCAAAGTCAGCGCCCAGATTGTGGTACGACTTGCCGGCTCTAACCACGGCGATCACGGTTGCGCCGCAGCGCGACCTCAGATCGACTTCCTCCAGACTCTTGCCCACTACGGGGGAAGCGCCGACGATGGAGAAAATGTCGGTGGTCGTTCCCACCAGAAACTGATTCAGCTCATCGAGCTGCTTGCCCTGTAGCCGCAGGCCGCGCAGCGTGCTGTAATGTTCCTTTCGTATCAAATCGACTTGGAGGGAGATGACGTTTCGCGGCACATGATATTCTTCTAGCACTCGGGCAAAGATCTCCACCGAGGTCTCGAACTCTTCCGGTATCACCTGGTTGGCTCCCAGGCGGTAAAGATGATCGATTTCCGCTACGTAGCGGGTTCTGACGATGATATAAAGGTCGGGCCTCAAGCGGCGCGCTTGCGACACTACCCGCGCGGTGGCCGCCGGATCGGAGATTGCGATCACTACCACGCGGGCCTGGCGGATGCCGGCTTGCTGCAAAATTTCCGGGCGAGTTCCGTCGCCGAAAAAAATCGGCTCGCCTGCTGCTTTGGCGCAACGCACCAAATCCGGGTCCATTTCCAGAACCCGGTATGGAATGCCGACTTCTTTGAGGACTCGGGCTAAATTTTGTCCGTTCAAGCCGTAGCCGACAACGACGACATGACCTTGGGCGACATTTTCCGAAGCGGCAGTTTCACCGGCAGATGTACTCTCTGGGGATGCTCCAAGCATCGCCTCCAGTCCAACGGCCAGGCCGTGGACGGACTGAATAAGAAACGGTGTGGCGATCATGCTGAGAATTGAGCCGGCCAGGAAGAGCTGCTCGTTCGCTGGGGTTAGCAGCTTATAGTTAATGCCGGCTTTGGCCAGAATAAAGGAAAATTCACCGACCTGGGCCAAGCTCAAGCCAAGCAGAACCGCCAAACGAATCGAACCATAGAGCCACCAGAAAACAGCGAAGATCACCAAACTCTTAATACCGACGATAAGCAAAAGATTCATCAGGGGCGTAAGAAAGTCGCGCGTGAGAAGATCGAGATTCAGCAACATGCCGATGGAAATAAAGAAAATGCCGCTGAAACAATCGCGGAGCGGCAATACGTCGGCGATGATCTGATGACTCAGCTCGGATTCGGATATGACGAGACCTGCAATCAGCGCTCCGAGAGCCAGTGAAAGTCCCGATTCCGATGCCAACCACGCAGTCCCGAGGCAGATCAAAACGATGAAAAGAATAAAAATCTCTCGATTGCGCAGCAGGGCAACCTGATGCAAGAGCCGCGGCAAAAATCGCCGGGCGGCCCAGACGATCAGGACCAGCGCAAACAGCGCCTTCGCCACAGCCCAGACAATCGAAACAAGAGAGCCTTTCCCCGACTGACCCAGGACGGGGAGCAGCAGCATCATTGGCACGATGCAAAGATCCTGAAAGAGAAGGATGCCGCTCGCCAGGCGGCCTTGGATCGAATTGATCTCCCGCCGATCATTGTAGATCCGCAGCACGATCGCGGTGCTGCTCAAGGACAGCAAGAATCCGTAGAAGATTCCAATTTCAATCGAAAGACCGAAGAAACGAGTGAGGGCCAAGACGAGGAGTATCGTTAGGCCGACCTGAAGGAGTCCGGCCCAAATCACCCGGCGCTGCACCGAGACGATCGTTTCGAAGGAAAACTCTAAACCGATGCTAAAGAGCAGGAGCACGACGCCGATTTCGGCCAAGGTTTCCACCTGGCTGAGGCTCGTGATTAATTGAAGCCCATTGGGTCCGATGATCACGCCGGCGAGAAGAAATCCGACAATGGTCGGCAGGCGCAATTTTTGAAAAACAAAGACAATGGAAATCGTCGCCGCGAGGACGATGATGAGCTGTCTTAGGAAAGGAAGATCCGACATCTCGCTGGAGAAAAGCGAAGTCAGCTCGATCGATGGTTAATTGAATAACCAACCGGCCCGACAGCTATTGAGCCCTGTGCTCAGCAGTGATTGTCGTGTGAATGCCGCCCCGGACATTGAAGTCGCCGATGACGGTCATCGCCTTTGGCCGGCACGCCTGCACCAAGTCATCGAGGATTTGATTGATCACCGCCTCGTGAAACGTCCCCTCATTACGGTAGGACCAGAGATAAAGTTTGAGCGATTTGAGTTCTACGCAGAGCTCTGCGGGCACGTAGCGGATACGGATCGTGGCGAAGTCGGGTTGGCCCGTGCGCGGGCAAACGCAGGTAAACTCCGGACATTCCATGTTGATCTCATAGTCTCGTCCGGGACGCGGATTGGGAAAGGTTTCCAGCTCTTTACTCGGCCTTGTTACCATTGGCTGATCTTAACGCAGCGACGAAAGAATTCCAATTCGCGCACTTAACTTGACATGGTCTTAGGCCGATGATAACCCCCGTAATAATTAGAAAACTTGACGTTCCGGGAGGCAAAGTGGATAAACCGAGAGAGCCCAAAGCCGGCGAAAAAATGACTGAAGCCGACGCCAAAGCCTATGTGGACTATCTTTACACCACACTTTACAAGGCATGGCACGAAAAGATCCACAAGGGACTTTTCATGACGCAACTTCGGGAAGGAAAATTGCCTCTCCCGGTGATTCGGCAGTTTTTTAAAAACTGGGGACATTTCTCCCTGGAGGTCAACGGCCTGAACGCAGTCTCCTACTACACGCATCTGCCATTTTTTGTTCGTAATTTTGATTTGTTGGGCCCTTTTTGCGCCAAGATCGCCGACGAATTGATCTCCCCCAAGGCTCCGGGACACGTGCTGGTACTGCTGCAGACAGCCGAAGCGATGAGACTTAGCCGCAAAGAAATGCTGGAAGATCCCTACCTGCCGGCGGCGCGCGCGATTAACGACTTCTGCCATAAAATTTTCATCGATGGTTCTATCGTCGAACTTTGGGGGCTCCACGTCTTCGAAGAATCGCTCTCGCACTGGTCCGGCGAATGGTATACGGCACTCACGACTCACTACGGCTTTACCAAGGAACAGGCCGTTTACTTTTCGACTCACGAAGAAGCCGACATGGACACGCACCAACTGGGCGAAGGCGGCGAGGAAGCGATGGGACACGGCGCGTTCAACCGCACGGTTCTCACCCGCGCCCTCCAGGACGGGATCGAATACCGCGCCGGATATACGATGGAGTATTGCGCGCTCACGATGGTCGACCTGCACGCGCAGATGAAACAAGCCGCGTTGGACAACCCGTACCACTAACCTGGATTTTCACGGAACAAGGGTCGCGAAACGATGAGCGCTTCCGGGACGATGGCAATGGATGCCTGCCTTGAAACGGTTTGTTCGTTCCGAGTCTCGGGTTTCGATTTTTGAGAGGAGAACTCGAGACTCTAAACGCAAAACTCGAAACCGATTCGATCAGCGCAACTGACCACCCAGCATGTGAATGAAAGCGCTCATCTCGTGCGGGAAAGTCACCGGAGGCGCTTGGCAAACGTATTTGGCATCGATCTGATCGATGCGCGTGACACCCAACAGGCCCATATCGATAATGAGTTCTTCTTCGAGCAGTTCAAGCACGCGCACCAATCCGGCGCTTCCGCCCGCTGCCAAACCCCAACCTTGCAGTTTGCCGATGGTCACGGCCTTGGCGCCCAAAGCGATCGCCTTAATAACGTCGGTGCCACGCAGCACGCTGCCGTCGAGCAGAACATCGGCCTTGCCGTTCACCGCCGCGACGACCTCCGGAAGGATGTCCATCGTGCCCCGGCCCTGATCGAGCTGTCGTCCGCCGTGATTTGAGACATAAACGACGTCCACGCCATGGTCCACGGCAATTTTCGCGTCTTCGGCCGTCGCCACGCCTTTCAAAATAAATGGCATATTTGCGATTTTCTTGATCGCCGCCATCATTTCCCAAGTGACCATCGCCTGATAGATGCGCTGACTTTCCAGTCGCTTGCTCGGCGGCAGCCAGCGGTTCATCATCTGCCGCTCGCGCCGGCTGTAGTGAGCCGTGTCCACAGTAAGGCAAAGCGCCATATACTCGGCTTTTTTCACTCGTTCTAGGATTTCTTCACACCAGTCGAGCCCGCCGCGAATGTAAAGCTGAAAGATTTTGGGATGGTTTGTGCTGGCGGCGATCTCTTCGAGGCTCGGCTGGGTGACCGAGCTCACGAAATTCATCGTGCCGAACTCCGCCGCCGCCTTGGCTACCGCGACACCCCCCTCCGGCGTAATCGTTTGCAGCGATCCGATCGGCGCCATCATGACGGGGATGCGCAGTTTTTGTCCGAGGAAAGTCGTCGAAGTATCTATCTTCGAAACATCCACGCAGACCCGCGGCCGCAAAGCCAGACTGTCGAAGCCGAGCCGGTTCCGCCGCATCGTGGTTTCTGATTCCGACCCGCCGCTTAAATAGTCCCAGATATCTTGAGTGAGATTGCGCCGCGCCGCGATGATCACTTCCTGGTTAGTGACAAAATCGAGGCTCATGGATAATCTCCTTTCGTGATCGTGGAGGTTGGACGTCCGTCACCAAGAAGTCAAAGAAGGCTGACGGGCTCATTGGCCGGAAGGTTATCGAACGCCGCAGGGAGCTGTCAAACTTGAAAGACGCATCGGACGGCAACGAGATTACGCGCGGGCAAGCAGCGAAGCTTGTCGTCTTTGAAAGATTCAAAGCTTTGCGAATTTCCTCCGTGCCCTATCCTCCAACGGCAAGTCATTTTCGGTTGGCAAAGGCGCAGGGTGGAAGCAGCGGCTCGACGATTCACCGGCTATGGCCGCGAGGCAAGAGGAGATCGGTTCATTGCAGTTGCCCTACGCTGGCGAGAAATTCATCCATCTTTTGTCCCAGATTGCGCAAGCGCTCTTCGGTGGTCCTTTGGAGGGAGCTTACAGCCGCAAAGATTTCGCTTAACTTTTTCTCCCTATCCTCTTCTCGGATACGAACCTGCGCAATCTCTTCTTCAAGGCGAACGATCCGATCATTCGCTCGCCCCACTCGAGTCCGACATATAACATAAGAGGCCAGCGTTGCCACCCCGGTACTGAGGCCGAGAACGGCAATCCAAATCGGCCACTCCTCCATCGTGGATCCCCCCTTTTCTCAATCTCACAAAACTTTCCCAATCTATTTTGGCGCTCAGGGCGAATACCCCGACTGGCATAGGGTGATGTTTTCTCTATCTTGTCACCGCTCCTTCCGAAGCCGAAGAGACCAGCTTGGCATATTTAGCCATGACTCCAGCCGTGTACCGCGGCGTCGGCGGCGTCCATTGCCGCAGTCGCGCCTTCAGCTCCTCTTCCGATATTTCCACATCGAGGCGCCGGGCGTGGACATCGAAAATAATCGTGTCGCCGTTGCGCACAGCGGCAATCGGTCCTCCATGGGCGGCCTCGGGGGCGACATGACCCGCCATGAGCCCGTGGGTCGCGCCGGAGAATCGGCCATCGGTCAGGAGTGCGACGGAATCGCCCAAGCCCGCGCCAACCAGCGCAGCCGTGACGCCCAACATCTCGCGCATCCCCGGCCCGCCCTTGGGACCCTCGTAGCGAATCACGACAACGTCGTTGGGTTTGATCTGTCCCCTTTGCACCGCCTGAAAAGCATCCTCTTCGCGGTCGAAGACACGCGCCGGACCTTTGTGAGCCATTCGTTCATATCCCGCAACTTTCACTACGCAACCTTCCGGGGCGAGATTGCCTTTAAGGATAACCAGTCCGCCGGTGGGCTTGAGCGGATTGGCCAGCGACCGCACTACTTCTTGTCCGGACGTTTCGTTCGCCATTTGAGCGGCCTCGGCGATCGTCTTGCCGGTCACCGTCATGGCATCGGCATGAATGAGGTCGCCGTCCACCAATCGCTTGGCGATGAGTTGAATGCCACCGGCTTTGTACAGATCGTTTGCGACAAAACGGCCGCCCGGTTTGAGATCCGCGATGAGCGGAGTGCGCGAGCTGATCCGATCGAAATCGTCGATGGTCAGCTCGACGCCGGCTTCGCGCGCGATAGCCAGCAGGTGCAACACCGCATTGGTGGAGCCGCCCGTCGCGGCCACCGCTGCGATCGCGTTCTCGACCGCTTTGCGAGTGAGAATCTGGGACGGCCGGAGATCGCGGCGCAAAAGATCGACCACGAGTTTGCCGGCGTTGAACGCGGCGTCTTCTTTTTCCGCTACGGTCGCGGGAATACCGTTACTGCCCATCGGCGAGATACCGAGAAACTCCAAGACCGTAGACATCGTATTGGCGGTGAACTGACCGCCGCACGCCCCCGCACCCGGGCAAGCCGTGTTTTCGACGGCTTTAAATTGTTCCGCGTTAATTCTGCCGCTGCCGTAGGCGCCGACGGCCTCAAAAACGTCCTGAATAGTTAGATCGCGATCTCCTAAATGCCCCGGCGCAATGGAGCCGCCGTAGAGAGCAAGACCGGGAATGTCGAGGCGAGCCAACGCCATGACGACGCCGGGATTGGTTTTATCGCAGCCCGAAAGACAGACCAAAGCGTCAAAATGATTGCCGCGCGCGACGAGCTCGATCGAATCCGCGATCACTTCACGGCTGATAAGCGAGCACTTCATCCCCTCCACGCCCATGCTGATGCCGTCGGAAATAGACACGGTGTTGAACTCCATGGGCGTGCCGCCTGCTGCCCGGACGCCTTCCTTGACCTTCGCCGCAAGCCGCCGTAGATGAAAGTTGCAGGGACCAATCTCAATCCACGTATTCGCAACACCGATAATCGGCCGCGACAGATCTTCGTCGCTAAATCCAACGGCCTTGAACATCGCACGCGATGGCGCCCGATCCGGCCCATCGGTGACCACACTGCTTCGAGGTTTCAAATTCTCAGCCATGACTTGCTCCCAACTTCTAAAAAATAAGCGACTTTAAGCGACTTTTAACTTAACTATGCAATCGGAGGATTTGCAAGCTGACCGTCGGATTGGAAAAAGACAAGCCCTGCAGCAAGGTTTCCACACCCTGCCTTTGAGGCAGGTTCTCTCGGATGATCCCCTTGGCAGAATCACCGGAGGGCCAACCTCGCTAGGCGTTTTGCACGTGGTTCTGAAACCTACGCTCCGGTGCATGAGTCGCCGAATTGTGGAACGAGCACGTTATGATTGTCTGGGAAACTTGATTAAAGGCCGGTGCGGAAAAAGAGGGACTCGCTCTCACGCGGCAAATATGGTCATGGGAACATATAAAGGTTATGTCTCACACGTTCTGTGAAAACAATGTTGTCCAGTTAGCCGAACGCAGCGCACCCGTAGAGACGACTGGAGGGTAAAATGACTATGAGCTGCGTGCTCACGCCTCTTTGCTTCTGCGGGCCGGTCTTCGAATTAGACCGACGTGAACAGGCTTCTGCCAGAGCATGCGAAACTTCGACGCTAAGAAAACACCGGCCAGCAGAGCGTAACTCAAGAAATCAGAGACCATTTTTCCCTCCCTTGTTGTAGAAACTAATCGATAAAAGCCGTCCTCTGATCAGGCCCGTCGCGTCCAGTATCGCGATTCCCATCGACGCTTGGCCCGGATGTCGAACCGTTAAGGGCTTCAGAGCGCAAAATCTACGCCAGCTAACCTAGGTAAGACTCCCATGAACAAGTCTCTGAGAATAAACAAAGTTTTGGCGAGCCATGAAGATTCAAAAGAACATTCTTGCTCAATTTCTGTGCATAGCTGCTATAATTGGACGGTCCCGCGAACGCACGTTATCTCGCCGATTTGGCGCAGAGGATCCCACCAGCGAAAGGGAATCGGTACAGAGCTTATTCAACAAACCAGAGACAAGATGGGACCTCTCAATACTCCGGATCGTACTGCGAACGTAACTCGCAGACTTTTATGAATGGGGCAAAGATTACTGAAGAGTATCGCTGAGATCCAGGTCTGCGATTTGTTCAATCGCATGGCCTACGTAGGGCTTTAAGAACGCGGATAGCTGCCGACAAAATGAAGAGTCTCTAACGAAAATGCACCCCATATAACATTCATTTTCGTATTCAATTGTCAAAAAGCATCTCCTCAATTCTAAATCTGACGCTACCTCCTTTAGGATGCCGACTTCACCCGTTGGATTTTTGTTTTCTTTTACGCCTATCCAAGCCCACGTAGGTGGCCAACTGCGCATACTATAATAGGTAAGCAGCGGATGATCCCTGAGCTTCACGGTCACAGTAGACAGCGACCACGTTCCGTTGTCAACGGATTTATTGCGTCACCAACTCGATCGCCGAGCCTTTACATCCCACCAATCCGATGAATATCGGCTAGGGTGAGACATTGGCCAATCGGTTGAGATTCGGACTATAATCAGAAATTCGTGGTAGCGTAACGCGATCGAAGAGGTGGCCCAACGCGTTGCTGCGGCAAAGAGCAAAAAGCCCGAAGATTTCGTCAACACGCGCTTTATGAAAGAACTCGAGAAAGAAGGTTTCTATAGGCAGCCTACAAACAAATAATGTCCTGTGGTGCGGAGAAACGAATACTCGAACGGATCTCTCCAGCTTCGGCATCGGTCTTAAATCTGGTCAGTTTCAAAACCAGTCGCGCCAGGGTACTCCTTATAAGGGAGCGGCACTTGCAAATTCTTCCTTTCAAACAAGTTGACGTTTTCACGCAGAAACCCTTCTGGGGAAATCCGGTCGCTGTGGTTATCGGAGCAGAATGCGTTGAGCCGGCAGAGATGCGGCGGATCGCGGCATGGACAAACCTGTCGGAGACAACCTTTGTTCTCCGGCCATCGTCTGCCAACGCCGACTACCGCCTGAGAATTTTTTCACCGAAACAAGAGCTGCCTTTTGCCGGACATCCGACCATCGGCAGCGCGCACGCCGTGATTGAGAGCGGTTTCGCTTCGCCGCGAGAAGGAAAGCTCCGTCAAGAGTGCTTAGCCGGGATCCTGGATCTGTCGGTCGAGATTACCGAAACCGGGGCAAAAATAATGGTACAGGCGCCGGCGGCGACAGCGGTTCGCATCAGCGACGAACTTCTTCCGCTTCTCATAAGCGCCTTGGGCACACCGTTGATGATGAATACGCCTCCGTTGCGTGTGGATGTCGGCGTTGTGTGGCTGCTGGTGAATATGGAAAAGGCGAACGCGGTGGCGGCTCTCCGGCCGGACATGGAGGCGTTGGTCACGATTAGCAACGCCGCGCAGGTGACCGGCGTCACGGTTTTCGGCCGGTCCGATGATCAGGCTTCGGCAGTTCACGTGCGCTCCTTTGCCCCGGCGCAGGGCGTTCCCGAAGATCCCGTCTGCGGCAGCGGCAACGCGAGCGTGGCAGCTTTTTTGAAGCATTATGATCTAATCAAACAATACGGCACCCGATACTATGCGCGCCAGGGAATACAAGTGGGACGGGACGGTCAGGTCGCTGTGAGCGTGGACGGCGAGAAGATCAAAATTGGCGGATACGCCGTGACCTGCGTTGAAGGAACATTGCGTCTGAAGTAGTTGGGCTATTTGCAAGGGTGAGGGAGTGAGTGGTCATGGCGAACGACAACAACGACCAAGCGACAATAGCAGCGCTCATTGTGGGCCTCTGTTTGCTGATAGGACTCATCACGGCGGGCTATTTCATCGGCCGGGGCACGGCCCGATTCAAGTCCGAGGTGCGGACCGTCACGGTCAAGGGCCTCGTGGAGCGAGAAGTCAAGGCTGACGAGGCGATTTGGACGATTAACCTTCGCCGGGCCGGCGAGGATTTGAAGGACGCGAATGCGAAGATCAGCGCCGACCGCAATGCGGTGCTCGCGTTTCTAAAGAACTATGGATTTGGCGAAACCGCGATCACACGCCAGCCGACGCGAACCATTGATAGATTCGCGCGCGACTATGGCCCGCAACCGGTTTCCGACCGTCTTCGATACGTGGTGACGAGTTCGATTACCATCCGTTCCAACAACATCGATCTCGTCCAGAAGGCGCTGGGATCAACCGAAGAACTCGTAAAGACCGGCGTCGTTCTCGACGGCGAGCGCGAAGGCGGGGCCGCAAACCCGCGCTACGTAGTTTCCAAGTTCAATGAATTGAGGCCGGAGTTGCTCGCCGAGGCGACGAAAAACGCGCGCAGCATCGCCCAGCAGTTCGCCGCCGACTCGGGGGCTCAGGTCGGTAAGATTCATTCCGCCAATCAAGGCATGATCCAGATCTTCGGCAGCGACGGCAACGACGAGTCCGGACCCTATAGTCCTACAAGCGCGCCGGTGAAAAAAATTCGCGTGGTGAGCACGTTTGAATTCGAACTGAGATAATTCCCGCCTGCGCATCTCGATCATATTGAAGCCTCTCCTCCCGGGTCGTATCCTGTTTGTCATGGCCAGGCGAAAGTTCGCGACGAACCTGCTCGCGATCCTGCTGAGTTTCAGCCTAACCGGTTTTGCTACGTTTGCGGTCGCGCTCTCCAAACAGGAAGGGGATCAATTGCAACGCAAGATTGACGAGATAACAAAGAATGGCTCAGCCTCTCGGGTCGCGCCGAGAAAGACTCCCGTTACAGAAAGCGAGCTTAACTCCTATCTGGCGTTCAACTTGAGAGAAAAAATTCCTCGCGGCCTGACTAACCCCTTGGTCAACATGCTGGGCGATGGCGGGTTGGCGGGGCGTGTCTATGTCGATCTCGATGAATTCAAGCGTCAACACCAAAACGCCGGCTTCATGGACCCGTTAAATTACGTTTCCGGCCGGGTGCCCGTGACGGCCCGCGGCATTCTCAGCACGAGCAACGGCAGGGGCCAATTCAAGCTTGGATCGGCCGAAATTCTCGGCGTCCCGTTGCCCAAGCCCATCGTCCAGGAACTCGTCACCTTCTTCTCGCGCACGCCTGAGCATCCGGGAGGATTCGATTTGGACTCGCCTTTTGATCTGCCCGTGAAAATCCGCGAACTCACGATCAACAGAGGCGAAGCTATCGTCGTCCAATAGCATTTCGGCCAGCGGTTTTGCATATCAGCAAAAACCGAACGCGCCCTCCTTCTTTCACAAACAGCTCATCGATTAGAATTTGCCCGCCAGATAGGATACTCTCAGCCGCTAGCTTTTTCTCTTGCACCAAGATTGAGGCTCAAATCAACGCTGAGTGGTATGATACCCAGCTGTCGTCAACGGAGACTCCTTCGACGAAGAAGAAGACGCCGACGCCCACGTTATCGCGCTCAACAGTTTCGGCGTCGCGACTGAGGATTTCGATCATGTGAGCGTTATCACTACTTGGAAAAACGTTTACAGGCGATTTCTTTCCGAGGTGCTCAAGATTGAATTGACAGAAAACAACCGCCCGACCGGGTTTCTCTTATCTCACTCTCATGACCCGCCGCTCCTTACCTCGCGCCCTCCAAGTATATTGTAGCGAATCGTACCCAACCGAGTTTCACGTCAATCATTAGAGGAGGCTCCGATGGTTAAAGAATCGAAACAACGAATCGAATGCTTTAATTGCAAACGGCTCTTTCCCCTTGAAACGATGATCTCAGGGGAGCTCATTCGTCCTCCGGTCGCAGAGCTCATCCTGAAACGGCTGCCTGATTGGACTCCGGGAAAAATGCTCTGCCCCGATTGTTTGCATCTGTTCAGGTCAGAGTACGTCGAAGATGCCCTGGAGGATGAGAAAGGCGAGCTCTCACGCCTGGATCGAGAGGTGCTCCAGAGTCTCAAAGAGCAAGAAACCGTCACGGAAAATCTCAATCTTGCCTTCGAAAAGGATTTGACCACAGGCCAGTACATTGCGGACCGGGTGGCGGCGTTCGGCGGCAGTTGGATTTTCATTATCTTTTTCTTCGTTATTCTTGTTTTATGGATGGCCGTCAATTCCACATTCTTTTTGGCCAAGCCGTTCGATCCCTACCCTTTTATTCTGCTAAACCTCGTGCTCTCCTGTCTGGCCGCCCTTCAGGCACCCATCATCATGATGAGCCAAAACCGCTTGGAGGCGAGGGACCGACTGCGGTCAGAACACGATTATCAGGTAAACCTGAAAGCAGAACTGGAAATCCGCCAACTGCACGAAAAACTCGACGTGCTTCTCAAACACCAATGGCACAAGCTGCTGGAAGTCCAGCAGATTCAACTGGACCTAATGAGGGAAATCGCTGCCAGAAGCTAGTCGAGCTCCAGCAGCGCGGAATTACCGGAAGTCCGTAACCAAACGGCATCCGCCGCATGATATTCCACGACAGGATCTCAGATGGCCGGCCCACCTCCGTGAGGGTGTCAAACCTTCGCCCATCCAACCTTAGCAGCTTGCATGTCCATCGAAATATCTATATATTGTGATGGATCTAATATGGAGTTTGTCCGCACTTTGAAAGCCTTGGCGGATCCGTTGCGGTTGCGGGTCCTGGCCGCCGTTTCTGAGGAAGAACTGACGGTCGGAGAAGTCCAAGAAGTGGTGGCGTCGGTTCAGTCTTCGGTGTCGCGCAACCTCGCGATTCTCCGCGATGCCGGGTTCGTGCGGGACCGAAAGGAAGGCACGAATGTTTACTTTTCCGTTCGTGAGGATATGCCCGAGCCGGCGCGCGAGCTGTTCAGGTCGCTGCAGGCCCGGTTAGGAGAATTGCCGGAAGCCAAGCGCGACCAGGCGCGTCTCGAAGACTGCCGGCGCCGCCGGCTGCACCGGTCACAGAGCTATTTCGAGTCCGTAGCCGGTGATTGGGAGCGAATTCGCAAGAGTTATTTTGATGATCGGGTCGCTTCTCTAGCGATCGAGAAGCTCCTGCCCAAGGATCTGATTCTTGCCGACATCGGCTGTGGAACCGGGAGTTTGACGTTCGAGCTCGCGCGCTTCGCCCGAAAAGTCATCGGCGTGGACCTCTCCCAGGAAATGTTACGGCGGGCGAGAGAAGTCGCTAAAGAGAGAGAGCTTCGGAACGTCGAGTTCCGCCGGGGTGACGCCCTCAAGCTACCCGTGGAATCTCATAGCGTCGACGCGGCATTTTGCGTCATGGTGCTGCATTTTCTGCCCGATCCAAAGCTCGCTATGGCAGAGCTTTGCCGGATCACGCGCGGCGGCGGCTCCGTCATCCTCGTCGACCTGGTGGAACACAACCAGGACTGGATGCGCGACCAAATGGCGCACCGCTGGTTGGGTTTTAAGCGAGCATCGATTGAATCGTGGTTCGGAGAAACCGGAGCCTCTGAAGTGCATTATGAACTCACCGGCGCTTACGCCGGCGAGAAAATGGTTCGGAACGGAAATCGCCCGGTAGAAATCTTCGTCGCGCGGGCCGTCATGCCCACGAGACGAAACGCGCGGCGGATTACGAAAGCGATAAAATGAGCCACGTCGAAAACCAGTTGCGACGACTTTTGGCGGAACGAATTCTTTTATTCGACGGCGCCATGGGAACGATGATCCAGCGCCTCGAGCTGGAAGAAAACGACTTCCGTGGTGAGCGCTTCGCCAACCATCGTCGCCTGTTAAAAGGTTGCAACGATTTGCTGTGCATCACGCAGCCCGATGCTATCGCTCAGATTCACGCGGCCTACATCGAGGCCGGGGCTGACATCGTAGAGACCAACACTTTCAATTCCAACGCTGTATCTCTCGCCGATTATGGGCTGGAGGCGGAGGCCTATGCGATAAACGTTGCGGCCGCGAAATTGGCGCGCCGAGCCGTCGAGGACGTCAATCGTCACGCATCGGACAAACCCCGATTCATAGCGGGCGCCATCGGTCCGACGAATAGAACAGCGTCGCTCTCGCCCGACGTGAATAGCCCGGCGTACAGGGCCGTCACTTTCACGGAACTCGTTCAGGCTTATTACGATCAGGTTCGGGGGCTCATGGACGGTGGTGTCGACCTCCTACTGCCTGAGACGACTTTCGATACCTTGAACTTGAAAACCTGCCTGTTCGCCATCGAGAAGCTTTTCGAGGAGAGGAGCGTACGACTGCCGGTGTTCGTGTCCGTAACCATCACGGATCGTAGCGGGCGGACGCTTTCCGGGCAAACACTCGATGCCTTTCTGGCTTCGATCTCTCACGCGCCGCTGCTGGGAGTAGGCATCAACTGCGCCTTCGGGCCTCATCAGATGGCGCCGTTCGTAGGCGAACTCGCGCGGCTTTGTCCTCATTTCGTCTTCTCCTATCCCAATGCCGGCTTGCCCAACGAATTCGGCGGCTACGATATGGGACCTCAGGAGCTGGCGACGGCTTTGGGGGCGTGGGCTCGAGATGGCTGGCTCAATTTAGTCGGCGGCTGTTGCGGTACGACCCCGGAGCATATTGCTGCCATTGCCGATGCCGTTCGCGGAAGCCGTCCCCGCGTGCCTCCGAAGCCGGACGGTTTCACGCACCTCAGCGGTCTCGAGAGTCTCACGATTCGACCGGAATCCAATTTCATCATGGTCGGCGAGCGCACCAACGTCGCCGGCTCGCGCAAATTCGCCCGCCTGATTCGGGAGGAGAAATACGAAGATGCCTTGTCGGTTGCCCGCGAACAGGTTGAAGGCGGCGCAAATATTGTCGACGTCAATATGGACGAGGGCATGCTCGATTCCGCGAAGGCAATGACTCAATTTTTGAACTATGTCGCTTCCGAACCCGACATCGCCAAGCTCCCCATCATGATCGACAGCTCCAACTTCGATGTCATCGAACCGGGGCTTCAATGCGTGCAGGGGAAGGGAGTCGTGAACTCGATTTCGCTTAAGGAAGGTGAGGAAGAATTCAAGCGGCGCGCGCGTTTGATCAAACGCTACGGCGCGGCGGTGATCGTGATGGCATTCGATGAAGTGCAGCAGGCCACGACCATAGAGCACAAGGTCAATATCGCCAAGCGGGCGCACCGGATCCTTACCGAAGAGATCGGTTTCGATGAGGCGGATATCATTTTCGATCCGAACATACTAACGGTTGCGACCGGGATCGAAGAGCACAACGACTACGCCATCAACTTCATCGAAGCGACGAGACAAATCAAGGAACTCTTCCCGCGCTGTCACGTTTCGGGAGGTGTTAGCAACATCTCGTTTTCGTTCCGCGGCAACGACCCGATGCGCGAGGCGATGCACGCGGCTTTTCTCTACCACGCGATTCAGGCAGGAATGGATATGGGCATCGTCAACGCCAGCCAGCTGGCCGTGTACGAAGAGATTCCGGCCGATCTGCTGGAACGGGTGGAGGATGTGCTCTTCAATCGCAGACCGGACGCTACGGAGCGCCTCGTTGAGTTTGCCGAACAGGTCAAAGGCGCGAAGAAAGATGCGGCGGAGGAAGAGAACTGGCGCAAGGAGAGCGTGGAACAGCGTCTCTCCCATGCGCTGATTAAGGGAATCGTCGATTACATCGAGGCGGATCTGGAAGAAGCGCTGAAAAAATATGATCGCGCGCTCAAAATCATCGAAGGCCCGCTCATGGACGGGATGAACGTTGTCGGCGATCTTTTTGGCGAAGGAAAGATGTTTCTGCCCCAAGTGGTAAAAAGCGCCCGGGTGATGAAAAAAGCGGTGGCCTACCTGACGCCGCTGATGGAAGCGGAGAAGCAGGCCGCGCAGCGGGTGGAGCGTCGAACTAAACTGGTTTTCGCGACGGTCAAGGGCGATGTCCACGACATCGGCAAGAACATCGTCGGCGTGGTCTTGGGTTGCAACAACTACGAGGTCATTGATCTGGGCGTGATGGTGCCGGCGGACAAGATCATCGAAACGGCGATCCAAGAAAGGGCTGACATCATCGGCCTCAGCGGCCTGATTACTCCGTCGCTGGATGAAATGGTCCACGTCGCGGCCGAGATGGATCGTCGCGGTTTGAAGATTCCACTTTTGATCGGCGGTGCGACCACGAGCAAACGCCATACGGCCGTGAAGATTGCGCCTGCTTACCGGAATGAAACCATCCATGTTATAGACGCTTCGCGGGCGGTGCCAGTCGTGGGCGCCTTGAGCCGGCCGCAGAGTCGCAAGGCGCTTGACGAACAAAATCGCGCCGAGCAACAAGAGATGCGGGTACAATTTGAGAGCCGCGTGGGGACGCAACTCCTCACCTATGAAGAAGCCATCAGAAGAAAGCTGCACACCGACTGGGACGAACGCCATATCTGCCTACCGGATTTCATCGGACGGCGGGTGCTGACGGATTTTCCGATCGCGGAACTGGTGCCGTACATCGATTGGTCGCCTTTTTTCCATACCTGGGAGATTCGCGGCCGCTACCCCGATCTGCTCAATGATCCGAGCCGAGGACCGGCGGCACGCGAATTGTTCGCCAACGCTCGAGATCTGCTCCGAGAAATTGTCGAAAAGAAACTTCTCAAAGCCCAGGCGGTTTATGGCTTCTATCCGGCCAGCGGCGACGGCGATGATATTGTCCTTTACACGGACGCGTCCGGCATTCAAGAACTGACCCGGTTTCACACATTGCGCCAACAGAAGGAGAGCCAAAGAGGCAAGCCGCAAATGGCGCTCGCTGATTTCATTGCTCCCCGATCCAGCGGGCTGGTGGATACCATCGGCGCTTTTGCTGTCACCGCGGGCCATGGCGCGCAAGAGTTGGCGGAGAAATTCGAGAAGGATAACGATCAGTACAATTCCATCATGACCAAGGCGCTGGCGGATCGACTGGCGGAAGCCTTCGCCGAGTATTTGCACAAGCGGGTCCGCGCTGAATGGGGATATGGCAAAGAGGAAACCCTGACCATCGATGATCTGATTGCCGAGAAGTACCGCGGTATTCGGCCCGCCCCGGGTTATCCCGCCTGCCCAGATCATACGGAGAAAGCGATCCTTTTCAATCTGCTCGGAGTGAAGGAGGCGACCGACGTCACGCTGACGGAGAATTACGCCATGTTTCCCGCCGCGTCGGTTTGCGGGCTCTATTTCGCTCACAAGGAAGCGCACTACTTTGCTGTGAGCGCTATCGGCAAAGATCAGGTGGAGTCTTACGCTGCAAGAAAGCGCATGACGGTTGCCGATGTGGAACGCTGGCTTGCGCCCGTTCTGGGGTACGATCCCGCTCGCAAGTGAGCTGCAGCGGTCAATTATAATTCAGGATAGGGAACACGGACGAGTTGATCGGCCGCCGAGCGCACATCCTCTTCCCAGAGTTGGAGTAGCTTTTTCGCGATCGGGCCGGGTTTCCCGTCACCGATCGGTCGGCCGTCCCATTCGACCACAGGCGCGATCTTGATGGAACTGCCGATCAGCATCATTTCGGCGGCTTCCCTTCCTTCGCTCACGGACACATCAGCCAGCCGAATCTCTTTTAAATCTCCCTGTTGCACCAACCGTTCAGCAAACTGCAGCACTCTTTGAATCGTAATGCCGGAAAGTATCGCGTCGAAGACGGGATGGCGAAATACGCGATCCTTGGTAACGAAGGCGACATTCATATTCGAGCTTTCCGCTACCATACCGCGTTGATCGATAAAAATGCCGTTGTCCGCGCTTCGATCCTTCGCCTCAAGCACGACCAACACGTTCGGCAAGTAATTGGTCGATTTAATGCGAGCGAAAAGCGGCGGTTTGATGGGGATGTTACTGGTAATGACTTTCATGCCGTCGGTGTAGTAGCTGGCCGGATAAAGTTCCTGGTTGAACACGATCACATAAAAGCTGCTGCCAACGCATTCGGCCGGCCCGAGGCCAAAGCCCCCTGGCCCTGCGGATAGCCAGTAACGGACCGAACCTTCGCGTTGGCGGCTGGCGGCTGCCGTATCTAGAATGATCTGGCGCAACTCTTCTCTCGGAAACGACAGCGGGACGCGCGCGAGTTCGGCGGAGCATAGCAGCCGATCCAAATGCGGGTCCAACTGATACAACATGCCACCGGTCAGTGTTGCGGTGTCGAACACGCTGTGACCGCGATGCGCCATGTGATCGTCCAGGGGCAGCACCATGAGGGCCGGATCCGTGACAATGCCGCCGAGCGCGCTCGAATACATCGCGTAAAAATTCGACGCCTTGGCGTGAACGGCGTCCTGCAAACGGGCGATCGCTTCATCCCTGGTCAATATCGGTATTTTTGTCACGCTAGACAATTTTTATTCCTTACTGAAAGGATTGCAAAGAGAAGGGTGCACTTGAAACGAGTCATGGTAACCACTCGCATAACGAAAATGAATTCAAGA
>WNGH01001398.1_pt1 | contig 22568 bp, 16 predicted proteins | sample 5400631 | NCBI WGS metagenome assembly WNGH01 (sample SAMN13153373, study PRJNA577476) | soil metagenome | isolation source: 115 cm soil or saprolite under Garry oak tree replicate 1 | place: USA:California | collected 2016-06-15
GACGGCATGAACACGCCGAAGCATTTCTTCAGCGCGTCGAGCACCTCCGGTCGCCTGACGAGCTGCGGAATGTGCGGCGAACCGATCTCCTCCTCGCCTTCCGCTACCATGACGAGATTCACTGGCATCTTTTTCCCGGCACCGCGAATCGCATGCAGCGCCGCGAGGAACGCCGCTTCCGGTCCTTTCTGATTTACCGCACCACGACCGATCATCACTTTTCCGAGCGCCGGTTTGTCCACGATTCGCGCTTCGGTAGGCGGCGACGTCCATTCCGCCGGATCGAACTGTTTCACGTCGTACATGAAATAAAGACCGACAGTTTTCGGCGCGCCTGCATCGAGCGTCGCGAATACGCCGGGTTTGCCGTCCGTGTTGATCACCGTTGCCTGCTGAAATCCCGCATCGCGCGCGAGCTTCGCCATGTATTCCGCCCCTTCCGGATATCCCCGATTCTCCGCCGCGATCGACACCTGCTCGATCCAATCCTGCAACCGTTTCACCGACTCATCATGGAGTTTGGTAATTTCGGATTTGATCGCGCGAAGATCATCTTCAGCTCCGTAAAGCCGAGAGAGCGTCGCTATGATCGGGACGACAAGAACAATGATCGAACAACGAAAAAGGATTTTCATGATTGTTATTTCTGGCCGTGGATTGCATTGCGGCAAGTGATAACACAGCCACTTGAGTTGCTCTCCATATCGTCTTAATATAGACGCATGACTACCTTGTCACCCACGCGCGCTCGCGCCAATCTCACGGCGTTGCTGAAACGTGCAGCCAATGGCGAAGACATCGGCATTCTACATGGCGACAAAGTCATCGCGCTTCGACCGGTCACAGTTCATTCGGATGATTACGCGCTTCAGGAATACGGGGTCACCGAAAAAGAACTCAGTCAATTCGTTAAGCGGACGGACAAACGAATCGCGCGCGCGCGTAAAGCTGGCACAATCAAGCGCTACACGGGCGATTTGGAAGCCGACATTGCAGATTGATCTTTCACAGTCGTTTCGCGCCGCTGTTCGTCGCTTCCCGAACGTCCGTCGTCGCGCCATTGCATGTGCAATCGACGCCGCGCGAGATGGTTTTGGCTCGCCGCATCTTCATTCCGGCCTCGGTATTCGACGGCTACGCCGAAATTATTTTGAATGCCGTGTGAGCCGGCAGATTCGATTGATTTTCCGCGCAGACCCTGGCGTTCTCCTGTTCCTCACTGCGGGCGACCACGATCATGTTCGAAATTTTCTGAAACAAATTTAGAAGCCGTTGGTATTACCCTGAGCTAGCTAGCATCATAAAGCCAAGCTTTCCTGTATTGCAGCTGACGCAGCCGCAGTGAGGCCGCTGAATTTTTTCACTAGCTCATCAAGCTTGGCCACGTAGTAATCGACGTTCTCGTCACGATTTTGCGGGTCAAAATCGCTTGCCAGTTTGGCGGCTTCGTAGGCCGGAACCTTCTTTGGAGTGGCCTTGATGTAATAGCTGATCTGGTCGCCGGGTTTGTAATTGCGACCGCTGGCGAGAGCGAGCTCGTAGGCAGCGGCGCGGTTGCGCGCGGAGCCGGCGATTTTTGCGCGATATTTGTCGAGAGAATCCTGCAGCGTATCGGTCTTCATTAACATATCGATCTTCCATTCACGGTTCCGGATTCTTTGTTCGAATTCGTTCCGCAGATCGCCCACTGCCTCCGATTTTCCCTGCATGATTAGCTTGATCATTTCCTCCAGAAAAACGCGCTGGAATTTTTCGAGTCCGCGCGATTTGAGCGCGCCGCCTTTGATGATGACGTCGCCGTCTTTCGTGAGCAGTGCGTAATTCTTTGCTTTATAGCTGAACATTGCGTTGAACTGCTCGTCGATTTCGACATCGATTCCGGGCGGCAATTCCTTCGCCAGATCGCGCTGAAGTTCCGCGATCTCGTCTGCTGTGGTGGCAGCCGTGTCGGCTGCCTGGGGATCGGTCTTTGCAGGCGACACGCCTGCCTCCACAGAAGAAGGCGGCACGAAATAAATCCCGTCCGTATCGACCTCGATGACTCGCGCGCCGTGTGCGTTGAGCCACTCAATCATCTTCTTAAGCAGATCCCGCCCGATCTGCGTCACACGCGCGGCAGCGTCGAAGGCGGCGAAATGTCCCTGCGCAAATCCAAGATATCCGTAGAAACTGTTCAGCAGAATTTTGAATGTGTTTTGCAGCGCCTGAAGATGATGCTGCTTGGTGGGATCCTTTTCCGCGCGCATTTTTGCTTTTGCCTCCAAACGAAACGTGCGGAGATCGGTGAGCAAATGTCGAAAGATTTGGAGTTGGTCCGTTGCGGGAAAACAGTCGAATTGCAACATGACCGACGGATACAGCGAAGCGATGTCACAATGCCACACGCTGCGCGCCACGCCGGTGAAAAATATATCGGTGTAGCCTCCTTCGAATCCCCGCACCATCGGCAGCTCGGGAATGCTGTGCCGCTGACGGAAATATTCGCGAAGAAAAAGCGCGTTAATACGGGTTGCGTTTCCCCTAACGATCACATCCTGATAGTTATAGGGAAAAATTTGCGCTTGGATGAAGTAGCTCGGACTCAGTAGATCCGATAACGCGCGTGTTTCCCGCACGCCGCACAGTGCGCGCCGTCGAAATTCTTTTGAATTGCCCATGTAGGCGCGCTGCAATTCCTTGCCTGTAAGAGCTGAAATTTCTTCGCTCTCGCAGAGATCGAAATGCCGGGCGACATCAGTCCGTTCGAAACCCGCGAGGGAACGCATCCCGACGTCATAGAATTGCGCGAGCAAAAATGTATCGACAAAGTGGCGACCACCGACTGTGAACTTCGGGTAATCAATCGTTTTCTCTGCAATTTGGAGTCGCGACGGACGGGAGCGTAAGAAGCCATCGCTGCGCCCCCAATCGAGTTTGGTCTTGAGTTTCTTCGCCCGGGCAACGAGCTGCGGCAGATGCACGCGAAACAAATCGTGGCCTTCGATCACGTCCGGATCGTGCTTTTTAACGAGACTCGTTAGTCGTTTCAACGCAGCGCGCTCGGAATCCTCAACGTTGTTTGGGTCGACAACGATTAGTTCTTCCCAGCCGGTATTATCCGATAGCGCAATGCCCATGAGGTGATCGTCCCGGCCGGGGTCACCGCCCCCGGCTACAGAAAGCACTTCCAGCTGCATTCGCTTCAATTCTTCAAATGGAAGATCTTTGAACAATGTCCGGCCTGTGGCCGTGAGGTAGTGCTGCACCGGATCGGTGAACGCGAAGAAATCGCGCCCGGCATTCTTCAATCCGTTGCGCAAGGCGATTAGTTCTTTCCAGTTATCCACGGTCACCAGCCAGCCATACTTGAGATCGCTCTGGAGTTTTTCGGTTTCGATACCGAGATCGACAACGTCGCTGTCAGCCCAGGCGAACGGATGGAATGGCTCGACGTCGGCGACGGTCGATCCATCTGGTTCCCGGCGGTAAACACGAACCGTGCCGGTTTCGCCGAGCTCAATAGCGACAATTCGCGGCGTCGGATCAGCGCCGAAAAGAAGCGTATTTTTCTCGAATTCCACAGCGAGAGATTCCTCGACTTCGCTCGGAATGACAAATGTGTAGGGCAGGCGCTTCGCCTGCCGTTTGTTTTCGCAACCGAAGCAGTTGCCCTAGAATGGCGTTCTGTTATAAGGCCGGAATGAAAATGTTCCGCGCCTCGATCTTGTCGCTGTCTATCTTGATCAGCCGGTCAGTTTGCGGACAGCAAACGCCGCAATCCCTTGCCGATGCGGAATTGCCGGCGCTACTGACGATTTACAAGGACATTCATACTCACCCCGAATTATCCGGACACGAAGAGCGCACGTCGGCGATTATCGCAAAGGAATTGCGCGCGGCAGGCTGCCAGGTCACCGACCACCTCGGCAAATATGAAAAGTCGGACCTAAAGGGTTACGGAGTGGTAGGCGTGATGAAGAATGGCGATGGGCCGACGGTGCTCGTGCGCACAGACATGGACGCGTTGCCCGTGGAAGAACAAACCGGCTTGCCTTACTCGAGCAAGGTCGTCGCCAAAAATGACGAAGGTAAGGACGTCCATGTAATGCATGCCTGCGGGCATGACGCACACGTTGCGGCGTTCATCGGCACCGCGCGCGCTCTCGGAAAGTTAAAAGATCAATGGCACGGCACGATCGTGTTCGTTGCGCAACCAGCAGAGGAGATTGGTACTGGCGCACGCGCGTTGCTCAAAGACGGACTCTATGACCGATTCGGAAAACCGAATTTTGCGCTTGGTTTTCATGACAAGGCCGATCTTGAAACCGGGCACATTGGCGTAACCGAAGGATATACGTCCGCAAATGTCGATTCAGTCGATGTCACCGTCCGAGGCGTGGGCGGACACGGCGGCTATCCCCACAAGACGAAGGATCCGATCGTCCTCGCAGCGGAAATCATCAACGCGTGGCAAACCATCGTAAGCCGTGAAAATAATCCACTCGATCCGGTTGTTATCACGGTGGGATCAATCCACGGAGGAACCAAACACAACATTATTCCGGATGAAGTGAAGATGCAGCTTACGGTGCGCACATATAAACCCAAGGTGCGCGAGCGCGTGCTGGCAGACATCGATCGGATTGCAAAAGGCTGCGCGGCAGCTGCTGGAATACCGCCGGACTTGGCTCCGACTGTCAGCGTGTCCAAAGATCTAGTTGCGCCTGCGACTTACAACAATCCCGAACTCACGAAGCGGCTTGTCGCTGTTTGGAAAAAGTCGTTAGGCGACGAAAACGTCAAGTTCGTCGATCCCACGATGGGTGGTGAAGATTTTTCCGAATACAGCCTGCCTGACCACTCGATTCCGGCGGTTGATTTTCACTTCGGAGCAGTCGAGCCAGCGAAGATCGCGGAGTTCAAACAAGCGGGGAAGGAATTGCCGACCCTGCATTCGAGTAAATTCGCGCCTGTTCCCGAGCCGACCATTCGCATCGGCAACATCGGAATGACAACCGCAGTGCTGGAACTGATGAAGAAATAAAACTGTAGCGGAGTCGAGGAATCCCATCCCGAACCCCTTGGGTAACGCAACGGGATCCCTCGACTCCGTTCCGCTTCGCTCGGGATGACATCGCCTGACACGCGATGTCACTTCACCTTGATGTTCTTTCGCAGATAGGTGGGCACGTCAAGATCTTCGCCCTCGACGATCGTCGGCTCACTTTTTTCAAATCGTCCCCGCGTGACAGGCTCGAATTGCAAGACTTCCTGTTTCGCCTGTGCAGATTTTTCAGCCGATGATTTTTGTTCACTGACTGGCTTCTTGTGCGATGCACTTACAATCGGTTCAGGCTTGTTAACATCGGGTATCGGTTCCACCCGCAGCGGCGGCGCAGTGTCACTCCGCGCCTGTTCCTCAAACGGGGTTATCTCCACCGACTGGGAAGCTTCCATCGGTTCGGATTCGATGTTGATCTTCGGCGAGATCTCCTGGGACTGCTCCCAGACTGGCGGCATCGCGGGGGCGCTGCTCTGTGCGGGTTGAGTCTGCTGTGGCATAAGATCTTCATCCGCCGTGAGCGAACTAATAATGGTGACGCTCAGGCGATCTCCCAATCGTGCGTCCACGACAGCGCCAAATAGAATCTGTGTTTGCTCGCTAACGTGTCGGCCAAGTTCCTGCATCAGGACTTCGACCTCGGACAACGTCATGCCGGGTCCTCCCGCCACCTGAACCAGCACGCGCATCGCGTCCGCCAGCATGCGACCACGATCCATCAACGGATTTTTGAGCGCCTGCGCAAGCGCTTCGTGCGCGCGATTGCCCGAATCGGACTCACCGAAGCCAAATAAGCAACGACCGTTTCGGCTGCGCAACGCGGCAAGTAAATCATCGAAACCAATACGAATGAGTCCCGGCCGCTGAATCATGTTCACGACCGAACGAACGCTTTGGCTGATTGTGAAATCGGCCATGGCAAAGGCCTGATGAATCCCTGCGTGCGGCGCGACGATGTCGCCCATCTGATCGTTCTCGAAGCAGACTACCGCGTTGGCCACCTTGTTAAGCCGGGCGAGCGCCTCGCGCGCCTGGGCGTTGCGGCGTTTGCCCTCGAATGAAAATGGAAGAGTAGCGAACGCGACCACAAGCGCACCGGCTTCCTGGGCGAGCTGCGCGACATATGGCGCCGCACCCGAGCCGGTGCCACCCCCGAGGCCTGCACAAATAAAAATCATTCGCGCGTCGGCTAGTGCTTCGCGGATTTCATCAGCCGATTCCACAGCCGCGTGATAGCCGAGTTCGGGATCGCCGCCCGCGCCCAAGCCACGCGTCACAGTGCGACCGAGTTGTACTTTATGCGCCGCAACAGAACTGGCCAGGGACTGCACATCGGTGTTGGTCGCAACCACGTCGGCTCTCTCCAAGCCATCGAGCACGATCCGATCGAGCGCATTTAAACCGGCACCCCCAACGCTTACAATCTTGATCGGAATAAATTCCGCCGCACGTTCGGGAAGACTGAAATTTTTGCTGAGTTGAATCATACTGGTAGGGACAGACCGCCGGGCTGTCCGAGATCGAGCGTTTGTGGCGCGCCCGGCGGTCGCGCCTTGACAACGAATGTAATTATTTTCATCGCCTGCCAGCGAAAATTTTACCGAAAATGCCTCGGATTCCCCGTCGCGGCCGATCCGTTTGCACAGCTTGCGCGTATTTGATCAACCCGATTGCAGTCGAAAATTGCGGGTTCTCCACCGCAGACGTCACACCAGAGGCGGTTTGGGCGTGCGCCACGTGAGCAGGCATTTCGAAAATTTCTCCGGCGAGATGATCGATACCGTTGAGAAGGCTGCATCCGCCGGTAATGAAAATGCCGGCGCCGAGGTAATTAATAAATGATTCTTCCTCGAGCCTGCGTTTGAGGAGCTCAAATGTTTCTTGCAGGCGCAAGTGAATGATCGTGTTCAGCGTCTCGCGCTCGATTTCCTTCCCGGCAAAGCCGGAATCGTCCTTTAGTAAAATCACTTCGCCGGGAAGACAATTACCAAGGATGCAACTTCCTTCCTCGGTTTTCAATTTCTCTGCGCGCGCCATCGGGATGCGCAAGCCCATCGAAATATCATTGGTGATATGGTCACCGCCAATCGCCAGGGAACCGCTTTGCTTGACCGCGCCGTCAGCGTATAAAATGTAATCAGTCGTCCCGCCGCCGATATCGATCACCAGCGCCCCGAGATCTTTCTCGTGCTGGGTGAGGATCACCTGCGCGGAAGCCAGCCCGCCGAAGACGACGTCCTCGACGTCAAGCGGCAGCTCTTTGATGCATCGGATGGTGTTCTGAATGCGTGTGCGCACGCCGTGGACAATATGAAAATCGGCTTCCAACTTTTGCCCAAGCATCCCGACCGGATTCAGCACTCCGTTCTGACCGTCGACATGATAATGCTGGATGATGGAATGCAGGAAGGCGTTTTGCGCAGGAATGCTCACCTCGCGTGCGTTGATTTTTACATCCTCGACGTCCTGCTCATCAATCTGTTCGCGGTCTTCGGGTAGGATTACACACCCTCGATTATTAAAACTTTGAAGATGCGATCCAGCGACAGCGACGTAAACGCTTCGGATCATGACGTCGCTTTTTTGTTCCGCATCGACCACTGCTTCGTGCACGCATTTCATCGCGGTCTCAAAATCAACGATCTCGCCTTTGCGCACACCGCGCGATGGCGTCTGACCAACACCGAGGATCTTGACTGTGCCATCAGGCCGGCTTTCCCCAACGACCACACAAATTTTGGACGTGCCAATCTCGAGCCCGATCATCAAATTATTGCTCGCCATCGTTGCTAGTTCTTTCTCTCCCGTTGGATCGGAATTGCTTTGGCGATCGGCGTCGAACTGGCGCGCGCTTTCGACGACGGCCCTGCAGCCTTTGCCGGCGAGTGCACCGGAATTGCCTTTAAAATCCGCGGTTCCACAGGGGGCTCGATTGTGTCGTTGATCACGGCTGCCGGAGGTGTGGCGAAGGTGACGGGGATATTTCGTTGCACAACCAAATTCACGGTTTCCAGTTCCTGCTTTGAATCATCACAATAGACGAGAAATTGTTCCAGCCGCTGCAGTTGCGTTTCGAGATCATTTAACCCGAATGTGACGCGCGTCCGATTTTTGTCTGTCACTAGCAGGCAATAACTTTTGGAAAGATCGATCTCACGGATCTGAAAGTGCATTTGCATGAAACTGCGCGTGCCTAAGCGCAACAGCTCCAGCGCCGTTTTGGCTTCGAGCGATTCGACGACTTTCCCAGCCTCGAGCGATTCGCTCGAACATCCCAAAATGAGCGGCAATCCCAGGTATTCTGGCAACAACTTCTTTTCTCTCATCAAAACGCCTCGCGCGTCCACTAGAAAAGCAGCATCAGACACAAAAGGATCCGAAATTTCTTTGTCGCTTGTGATCCACGCGACCGGCTTGCGTTCCACAACATGGATGTCGATCTCCGTAGGCAATTTTCGCACCACCTGCACCTCGTCGACTTGCGGCAGCTGCTGTATCCGGTCATGAACGCGGCCCAGGTTCACGCTGAAAATGTTTTCACCCTCACGCAGATCAGCTACTTTCAAAACCTGCTCGCGCTGCAATGTGCCGTCCGTCTGCAGTTCAATTGTCTTCAACTGATAGTCCCGATTCTCGAAGAAGAGACGCCTCGCAGCTTCGCGTGCCCCGACATAAACCGCACCGCATAGCCCAGCCACCAAAACCACTCTGGAGAGAACAACCAGACCCCTTCGGATGCGATGCTGCGTCACTCTGCGGGAGCGGACTTTCACGTCGAGCACGTGCTGTTGGCGCCGGCGGCGCACATTGGACACGCGTCGATTTCGCGACCGGGAGCTTTTGTGGACGAGCTTCATTTCCGGTTCCCTTCTGTTCTGGCGCGGGAAAGCGCGATGATGCGTGTGCAAAGGTCGACATAGCTGATGCCGGCGGCTGCGGCGGCTTCGGGCAGCAGACTCGCCTCTGTCATTCCGGGAATCGTGTTGATCTCCAGCACAAACGGCTGCCCAGTCTCCGATAAAATCACATCGACGCGCGAATACACCTGCAAGCCCAGGGCGCGATACGCGCCGAATGCCAGGTCTTGAATCTCTTTTGTTTTGTCCGGGTCGATCTTCGCCGGGCAAACATGTTGCGCTCCGCCGCCGGCCTGGGGATTCAAGAATGGATACTTATTCGTGAAATCGTAAAAGCCGCCCTTCGGAATTATCTCGAGAATCGGCAGGACCTGGTCACCGAGAATACCAATCGTCAACTCCCGTCCCGGCACAAATTTTTCTATCAACAATTCAAGGTCATACTTGGCCGCATCGGCAATTGCCGATTCAAGGTCCTCCGCCTTTTTTACAATATAAATGCCGACGGTAGAGCCTTGTCGTGGCGCCTTAACCACAATAGGCAGTTGCATGCGAGGCCGCTGATGCGCTTCGATTACTTCCCATTCCGGCGTACTTACACCATGCTCGCGGAATTTCTCCTTCGATCGGATTTTATCGAAGGCCAGCCTGCTCTCTTCAACTCCGTCGCCGGTGTAAACGACACCGCGCTCTTGCAGAATTTGCTGCACCTGGCCGTCTTCGCCGAAAGTTCCGTGCAGCGCGATGAACGCCAGGTCTACATCGTCGGGCAGCTTAAACGTGGCGTCTCTCACATCGACCTCCACGACATCAGCGCCGAGTGAGCGCAACGCTTTTGAGATTCCGTGTCCGGTCGCCAACGAGACGTCACGTTCGCTACTCGGCCCGCCCATGAGCACCGCAATCCTCTTTGGTAAATCTCGTTTTGTCATGAATTCATCCTCGCCTTTTCATCGCGTCGCGCCCGTTTTCATCACGCGGACTCTCCTACGATTTGCACTTCCGTTTCCAATTCGATCCCGCGTTTCGCACGCGCCACGCTTTTGATCCTTTCTATTAACTCAAGCATGTCCCCGGCAGTCGCGCCGCCGTCATTGACGATGAAATTGCCGTGCACTTCCGACACGCGTGCTTTTCCGACACGCGAATTTTTTAATCCCAATTCATCAACCAGTCTTCCTGCCAGGCATGAATCGGGATTTTTGAAAATGCAGCCTGCGCTCTTGGCTGCCGGCTGTGAAGTGCGGCGTTTTTCCTGCGATGCCTCCAATTTGCGGATGATCTCTTCGGTTGGCGTTGGTTGTGCGCGAAAGACTGCCGAGACCGCAAAATTATTCTCCAGCATTGGGAAGTTTCGGTAATGCACTTCCAACTCATCGCGTGTTTTTGTGTGCGCATCGCCATTTGCATCGAGATAACGAACACGCACGACGTTTTCAAACGTTTGCGCGCCCATCGCTCCAGCGTTCATCCGCAGGCCGCCACCGACTGCTCCGGGAATTCCCTCCATCCACTCCAGTCCGCCGAGGCCAGCCGCCTTACCCGCATAGGCGACCTCTTTTAATTTCGCGCCGACCCCTGCACGAATTTCGTTCCCATCAATTTCGATCCTGCCGAAATCGCCGCCGCACGGATGGACCACAACACCACGAATGCCGCCATCGCGGACGAGCAAATTTGAGCCACGTCCAATGACGAAAAGCGGAAGACTCTCGCACCGGCAAAACCGAATCAATTCCGCAAATGAGTTCTCGTTACGCGGCTCTACCCAAAATTGCGCCGGCCCGCCCACGCGCAGAGTCGTGTGTTTCCAGAGCGGTTCGGAGAGTCGGACATTGCCTTCCTGACCAACGATCGCTTTTAATTTCTCGGCAATCACAAGATCGGCGGCTAGGAGTGATAATTGTTCGTGAATGTTGCCCGCGCCCAGACTCAGAACGAGATCGCCCGAGTCCAGGATGTTGCCGACATCGTGATGAACCCATTCCAAACGCGGCTGATAACTGACGCCGCGATGTCCATGCGTCGCGATTTCGTCCGCAATCGTTTTACCGCTGATTCCAGAAATCGGCGGTTCGCTGGCTGGATAAACGTCCGTCACCACCACGCGGTCGGCGTCATCGAAGGCGCGGCCAAATTCCTTGCGCAGCGCTTTCGTTCGCGAATAACGATGCGGTTGAAACATTGTCAGCACGCGTTTACGACCGGTCGATCTCGCGGTTTTCAGTGTCGCGCGGATCTCGGTGGGGTGATGGGCGTAGTCGTCAACAAGTAGAAAACGATCGCTCTCATACTTGATTTCGAAGCGGCGACGCGCGTGTTCGAACTTGCGCAGCGAAACCGCGATTTTCTCAAATGGAATCCCGAGCTCGGTGGCGAGGGCGATCACACCAAGCGCATTCTGGACGTTGTGCTGCCCGGGAACATTCAAAACCGCTTCGCCAAGTGGCACGCCGCTCCGATGAACGCAAAAGACCGAAGCAAAATCCCGCAGCTCAACATCGGCGCTGCGATAATCGGCCTTATCAGAGAAGCCGAATGAGATCGCGCCTCTCTGTTTTGCACATGATCGCGCCGTGCTCGCGTCATCCACGTTGTAAAAAACCGTTCCGCTGGTTTGCTCGATGAGCTGTGCAAAAACTTTTTCGATCGAGGCAAGGTCGGCATAAAAATCGAGATGCTCTTCCTCAATGTTTAAAATAAGGCAGTGCTCGGGATGAAAACTGCGCAGGGTCCCATCGCTTTCGTCCCCTTCCGCGACGAAATATTCACCGCGCGGATCCCAGTGCGCGTTTGTCCCAAGAATCGGAATCTCGGCGCCGACGTAATGCGATGGATGCAGCCCGCCTTCGCGCAAGACGTGCGCAGTCATCGCTGACGTGGTCGTCTTGCCGTGCATTCCGGCGATGACAACGCCGCGCTTGCCGCGCATGATTGCGGCGAGCGCTTCAGCGCGGCGCACGACTGGTTTTCCCGAATCGCGCGCGCTTATCAGGATCGGATTGTCGATCTTGATCGCGGAGGAAAACACAATCAGATCGGCTTCGCTGGCATCTTCCGCGCGATGTTGGGGAAAGAAACGCAAACCCAGGCGTTGCAATCGATCCGTCTCAAGCGTGCTGACCTTATCCGAACCACTGACATTATGCCCAAGCTCGATCAGAAGGGCGGCGATGCCGCTCATGCCGCTCCCGGCTACGCCGATGAGATGAACCCGATGGTGCTCACGCGTGAGCAATTTTGGCAGGTCGGGCTCAGAGACGGGCTTCATGGGTCGTATATTTTTCCATGGTTGTGACCACACGCCCGGCCGCGTCTGTCAGTGCGAAACGCGAACAATTCGCAGCCATTCGTTGAATTTGCTCCGGGCTCTCGATTAGCTCCCGAATTGTGCGTCCGAGCAATTCACCGGACAGGTCTGATTCCCTGAGGAGAATCGCTGCCTGAGCGCGAGCATAAATTTCTGCGTTGCGCGTTTGATGATCATCGGCGGCGTAGGGAAACGGAATCAAAATGCCCGGCAATGAAAAAGCGGCGAATTCCGCCAGACTCGCCGCGCCCGCCCGTGCAACGAGGAGATCTGCAGCGCTATAAACTTCCTCCATTCGGTGATGAAAAGCGGCGACGTAAGCAGGGACATTTTCGCGCCGATAATTATCAGCGACGAGACGCTCATCTCGAGCGCCGGAAAGATGAATCACTTGCAGTGGGACACCTTGCAAAAATGGCAACGATTTAATCATGGCCTGGTTAATTCCGCTCGCGCCCTGGCTGCCTCCCATCACCAGCAACGTCGTGAGAGCGCCACGTAGTCCGAGCCTTTGACGCGCAGCCTCTCGATTCAGAGGTTTCAGCTCGGTTCGGATCGGCGTGCCGGTGACCTCCGTGCGCGCTTTTGGAAAGAAGGGCGCGCATTCCTTGAAGCCGAGCATGACGGCCCGCACCATACGCGCGGTCAATCGGTTGGCTTTTCCCGGCACGGCATTCGATTCGTGAATAAAAGTGGTAACGCCGCGCATCCGTCCAGCCAACACCGGTGCGGTGGAAGTGAAGCCGCCCATGCCAAGAACCACCTGGGGTTTGAATTTGCGGTAGATAGATCGACAAAGCGACAGGCTTTCGTAAAAGCGGCGAACAAAACCCAGAATCGCCGGCGAAAATGGCGAAGGCAGTCCCACGGTCGGCAACTTTTCGAATTGGAAACTTGCGCGGCCGGAAAGTGCAAGTGCGTCAATGTCCTTTTCGGAGATCAGCAACATGACTTCGTGGCCCCGATCGCGAAGGACTTCAGCCACGGCGATACCGGGAAAAAGATGTCCACCGGTCCCTCCGCATGCGATCACTGCATTCATAGTAAATTTTCGATCTCTGGTTTTAAATCCGCGGTGTTATTCGAACGTGCATGGTGGCGCGTTTCTTGTGCGGTGGTTCAAGAATGCCCTGTCGATAAATATTCAGCAACAAACCGATCCCGAACATACACGCGACGAGATTTGAACCTCCGTAACTGATAAAGGGCAGCGGCAGGCCTTTGTTCGGCAAGAGCGATGTGGTCACACCGATGTTCATCGCGGCTTGGAGAGCCAAAAGCGAAACAACGCCGCAGCCGAGGAGCAAGCCGAACCGATCTTTGGCGTGCAACGCGATCATGACCCCGCAAACAATGATGACCACGAACAAAAAGACCACGAGCAAACTGATCCGCAGACCGAGCTCTTCGCCGATGATCGGAAAAATGAAATCGGTGTGCGCGTAAGGCAGGTAAAGCATCTTCTGGCGACCGTTGCCCAAGCCAAGCCCTTCCATTCCGCCGCTGCCCCACGCGATTAGGGCCTGCATTTGCTGCAAACCAGCATCTTCTTTGAAATCTTGCGGATGAAGAAAGGCGGAGAGCCGTCCCATTCGTTCCGAGATTTGCGTAGCAACGATGAGAATAGCTCCAACGCCGGCTAACGACACGATGCCAAGCCATAGCAGATTCACTCCGGCGACGAACATTACGACAAACGCCGTTGTTCCAAGCAAAGCCGTCGTCCCAAGATCGACTTCACTTAGAACAAGTCCAGCAAGCAAACCGATGATTGCAAGCGGAAGGACGAATCCAAAGAGCACGTTCCCGCCCGCTTTTTCGTGCCGCGTAAACCAGGCGGCGAGGAAAAAGATTGCGGCGAGCTTTGCTAGCTCGGAAGGCTGAAAGGTAACTCGTCCGAGTCCTACCCAACGGCGCGAACCGTTGATGCGCATTCCAATATGCGGGAAGTAGCAAAGCGACAAAGCGACAAGCGCGAGGGCGAACCAAAGCCACCATGTCCGTTGCCAGAAGTGATAGTCGGTCAGCGCAGCAAACGTGCAGACGACAAGTCCAATCCCGAACCAAAGCGCCTGCCGTTTGATGAAAAAATAAACGTCGCCATGGCTGTCGCGCGCAAACGCACTCGTACTAAAAAGCATGACGATGCCGATGGCGAGTAGTCCCAGCACAGCAAGGAAAAGGATATAGGCGCTTTTACGATGCATCGTTCGATCGTGGCACGGGCTTCCAGCGTGCGGGTATTACGCCTGGCGGATAATGACTCCCGGGCGAGACGACTGCTCGCCCCACAGACAGGAAGTCGATGCCACATACGTGCGCCACCCAAAACGAAATTGCCGAGGCGCGTTTCATTTCTTGTTCTTCGTTGGTCTTATTGTTTTCGGAATCAAAATCTTTTGGCCGATCTGTAATTTGCGCGGGTCCTCGATATGGTTGAGTGCAATCAGATCGTCGTAAGGAACCTTCAATTTTTTCGCGATCGTCACTGGGTTATCGCCTTTGACCACCGTGTAAACTTTTCCCGACGGTGCGGGTAATGTCCCGTGGTCGCTTGATTTCGCGTGGTCGTCTTTCGTGAGCAGTTTCGGAACCGAACGCTGCGTTCTCGCCTGGTCGCGCGGCAAGTTTTCCTTTTGCGTCACCGCCGGTCGCGGACTCGAACCAACTGGGTTAATTGTCGCTCCAACGGGTATGGCGGCTGGGATATTTTCCGTATTTTCCGGAGCTGCGGATACGAACGAGCTCTGTCGCGTCTTAATCGCGTTGAACGCGATGATTCCAGACACGGCAACCACGTGAAGAAGCAAAACAATCAGCAATGCGCGAGACAGCCTCATGTTTGGCTCCGAGATCTCTTCGTAATCCATTCCGGCAGAAGCGCCGCCGGAACGGCGAGCAGTTGCAGCCCGAAGTTTTTTCGGTCTGGGAAGCTTGGGGATTTTCACCTTCATTTGGGGAGAGCTCGCACCAACGCGCGAAATTGATCGCCGCGATCGGCGTAGCTTTTAAACATGTCGAAGGACGATGTGCCTGGCGAAAAAAGGACGACCTCGCCTGGTTTGGCGATGGCATGAGCGCGCTCGACTGCATCCGCGAGCGAGTTCGCAATTTCCGATGCGACCGCGCCGCTCCAGGAGCGGCTGATGCTCTCGGCCATTTCGCCGATTAAGATTGTCGATCTAACTTTCTCTTTCACGAGGACTCGAAGTGGATCGAAAGTGAAACCCTTGTCCTTGCCGCCCGCGATGAGGACAACCGGTCTGCTTTGTGCGCGCAGCGCCTTCTCAACAGCGTCGAGGTTGGTTGCCTTGGAATCGTTTACGTAGCCGACACCGCCGATTTCGCGCACGAATTCGCAGCGATGCGGACGCAGCTCATAAGCGCAAAGCGGCGGCACCATCTCCCGAAATGACAACCCTCGCGCCATCCCTGCGGCAAGTGTTGCCATCACGTTCTCGATGTTATGCAAGCCACGCAGGTTCGTGTCAGACAACCGCAGAACGCCTTCGTTTCGGTAAACGATCGCCCCTTCGGAGAGCCGAAAGTCTGCTTGATCGACATAAGCGCTAAACGTGACTGTACGTGCGCGAATCCCTGGTAATTTTTCAATCGCATTAACAACTGCGATGTCGGCGACGGTTTGATTTTCAAAAATGCGCAGCTTGGCCGCGCGATAATCGGCCACAGAGCGATAACGGTCGAGATGATCCGGAGCGAAGTTAAGCCAGAGACTGATCGCGGGGTGAAAGCTGTGAATAGTTTCCAATTGGAACGAACTGACTTCGACTGTCAGCACGTCGAACGGCTTCTTTTCTCGCGCCACTTCGGAGAGCGGTTTGCCGATATTGCCGCACGCGATTGTTCGCTGGCCGCACGCGTTCAACATCTGGGCGAGCAACTCAGTCGTCGTGGTTTTGCCGTTCGTGCCAGTGACAGCGATAACCGGAATCTCACAGGATCGCCAACCGAGTTCGAGCTCACCGATCATGTCGATCTTGCGCGAAGAAAAATTGCGCGCGAGCCGAGAGGCAGGATCGATCCCCGGACTCAAGACAGCCAATTGGTAAACAGACAAATCCTCTTCTGCCGCCGTCCCGCAGATCACGCGAACTCCTTGTGCCCGGAGACTGTCGATGATCGATTTGAGTAAAGCCTTTTCCTCAGCGCTATCGAGGACGGTGACGTGTGCGCCCTCCGACCTGAGTAAGAACGCTGCAGCGGTCCCGCTCAAACCCGCACCAAGAACGGCGATATTCTGATTTTTGTAGCGCAAACCGTTACCTCAATTTCAGTGTCGCCAAGCCAAGCAAGGCAAAGATTATCGAGAGAATCCAGAACCGCACGATGACGGTGTTTTCTTTCCAACCGGTCAGTTCGAAATGGTGATGAAGCGGGGACATGACGAAAATCCGCCGGCCCGTCGTTTTGAAACTGATTACCTGCAGAATCACCGAGACCGCTTCAATCACGAAAACGCCGCCCACGACGGTCAAGAGCAGTTCCTGCTTACAGCAGATCGCGACGACGCCCATCATGCCGCCAATGGCGAGCGATCCCGTATCCCCCATAAAGACTTTCGCCGGATGACAGTTGAACCAGAGGAACCCGAGGCCCGCACCAACTAGCGCAGAGCACACGACCGTCAGCTCTCCGGCAAACGGATAAAACGGAACCTGTAAATATTCCGCGATCCGGAAATTTCCCGCCGCATAAGAAAGCAGGGCATATGCAAACGCAACGGTGATTGTGCAACCGATCGCGAGGCCATCGAGCCCGTCGGTGAGATTGACCGCGTTGGATGAACCTACAATGACCAGCGCAAAAAACACGAAGGTAAACCAGCTCATGTTGGCGATCACAGGAGCTTTGACAAACGGCACGTAGAGCGAACGCGCCTGCACCTCCAGCAACGGGCTGCTAAGGAAAACGCTCGTGATAATAGCCGCCAGGGCGATCTGGAAAACGAGTTTGAGCCGGCCGCTGATCCCTTCGGACTTCTTCTTCGTGACCTTGAGGTAATCATCGGCGAAACCGAGCGCACCGAGATAAATCATACTGAACAAGGTGAGCCAAACGAAACGATTGTCTGGACGAGCCCAGACAAAGCTCGATACAACGACGGCTCCGATGACGAGCGCGCCACCCATGGTTGGGGTGCCCTGTTTACCGCCATGCAGCTCGGCCAGGCGATGAACCTCTGCCGCCAAACGAATGGGTTGCCCCAGCTTCAGCGCGGTCAGTTTTTGAATGATGAAATTTCCAAAAGCCAACGTGACCAGGAAAGCAGTGACGGCCGCGGCAATGGCGCGAAATGTGACATAAAGGAAGACGTTGAAGCCGATGAACTGATCGCTCAGGCGATGGAGATAGTACATCATGGCGAAGTCCCGACACGGGAATGATTCCTGTTCTGCCGATCGTTTGACGAAGCTGCAGATTCGCGACTCCGAAATTCCTCCATCACGCGTTCTGTTCGCGCGGCGCGACTTCCTTTAATGAGCACAAGGTCACCCGATGCTGCGATCTCAGACAAAATTTCTGCGGCTTCAGCAGGCGAGTTGACTGTCCTGCTGTTGCGTAATCCGGCACGCTCCGCCGCGCTTGCAATTGCGGCTGCCACGCTTCCGATTGCTATCAGGTGATCGACTTCGAGGGTGGCCGCAGTTTCACCAACTTCTCGATGGCCATGCTCCGATTCGGAACCAAGTTCCTTCATTTCGCCAAGCACAGCGATGCGTTTTCCGTCGGTATCCAGCTCCACCAACGTGCGCAATGCCGCTTTCATAGAATCGGGATTTGCGTTGTAACTATCGTCGATAAACTGCACGCCGTGAATTTGTCTGATCTGCAAACGTGCTCTGGCGAGCGGCGCAGCGACCAAGCCGGCAGCGCAATCCTCTAAGGACAGTCCAAAGACGCGACCAACGGCAACTGCGAGCAGCGCGTTTTGCACCATGTGCAGGCCGGGCACTGGCAACTGGGCGCGACAGCGATGCGCGCCTTCGAGAATCGTAAAATCCGTTCCATTTTCGGTCTGACTAATTTCACCGGCGCGGATCGTCCCGGTAGTTGTGCCGGCTAAAATGACTTTGGCGCGCGCGCGCCCCGCGATGCTGTTCGTAAATGGATCGTCTCCGTTTAAAATGACTGTTCCCTCAGCGCCAACAGCTTCCACGAGTGCGCCTTTCTCCGTCGCAATCGCCTCTCGCGATCCCATGAACTCGATGTGCGCGACACCGATGTTTGTAATGATGGCGACGTCCGGCTCAGCGAGCTTTGCCAACGCCGCAACTTCGCCCGGATGATTCATGCCGATTTCCCAAATAGCGACTTCGTCCCGTGACGTCGCCTCCAGAATTGTTCGAGGCAGGCCGACATGATTGTTGAAATTTCCCTCTGTTTTTGTTACCTGAAAACGGCGGGCGAGAACGGCCGCGGCAAAATCTTTCGTGCTTGTCTTGCCATTGCTTCCAGTAATCGCGACTACCTTAAGCGACAGCGACTTCCTGTAGTTGGCAGCGAGCTTTTGGTACGCCTGCAGGGTATCTTTGACGCGAATTAGCGCGAAGTTCTCTGGAACTTTCCCCTTCCAACTGGAATCCACGATGGCCCCGGCTGCACCGGCTTTAGCGGCGGATTCAACGAAATTGTGTCCATCGAAATTTTCACCATGCAAGGCAACAAATAATTCGCCGCGTTTCAGCGCGCGCGAATCGGTGCTGATCTTGTCGATCGAAAGTTTGCTGTCTCCGGAAGAAATCGCCGCCCCCGCAAATTCGGCAATTTGAAAGATAGACAATCGATTCATTAAAACTCCACTGGATGGTCCTCGATCGCGCGCCGCGCGACTTGAATATCATCGAACGGGACGGTGTAATCCGCGAACTCCTGATAATTTTCGTGGCCCTTACCCGCGATCAACACAATGTCGCGCGGCTGTGCGAGCGCGATTGCGCGACCGATCGCTTGCGTTCGATCAACAATTTTCTCATAACGACTCAACCGAAAGCCTTTTTCGATCTCCTCGACGATCGCGTTCGGGTCTTCTTTGCGCGGATTGTCGGAAGTAATGATCGCGTAATCGGCATGTCGATCCACCATTTCGCCCATTAACGAACGCTTTTGCCTGTCGCGATTCCCGCCGCAGCCAAAAACGACAATCAAGCGATGCGGCTCGAGTTCTCGCAACGTTTTGAGAACGTTCCGGAGCGCATCCGGCGTATGCGCGTAATCCACGAAAACTTGAAATTGTCGCTTCGCTGGAACCAACTCCAAGCGTCCGGGCACTTGCGGCGATTTGCCGAGGCTGAGAACGGCCTCGCGCAGACTGATCCCAAGAGCGTTTGCCGCTGCAAGCGCCGCTACTGAGTTTGCAACGTTAAACCGGCCGATCAATGGGACACGAACTAGATAACTCTTGCGGTGCGCATCTAGTTGATAAGAAGTGCCATTGAATTCCACGCGATAATTTGAAGCGCGAAAATCCGCGCGCACGCTCATACCATACGTGACCACCGCAACGCGCTTGCCGATCCGGTCGAGAAGTTGCTCGCCGTAGCGGTCATCGATATTCACAATTGCGACCGGCTTCGGCTTTTTCTGTTGGCTGCCAAGCTGTGCGAAAAGCTTCGCCTTGGAATCGAAGTAACTCTCCATCGTCCCGTGAAAATCGAGATGGTCCTGGGTGAGATTGGTAAAGACCGCAACGTCCCATTCGAGGCCCCGCGCGCGATCTTGCGCGAGGGCGTGCGATGAAACTTCCATCGCGGCAGCCCGACAGCCCGCGTTAACGATTTGCGCCAGCAGTTCCTGTAAATCGAGCGATTCTGGCGTCGTGCGAATGGCAGGCAGAATGCGTTCACCGATTTCGTAGCGTACCGTTCCAATCAATCCGCAACGCAAACCGGCCTTTTCACAGATGTGCTTGATGAGAAACGTCGTGGTGGTTTTCCCGTTCGTGCCGGTGACTGCCGCCAGTTTTAATTTTCGCGCGGGATGGCCGTAAAAATTCGCGGAGAGGTCGGCGAGTGCAATCCGGGTGTTTTCGACAAGAAGACAAGTGACGCGCGGATGTCGTTCCTCGCGTTCCGTAACTATCACCGATGCGCCTTTGTCGATGGCTGAGCCGATGAATTCGTGGCCATCGGCTTTCTCGCCTCGTAATGCCACGAACAAGCCATTCCTTTGCACTCGCCGCGAGTCATAAGCGATGCTTTCCACCGTGCGATCAAGTGTCCCGACGACCTGGCGAATTGGAATCGCGGCGACGAGAGTTTTGAGCTGCATGAGGTTTCAACATGTCCGCCAGAGGACGGATTCGCTGCGGCGAACCGGGGCAAGGCGTTCAATGGTGCGGAGCATTGGTTAAGGCGACTCGTTCCACCGATCCAGCCTTGCGAACCCGCTCCACAGGCATGGGTTTTTCGACCCGTTCTACTGGGATCGCTTTGCGAATTTCCTCATGCGGCTCAAGATCAAGATATCGGGCAGCCCTTTCGGCGATCCTGGAAAAGATCGGTCCCGCAATGAGCCCGCCGTAATTCAACTCTGGTTTGCTCGTGTGCGCATCGTCGAGTACCACAAGGCCAACAAACTCCGGATGCTCGGCCGGCAGATAGCCGACGAAAGAGACGACGTACTTTCCGTGTTCATATCCACCTTTAGGATCAACCTTCTGTGCGGTCCCAGTCTTGCCGGCAATCGTAAAACCCGGAACAGCAGCGGCGGCCGCAGTACCGCGATCGCTTACGACGCCTCGGAGCGCATCCCCAATTTCTCTGGCAGTTTCAGGAGAAATTACCTGACGCAATACTACCGGGGAAAGCGAGCTCACGGTTTTGCCATCGGCGGTGGTAACCGATTTTACGATGCGCGGTGTGATCAATTTGCCGCCGTTGGCAATCGTCGCCATTGCCACGGTCATTTGCAATGGCGTGACCCCGATTTCGTGCCCCATCGGGATACGCGTGATCGAAATTTTGCTCCATGATTGCGGAGGACGAATAAGTCCGTTGATCTCACCGGGAAGCTCAATTCCGGTGCGTTCGCCAAATCCGAAGCGGCGGATGTATTCGTAAAACTTTTGTTCGCCAATGTTGAGCGCGAGCTTGGCGGCGCCAATGTTGCTCGACTTGATGAGAATGTCGCGCACGCTTAGGTACGAGAATGCGCGGTGATCGTGCAGGGCTGCACCGCCGAAATTCCACAGACCATTTTCGCAAAAGATGGTAGAATCCGGCCGAACCTTATGTTCATTCAGCGCAGCGGCGGCCGCCACGATTTTGAACGTCGAACCCGGCTCCATCATATCGATGATGGCGCGATTTTTCATTTCCTCGGGCTTTGCTTCGGACCGGAGGTTTAAATCGAAATTCGGGCGATTAGCCATTGCTAGAATTTCGCCGGTCTGCGGCCGCATTAGAACAATCGTAGCCTTTTTGGGCGTATACTCCGCCATCGCAGCGTCGATTTCGTTCTCAACAATGTTCTGTAAACTAAGATCGACAGTAAGATGGACTTGGTAGCCGTCGCGCGGCGCACGCTCCTGTCCTCGGTATGGCACGATCTCCTCGCCGGCGCGATTGTGTTCGATGAAGCGATAACCGTCCTGTCCATGAAGATATTCCTCCATCGACGCTTCCACGCCTTGAATACCGTGATGTTCGAAGTCGGTGAATCCGATGACATGGCAAAGCATGGAGCCATTCGGGTAGATGCGCGTGGCATCGTGTTCGAAATAAATTCCATGCAAATTTCTGACGCGAAGTTTTTCGCGCAACGCACTTGCCAGCGCTTCCGGCACTTCACGCTTGATCACGATGTATCGGCGCTCGCTGCCTAATTTTTCTGTGAGTTGCCCGGCGGGAATGCCGAGTTCCTCGCTGACAAGATCGACAACCGCGTGGCGATTATTAAGGTGTGTCGCGTCAGCGACTATCGTTTCAACAGGAATGTTATGCGCGAGAACTTCATTGTTCGCGTCAAGCATCGTGCCGCGTTCTGCGTACATTATTTGTTTGTAAACGTGTTTTTCTGCAGCCAAACCGGCGTATTCGTCGTGCTTTATTACCTGCAGATAAATTAGTCGAAACGAGAAGGCGCTGAAGAGCGCGATAAAAGCAGCACAAACCAAGGCACAGCGGTTTCGGCTTTTCGGGTTCATCTTGTGCCAGAGGGGTTGGCCACGGGTCGAATTGCGTCTTCGCCTACTGATCGGGCAGGAATTGTGAGCCGCACGATGTTGTTCTCGGAAACTGGGACCATTTTCAAGTAGCCTTCCTTTAACCGGCGCTGCAACGCCGAGCGCGAGGTCAAGGCTGCGATTTGCGCGCTGATAACATCATTTTGCGTGCGGAGA
>WNGH01004369.1_pt1 | contig 22550 bp, 22 predicted proteins | sample 5400631 | NCBI WGS metagenome assembly WNGH01 (sample SAMN13153373, study PRJNA577476) | soil metagenome | isolation source: 115 cm soil or saprolite under Garry oak tree replicate 1 | place: USA:California | collected 2016-06-15
GGGCGATCGCGATCACCCCGGAGTGGCTCCTCAGGCGGCTCTGAGCGCGCGCGTCCGCGTCCCGGCGACCTCGGCCAACCTCGGTCCCGGCTTCGACGCGCTCGGGCTGGCCTGGGCCCTCTACAACGAGGTGGTGGCGTCGGAAGCGGACACCGTCACGGTCGCGATCGAGGGTGAGGGCGCCGGCCGTCTGCCCTCGGGCGCCGACAACGTCGTGGCGCGCGGCGTGCGGGCGGCGTACGAGGCGGCCGGCCGCCCGTTCCGCGGCTGCGCGCTCGCGTGCGTGAATCGGATCCCCGCGGCGCGTGGCCTCGGCTCGAGCGCCGCCGCGTGGGTCGGCGGCCTCGTGGCCGGCAACGCGCTGCTGGGCGGGCCGCTCTCGCGCGACGCGCTGCTGGCCCTGGCGGCGCGCGCCGAGGGCCACCCGGACAACGTCGCCGCCGCGCTCCTCGGAGGCCTGACCGTCGCTTGCACCGACGGGGATCGCGTCACGGCGATCGCGCTGCCCGTGCCGACGTCCGTCCGCTGGGTCGCCCTCATCCCCGAGGTCACGTCGTCCACCGCGGAGGCGCGGGCCGTCCTGCCGGCGCAGGTACCGCGCGGCGACGCGGTCTTCAACGTGCAGCGCGTCGCGCTGCTCCTCGCCGCGCTGCAGGCGGGGCGCCTGGAGGCGCTCGCGGTCGCGCTCGACGATCGGCTCCACCAGCCGTACCGGCGCCGGCTCTTTCCGTGGATGGAGAAGGTCGCGGCCGCCGCGCGCGAGGCGGGCGCGCTCGGCTGCGTGCTGAGCGGCGCGGGGCCGGCGCTCCTGGCCGCCGTCGCGGGCGACCCGGCGCCGGTGGCGCGCGCGCTGGAGTCGGCTCTCACAGGTGCGGGCGTGCGCGGCGCCGCCCGGACGCTGACCGTGGACGCGGCGGGAGCCGTGTGCGTGGAGGCGCCGTCACCATGAGCGGCGGCGTCCTTGTGGACAGGGAGCTGCGCGCCGCGGCGCTGGAGGGATGGATCACGGCGCCGGTCCCGATCGCCGACGCGCAGTTCCAGCCCGCGAGCCTGGATCTCCGGCTCGGCGCCGTCGCTTACCAGCTCCGCGCGAGCTTCCTGCCGTTCCGCGAGACCGTGGAGCGGCGTCTCGCGGACGCCGATCTCATGATCGACCGCGTCTCGCTCGAGTCGGGCGCGACGCTTGCCCGCGGCTCGGTGTACCTCGTGCCGCTGCTGGAGCGGCTCGCGCTGCCGGGCGAAGTGCGGGGCCGCTCGAACCCCAAGTCCACCACCGGCCGCCTCGACATCTTCACGCGCGTGATCAGCGATCGCTCCGGGCGGTTCGACGAGATCCGCGGCGGCTACGAAGGCCCCCTCTATCTGGAGGTCTCCCCGCAATCGTTCCCCGTGCGCGTGCAGTCGGGGCTGAGCCTCAACCAGCTGCGCCTGCTCGCGGGATCGGCGTCCCTGGACGACGGCGCCCTCACGATGCTCTACAGCGCGACGCCGCTCCTCTACGACGATGACGACGACCGGCCGATCCCGCTCGAGCGCGCCGTCTTCAACGACGGCCTGTGCATGGGCGTGGACCTCTCCGGCCGGCGAACCGACGGCATCATCGGCTACAGGGCCCACCCGAACCCGCCGGCCGTGGACCTGGCCCGGGTCGGGGCCTACGACCCCGCCGAGTTCTGGGAGCCCGTGAAGCGCCCGGGTCGTGAGGCGTTCATCCTCGAGTCCAACCGCTTCTACATCCTGGTCTCGAAGGAGCGCATCCGAGTCCCTCCGGATTTCGCCGCCGAGATGGTCGTCTACGACGCGGGGGCCGGGGAGATCCGCACGCACTACGCCGGGTTCTTCGATCCCGGCTTCGGCTGGGGGGACGGGAGCGTTCTGGGGACCAAGGTGGTTATGGAGGTGAGGGCGCGGGAGGTGCCGTTCCTCGTGTACGACGGCCAGACCTCGTTCAAAGTGTGGTTCGAGCAGCTCCGGAGCCGCCCCGACCGCGTGTACGGCGTGGGGCTCGAGTCCTCGTACCAGCACCAGACGCTCAGCCTGAGCAAACACTTCCGGCGCTGAGCCGGCCGCCCCGGGAGGTCGAGCACGACGAATCAAAGCTGTTGCGGGGTGTCGTGGGTCGGTTAAAATTGGTCGCGGACGCGGGCGCGGGCCCGGCGCAAGACGGTCGGAAAGGCCGGGGAGGGCCGAGATGGCGGAGCAGAAGAAGAAGGAAGTACGGCCGACCAAGCCGAGCGAGGGCGGCGACGGCGCCGCGGCGAGTCCCGAGCTGGCCAAGAAGGGCAAGAAGATCAAGGAGGACATCGACAAGCTCCTTGACGAGATCGACGACATCCTCGAGGAGAACGCCGAGGAGTTCGTCAAGAGCTACGTCCAGCGCGGGGGCCAGTAGGCGTCATGCCGATCTACGAGTACCGCTGCCGCGGCTGCGGCGCGGATTTCGAGAAGTATGTCGCTGCGGCGGGGGTCGCGGTCGCGTGCCCCGCGTGCGCCTCCGCCGACATCAGCCGCAAGCTCTCCGTCTTCGGTCTGAGGAGCGACGGCCCCGTGGCCGCGATGCCCTCCGGGGGCGGCTGCTGCGGCGGCGGCTGCGGCTGTCACTGACCCGCCGCTGACAGGCCGCCCGGGCTCGTCGCCACCCATGGACTTGCGCCGGCTCGAGATCTTCGCCAAGGTCGCCGAGCTCGGCAGCTTCTCACGCGCCGCCGAGGCGCTCTTCCTGACGCAGCCGACGGTCTCCGAGCACGTGCGCGCCCTCGAGGACGAGCTCGGCGTCCAGCTGCTCGACCGGCTCGGGCGCGGCGCCCAGCCGACGCCCGCCGGACGGCTGCTGCTCGACTACGCCGCGCGCATGCTGGCCCTGGGGCGAGAGGCGCGACAGGCGATCGACCGGTACCAGGGGCGCGTGAGCGGCGCGCTCGTCATAGGCGGCTCGACGATTCCCGGCGAGTACGTGCTCCCCGCCCTCGTCGGCGCGTTTCGCGCGAAGCACCCGGAGGTCTCCATCTCGCTCCTCATCGGCTCGAGCCGCGACGTGAGCCTGTGGGTCGAGGAGGGGCGCGCCGAGCTCGGCGTCACCGGCGCGCGACCGTCCGCGCGGGCGCTCCACGCCAAGGCCATCATGTCCGACGAGCTCGTCATCGTGGTGCCGGCCGAGCATCCGTGGGCGGAGAGAAAGACCGTGTCGCTCGCCGACGTGCGCGCGGAGCCGCTCGTCGTCCGCGAGCGCGGCTCGGGCTCGCGCGAGGCGCTCGAGCGCGCGCTCGGCGGAGCCGGGCTGGACCTCGGGGCGTGCCGGGTCGTGGGCGAGATGGGCTCGACGCAGGCGATCAAGCAGGCGGTCCGCGCGGGCGTCGGCGTCTCGATCATCTCGCGGCGGGCGGTCGAGGACGAGTGCCGCGCGCGGCAGCTCGCCGCCCTCCCGATCCGCGACCTGAAGGTCGACCGCGCCTTCTGGCTCGTCACCCACCGGGAGCGCACGCGCTCGCCCCTCGCGCTGGCCTTCGTCGCGTTCGTGGAATCGCATCCCCTCGTCGTCGCGTCCTAACGGCGTGGGCAAGACCGGCAAGGAGATCCGGCTCACCGCCTACGCCGCCTGCGCCGGCTGAGCGTCGAAGATGGCTCCTGGAGATCTCCAGGAGGTGCTCGCCGCGCTCAAGCGTCCGGCGAACCTCTCGCCCGACGCCGAGCGCAACCTGCTCGTTGGCCTGGCCCGAGCCGACGACGCGGCCGTCTACCGGATCAGTGACGACGTCGCCATCGTGGAGACCGTCGACTTTTTTCCGCCCGTCGTGGACGACCCGTATACGTGGGGTGCCTGCGCCGCGGCCAACGCGATGTCGGACGTCTACGCGATGGGCGGCGAGGTGCTGTTCGCCCTCGCCGTCGCGGGCTTCCCGAGGGACTTCGACAAAGGGATCATCGCCGAGGTCTTCCGCGGCGGGGGCGACAAGGTCGCCGAAGCGGGCGGGGTGGTGGCCGGGGGCCATACGGTCGTGGACGCCGAGCCCAAGTACGGCTTCTGCGTCACCGGCCGGGTGCACCCGTCGCGCATCCTCGTCAAGGGCGGCCTGCGCGCCGGCGACCGACTCTTCCTCTCCAAGCCCCTCGGCACCGGCGTCGTGACGACCGCCGCCAAGAACGACCGGGCGCCGGCCGACGCCCTCGCGGCCGCGATTCGCAGCATGCTTCGCCTCAACCGCATCGCCGCGCGGGTTGCGCTCGAGCACGGCGCCGCCGGTGCGACGGACGTCACCGGCTTCGGTCTCCTCGGTCACGCGGGGGAAATGGTCGAGGCATCACGCGCCGGCCTGGTCCTCGAAGCGTCACGCCTGCCGGTCCTGCCGGGGGTGCGCGCGCTGGCCGAGGCGGGCCAGTGGAGCGGCGGCATGCAGCGCAACCGGCGCTGGGTGGACGACACGTTCGGCGGGCGGTTGCAGATCGATCGAGGCGTTCCGGGCTGGCTGGCGTCGCTCGTCACGGAGTCGGAGACGTCGGGCGGGCTGCTGTTCTCGATTGCGCCCGATCGCGCCGCCGGTGTGCTCGACGCGTTTCGACGGTCAGGGGAAGAGTGCTGGGAAATCGGCTCGGCCGTCGCCGAGCCGGTGATCCGGGTGCTGGGCTAGCCTCGGTTCTCGAGGAGCGCGACGGGTTTCCCGGGGCGCTCCGAACGCTGGGGGCTTGGGGGCCATCTCGGGGCCCCCATGTTGACTACGCGCGCGGCTTCGGTGAGTGCTCCCGCTCTCGGAGGACCTTCAGCAGGCGCGCGCGGAGCTCGGCGGGAATCTTCACGTCAGGGAGCCGGCCCGTCGCGCTAACGGTGTTTCGGTAGGTGTTGACGAACGCGACGCAGGGCGCGCAGCCGTCGATGTGGAAATCGATCAATTCGCGGAGACGATTCGGGAGGGAGCCGTCCAGGTAGTCGCCGAGCAGCTCGGCGATCTGGCGGCACTCCATCTCTGACTCGCCCTGCGACCCGCACTCAGACAAGAGACACCGTACGCATCATTGTACTTCGATGCCCGCCGCGTGGGCAGGGATTCACAGGGGCTTTGCCGCAGTGCGGTACGCTCGGTTTTCGCGCGTCCCCGCTTGAGCCGGAGCCTATCATCGGGCAGACTCGCTGATGGGGCGGTCCCCAGGAGAGGAGACCCGATGACCCAGGACGGCCGCGTGCAGGAGTTCGTCACCGCGTTCGAAGGGCTGCGCACGGAGGTCGAAAAGGTCATCGTGGGGCACCGCGAGGTCATCGATCACGTCTTGATCGGGATGTTCGCGGGCGGCCACGTCCTGCTCGAGGGCGTCCCCGGCCTCGGCAAGACGCTCCTGATCAAGACGCTCGCCGAGGGGTTGGAGCTGAGCTTCTCGCGCATCCAGTTCACGCCCGACCTGATGCCGGCCGACATCATCGGCACGAACATCATCGTCGAGGACGCCGACGCGCGGAAGCACTTCCAGTTCCAGTCCGGCCCGATCTTCGCCCACATCCTGCTCGCCGACGAGATCAACCGGGCGACGCCGAAGACACAGTCCGCGCTGCTCGAGGGCATGCAGGAGGCGTCGGTGACCGTCGGCGGCGCCACGCGGCCGCTGCCGGTGCCGTTCTTCGTGCTCGCTACACAAAACCCGATCGAGATGGAAGGGACGTATCCGCTTCCGGAGGCGCAGCTCGACCGCTTCCTCTTCAAGCTGCGCGTGCGCTACCCGCAGATCGAGGAGCTCAACGCGATCATCGACCGGACCACGCAGGCGCGCACCGCCACCGTGGACCGGGTCATGACGGGGGCCAACGTGCTCGCCTTTCGCCAGCTGATCCGCGAGGTCCCTATCGCCTCGCACGTCCGCGACTTCGCGTCGAGCATCATCATGGCCACGCACTCGCAGTGGGAGCGGGCGCCCGAGGCGACGCGTCGCTTCGTGCGCTACGGGGCGAGCCCGCGCGGCGCCCAGGCGCTGGTGCTCGGCGCCAAGGTCCGTGCCCTCGCGCAAGGGCGCTACAACGTCAGCGCCGAGGACCTCAAGGCGCTGGCCGCGCCGGCCCTGCGGCACCGGATCATCCTGAACTTCGAGGGAGAGGCCGAGGCCGTCGACATCGACGTGCTGGTCGGTCAGATCGTTGAAGCGGCTGAGGTGGCCACCCTCCAGGGCAAGGAAGCGTTTCTCCGCTGAGAGCGGGAGGACCCATGACTCCGACCGGGACGCTCGAGCGGTTGGTGCGGCGCGTCGTCGCCGAGGTCCGGCGCCGGCGCGCGGAGTACTACGCCCTGCGCGGCGTCTTTTGGCTCTCGCTGCCCGCGCTGGTGATCCTCCTCGTCAAGGGGGCGATTGGCGCGCGCGCGGCGCTGATCGCCGCCGCACTCGTCGGGCTCGGCGCGCTCGCCGGCGCCGTGTGGGGCTGGGTGCGCCGGACCGACCGCCTCGACGCCGCGCGGCTCGCCGACCGGGCCTACGGCCTCGAGGACCGCGTCGGCACCGCCCTCGAGTGGGCGGACCGGGGCGCCCGTTCGTCGCTCGTGGAGGCGCTCGTCGCGGACGCCGTCGCGCACGCGGAGTCGCTGCCGGCGCGCGTGATCGTGCCGCGCCGCGTGCCCAGGGAGGCGCGGCTGCTGCCCATCCCGCTCGGGCTCTCACTGGTGCTCGCGCTGGCGCCCCCGATGCCGCTGCCGTCGGGACGATTCCCCGATCTTTCGCTCTCCACGAGCCACGAAGAGCTCGACAAGTCGGGCGGCACGGCGGAGCTCGAGGAGCGACGCGCGCACGCGCCGCGCGAGCGACTCAAGCCGCCGTCGTTCGAGGAGCGCGACTTCGCCGCGCGCACCGGCGCGGGCGGGTCAGCCTCGGGAGGCGACCTCGCCGCGATCTTCAAGGACACGGCGCTGTCGTCGCAGCGGCCCGACTTCAACAGCTTCCTGAAGAAGGGCGACGATCGCCTCCGGATGCTCGAGCAGGTGGATCGGCTGCCGGACCTCCAGTCGGACTTCACGGCGAGCCAGTACAAGATGGTGTTCCGCAAGTCCAAGTCCCTCTCGGGCGGGCTGCGCCCCGACCAGATCTCGCCGAAAAAGCTGCGTGAGCTCCTCGAGGAGATGGAGCGGCTCGGTCGCAAGGGCGGCAACTGGACGGGCGAGGTCGGCGAGGGGATGGAGGCGCTCGAAGGCGGCCAGACCGACCGCGCGCTCGAGGCCATGCAGAGGGCGCTCGACAAGATGCGCGCCCAGGAAGAGGCGCAGCGCGGGGGCAAGAATTTGCGCGGCGGGCGCGAGACGGACCGCAGCGGACGGCGCGAGCGTGGGCGCGGCGGTGAGGGGATGGGCGACGAGGGCGACTTCGGTGAGGGCGAGGGGCTCTTTCCGGGCAAGGGTAAGAGCGGCGCGCCGAAGGGCGACGCCACGTCGCGTCTCCGCGCCAACCCGTACGACGTCGGCGTCGAGGGCGAGTCGCGTCGCGGCCGGAAGGACGGATTCGACACCAACCTCACCGGGCGGGGCGGGTCCATGCAATCGCGGCTGCCGTACCTCGGGGTCATCGGACAGTACCGGAAGCTGATGGAGGACGCGATCACGCGGGAGTCGGTGCCGCGCGACTACCACTCGCAGATCAAGGACTACTTCCACGCGCTCGACGAGCGCTAGCGGCGTGTCCGCCACGATCCGTGCCGGTTTTTTCACCGCCGAGTTCCTGGCGCAGCTCGAGCGGCTCTCGCTGCTCTCGAAGCGGACCTTCCGCGGCTCCGTGAAGGGCGAGCGGCGCAGTCCCCGCCGCGGGCAGTCGGTCGAGTTCGCCGACTACCGCGCGTACGGCGTCGGCGACGACCTGCGCTACGTCGACTGGAACATCTACGCGCGTTCCGACCGCCTGCACGTCAAGCTCTTCGTGGACGAGGAGGATCTGAGCCTGCACCTCCTCGTGGACGGATCGACGTCGATGGATTTCGGCGCGCCGATGACGAAGCTCGCCTGGGCGTTGCGCCTGGCGGCCGCGCTCGGCTTCGTCGGCCTCGCCGGCTTCGAGCGTGTGGGCGTCGGCGTGCTCCGCGAGCGCGTCGCCGAGGGTTTCCCCCCGGCTCGCGGCCGGGCGCAGATCCGGCCGATGCTGGACTTTCTCGCCAGCGTCCGCCCCGCAGGCGGCACGGGCCTCAACGACGGGCTCCTCGATTATGCCAAGCGCTCGCGTGAGGCCGGTGTCGCCGTCCTGATCTCGGACCTGCTCGACCCCGCGGGCTGGGAGACGGGCGTGCGAGCGCTCCTCGAGCGGCGCTTCGACGTGCACATCGTCCACGTGCTCTCGCCCGAGGAGATGAACCCCGAGCTCACCGGCGACCTGCGCCTGCTCGACAGCGAGACGGGCGAAGCGCGCGACCTGTCGGTCGACGCCGAAGCGATGCGCGGGTACGGCCAGCGGCTGCGGGAGTTCCTCGCACGCGCGGAGGCCTTCTGCCTCGCCCGCGAGGTGGACTACTACCGCGTGGTGAGCGACACGTCCGTCGAAGAGGTCGTCGGCTCCCACCTCCGCGGCCGGGTCCTCGCGTGAACTTCCTCTCGCCACTCGCCTTCGCGCTGCTCGGGCTGGCGCTGCCGCTCATCCTGCTCTACTTCCTCAAGGTCCGGCGGCACGAGTGGAGGGTGCCGAGCCTGCTCCTGTGGCCCGCCGCGCGCCGCGACCGCGAAGCGTCGGCGTTCTTCCAGCGGCTGCAGCGCGACCCGCTGCTGATCCTCCAATTCCTGGCGCTCGCGGCGCTGACGCTCGCGCTCGCGCGTCCGGCGGTCACGGTGCTCGGGGAGGGCGCGCGCAAGGTCGTGGTCGTGCTCGACACCTCGGCGTCCATGAAGGCGCGGGACGTGAAGCCCTCGCGCTTCGAGGCGGCGCGCGCCGAGGCGACGGCTCTGGTGCGGCGTCTCGGCGAGGGTGCCGAGATCATGGTGATCGAGGCGGGCGTCCAGCCGCACGTGGTGGCGGCGCTCGGCCGCGACCACGACCGCGCCCTGGCCGCGATCCGCGCGGCCCAGCCACGCGACCTGCCCAACCGGCTGCCCGAGGCGATCCGCACGGCGCGCGCGCTGGTCGGCGCCGACGCGCGCGCGGAGATCCACGTCTTCACCGACGGCGCCTATACGCTCGCGCCCGGACCCGAGGTCGCCGATCCGCGCGTGCGGTGGGTCGGCGTCGGGGGGCACGGCCAGAACGTCGCGATCACGAACCTCGCGATACGCAAGACGTACGCGGGAGCTTTCGAGCACCAGGCGTACGTCTCGCTCGTCAACTACACCGACGGACCGCAGGCGTTCGACTTCGCGCTCGAGATCGACGGGCGGAAAATCGCCGAAAAGTCCGTCACGCTCGAGCCCAGCGTGCGGCGGTCGGTCGTCGTGCCGTTCACGCACAGCGGCGGCGCGGTGGTGACCGCGCGCCTCAACGTCGACGACGACCTCGCCACGGACAACGTCGCGTACGCGGTGCTCCCGCCGCCGCGCAAGATCGCCGTGACCCTCGTCAGCCCCGGCAATCTCTTCCTCGAGAAGGTCCTCAAGACCGATCCCCAGGTGTCGCTGGAGGTGAAGACGCCGGAGCAGTACCAGGGCGGGATGGAGGACGCCGACGTCATCGTCCTCGACTCGACGAGCCCCACGCGCGTCGGAGCGGGGCGTTTCATCTTCGTCAACACGGTGCCCCCGGACGTCCCGCTCGAGGTCCTGGGCCGTTTGGAGCAGCCGACCATCATGGACTGGGACCGCGCGCACCCGGTCATGCGGCACGTGGAGTTCGCGAAGGTCGTCATCGAGGACGCGATGCGGGTACGGCCGCTCGCCGCGGGCCGGCCGCTCGTCGAGGGTGTCGGCGGGCCGCTGATCTACGCGCTCGAGGAGCCGGACCGGAAAGCGGTCTTCATCGGATTCGACCTCTTCAAGACGGACTTCCCGCTGCGCGTCGCGTTTCCGCTGATCCTGTCGAACACGCTGCGGTGGCTCCATCCGGCGGCCCTGGACCAGTCGAGCTTGGCGCTGGCGGCGGGGTCTCCGGTCCTCCTTCCCGTGCCGCACGGCATCACGTCGGCGACCGTGACGACGCCGAGCGGGCGCAGCGTCAAGGCGGCGGTCACGCGCGGCGCCGTCAGCTTCACCGACACCGACGAGGTCGGCATCTACACGCTCGCCACGGCCCGGGGCGAGATCAAGCTCGCCGTGAACCTCATGGACGCCGACGAGTCGAACCTCGAGCCGCGCCCGCTGCCCCGACCCACGACCGTCGGCGCCGGGGCACCGCTGCTCGTGCCGATCCAGCGCGAGCTGTGGTCGCTCTTCGTCCTCATCGCGCTCTCGCTGCTGCTGCTCGAGGGCGCGCTCTACTGGCGTCGCCGGAGCGCCGGGCGCCTGCACCTGCCGTCCGGCGCCGGCGACCGGTGGGCCCTGGGCGTGCGGACCGCGCTCCTCGTACTGCTGTGCGCGGCGCTCCTGCGCCCGGCGCTGCCGCGGTGGGTGGACCGGCAGAACGTGGTCTTCCTGCTCGACCACTCGGACAGCGTGAGCCTCGCCGCGCGCGAGCGCGCGTACCGGTTCGTCGCCGACGCGGTGCGGTTTCTCCGGACGGGAGATCGCTGGAGCGTCATCGTCTTCGGCGAGGAGGCGGTGGTCGACCAGCCGCTGTCGAACCGCCCCGTGGTCGATCGGCCGCGCGCAACGGTCGCCGGCCGCGGCACGAACATCTTCCAGGCGATCCAACTGGCGCTCGCGACGGTACCGCCCGGCCACGCCAACCGGATCGTGATGCTGACCGACGGGCGCCAGAATGCCGGCAACGCGCTCGCGGGCGCGCAGGCGGCCAAGCAGTCGGGCGCCGACATCTACTACGTGCCCGCCCCGCTCACGTTCACCCAGGAGGTCGTCGCCGAGTCCCTCGTGCTGCCGCAGGAGGTGAAGTACGGCGAGCCGTTCCAGGCGAAGGTCGTCGTCTGGTCTTTCAAGGACACGCCCGGGCGCGTCTCGCTCTTCCGGAACGGTGAGTTCCTCGGCTCGCAGATGGTCCGCCTCTCGGCGGGCAAGAACGTCTTCGCCTACCGGCAGGCGCTCGACACGAGCGGGATCCACGTCTACCAGGCCGCCATCGAGGTGGAGGGCGACACGATCGAGGACAACAACCGGGCCGTCGGCACCGTGGTCGTGCGGGGCCGCCCGCAGGTGCTCCTCGCCGACCGCGACAGGAGCCAGGCGCAATCGCTCGTCGCCGCCCTCCGCTCGCAGAACATCGAGGTCACGGTCGTCGAGCCGCAGCAGATCCCCCAGGACGTGACGGGGCTGCAGAAGTACGACGGCGTGATCCTCTCCAACGTGTCCTCGCTGAAGCTCACCCGGACCCAGATGAGCAACATCCGGGACTACGTCCGCGATCACGGTGGCGGCCTCATGATGATCGGCGGCGAGGAGAGCTTCGGCCTCGGCGGCTACTACCGTACGCCGATCGAGGAGGCGCTGCCGGTCACGATGGAGGTGAAGCAGAAGGTCGAGATCCCGAGCCTCGCCGTGGTGCTCTCCATCGACCGCTCCGGCTCGATGGCGATGTCGACGAAGGAAGAGCGGGTCACCAAGCTCGACCTGGCCAAGGAGGCGTCGCACCTCGTCGTCGACCTCCTCGACGAGCGCAGCGAGGTCGGCGTGATGAGCTGGGACACGGAGTTCCTCTGGGACTCGCCCGTGAAGCCGGCGCGTGACAAGGCTTCGATCCATCACGCGATCGCCACCATCAAAGCGGGCGGCGGCACGGACGGCTATCCCGCCCTCAAGGAGTCGTACCAGATCCTCTACGACCGGCCCGCACTGCTGAAGCACGTCATCTTCCTCTCCGACGGCCAGATGACCCGCGGCGACTTCCAGGGGCTCCTGCGCCGCATGTCGAAGGACAAGATCACCGTGTCCACCGTCGCGATCGGCTCGGACGCCGACGTCCAGCTCATGGTCGACATCGCCAAGTGGGGGCGCGGACGCTTCTACTACACCGAGGACTCGCAGACGATCCCGCGCATCTTCACGCTGGAGACGCAGCTTGCCTCGAAGGCCTCGCTCGTCGAGCAGCCCTTCAAGCCGCAGCTCACGGCGCAGAACCACGAGGCGGTGCAGGAGATCGACTGGAAGCAGGTACCGCCTCTCGGCGGCTACGTGGCGACGACGGTCAAGGCCAACGCCGAGCTCGTCCTCATGTCGCACCAGGAGGACCCGGTGCTCGCCACCTGGCGGTATGGCCTGGGGCGAGCGGTCGCGTTCACCTCGGACGCGAAGGCGAAGTGGGCGGTGCTGTGGCTCCGCTGGCGCGAATTCAACCGCTTCTGGGCCCAGCTCGTGCGCTGGACGCTGCGCAGCGGCTCGCGCAGCGACACGACCGCCCTCGTCCAGCGGATCGACAACACGGGCGAGGTCGTCGTGGACGCCGTGGATGGCAAGGGTGAGTTCATCAACTTCCTCGACTCCCAGATCGGTGTCGTTGCGCCGAACCGCGAGCGGACGGTCATCGACCTGGAACAGATCGGTCCGGGCCGCTATCGCGGGCGCTTCCCGGCGCCGCAGGAGGGCGTCTACCTCATCGGCATGGCCCAGCGGAAGGGCGACCGCGTCGTCGGCTCCCAGCTGGCCGGCCTAGTGGTACCGTATGCGCAGGAGCTCCGCGACCTCGGTGTGGACGAGACCCTGCTGCGCGAGCTGGCCGAGCTGACGAACGGCGGCCCGCTCGCGGTCCCGCGCGACGCCTTCCTCAAGGGGCGGCGGCAGTCGCGGATCGCGGTCGAGATATGGCCGTGGCTCGTCGGCCTCGCCGCCGTGCTGATGGTCGGCGACGTGGCGCTGCGACGCCTCGGTCCCGGTGCCCTCGTGCGGTCCGGCGGATGGCTACGGCGCCGCCTGCGGCGTATCGCGCCCGAGGCGGCGGAGGAGGGACGCGATGCGTGAGCTCGTACGGCGCTCGAGACGTGCGGCTGCGCTGGCGACGGTGCTCGTGCTGCCGTGGGTGGTGGCGACCGACGGCGCGGTCAAGCCGCGCACGGTCCTGATCCTCCCGTACGACGCGTCCGCCCTCGAGCCCGACGCGCGGTGGTGGGCCGAGGGGATCGCGGAGCTCATGGAGCTGGGGTTGTCCCACCACCCGGCGATCGCGCAGATCGACACCGCGCGCATCCGTGGCCAGAAGCCGGAGGCGTGGACCGAGGCCGCCGTCATCCAGGCCGCACGCGCGACTCGCGTGGACGCGGCGATCTTCGGCCGCCTCACGAAGAGCGGCACGGACCTCGTTCTCGAGCCGAAGCTCCTCGAGCTGAAGGCCGGGGCCGGTGACGTGACCGCACTCGAGCCGATCACCGCCGGCCCGGCCGATGTCCTGGGTCGGCTCGCCGCGCTGCCCGTGATCTACATACGCACGCTCAAGATCACGCTCACCGACGCCGAAGTCCGGCGGATCGAGCGGGCCGCCGCCCCGACCAAGTCGCTCCGGGCGTTCGAGTACTTCGCGCGGGGCCAGGCCGCTGCCACCAGGCGCTCGGTAACCGCTGGAAGGCTCAGGCGCAGTTCCGCGTCGCCACGCAGCTGGACGTCGGCTATCCCGAGCCGTTCAAGGCGCTCGGTGACCTGTATCTCGCGAACCCGCGCAGCAACGACAGGTACAACCAGGCGATCGAGCACTACGGAAAAGCGATCGAGCTCCGTCCGTACTACGCCGACGCCCACATCGGCCTGGGCGACGCCAAGGCGGCGAAAGGCGACGTCGACGGCGCGATCGCCGCCTACCAGAAGGCGCTCGCCTTCAACACGCTCAGCCCACGCGTGCACATGAGTCTCGGCAAGATCTACTACGGCGAGAAGGGCCTCTACTACGAGGCGGTCACCGCCTACCAGAAGGCGCTCGAGCTCGACCCCGGCTCCATCGACGCGCGGATGGGGCTCGGCGAGGTGTACGAGGACAAGGGCCTCTACAAGGAAGCCGCCGAGGAGTACAAGAAGGTCGTCGAGCAGGACCCCAAGAACACCGGCGCGATGTACAACCTGGCCGTCGTCTTCGAGAAGCTCGATCCGCGGGAGGCGATCGCCCGGTGGGAGCGCTACATCGCCGTCGCTGGCCCGCTGCCGTCTGAGAAGGACTGGGTGGACGTCGCCCGCCAGCACCTGCGCAAGCTCAAGAGCCAGGTCAAGGATTAGCGCCCGCGCCGCCGCGTGCGGCGCCGCGAGGGATGCGGTGCTAGCATGGGAGAGGGTGTACGTCGCTTCCGGAAAACGCGGCGGCGGGAGGGCGTGAGTGGACGAGCTCCGAAAGGATCCGACGCGCGGACAGTGGGTGCTGATCCGCCCGAAGGGGCAGGCGTCGGATAACGGGCACTGCCCGTACTGTCCGGGCGCCGAGCAGCTCAGCGGCGCCGAGATCGCCGCGTACCGCAACGAGGGCTCCGAGCCGAACGGACCGGACTGGACGGTCCGCGTCGTGCCCGAGGCCGATGCCTACTTCCGTGTCGAGTGGGAGGTCGTGCGCGAGGGCGTGGGCATGTTCGACATGATCACGCCGCGCGGCGCCTCCGAGCTCATCATCGAATCGCCGCGCCACGACGATACGCTGGCGACCGTGGCGCCCGAGCAGCTCGAGTCGGTGCTGTGGATGTACCGCGACCGGCTCGTGGATCTCAAAAAGGACCCTCAGATCCGCGATATCCTGATCTCGCGCCGCCACAAGAAGCCCGGCGTCGGGCCGCACCATCCCTACTCCCGCGTCACCGCGATCCCCATCGTCTTCGACGAGACGCGCCGTGAGCTCCGGGAGGCGCGCGAGTACTACCAGTACAAGCGCCGCTGCCTCTACTGCGACATGCTGCGCCAGGAGATCGCGGCGGAGGAACGCGTCGTGCGGCTCACGCCGCTCTTCGCCGTGATCGTCCCGTACGCGGCGCGCGTGCCGCTCGAGACGTGGGTCGTCCCGCGCCATCACGCCTGCTCGTTCGAGGAGGCCCTCGCTGCCGACTCCGCGCGCGAGCTGGCCGAGCTGCTGTCGGGCTACTTCCGCGCGCTCGCCGGGTCATTCGACGATCCGGGCTACGAGATCTCGCTGCACACCGCGCCGAATCTGAAGTCGCGGATCCTCCAGGGCGACTGGGCGACGATCCGCGACGACTACCACTGGCACCTCGAGATCGCGCCCCAGCCCGAGGAGCGCAATCGCGTGGGTGGCATCCACGTGAACGAGACCCCGCCCGAAGACTCGGCCGCCGCGCTCCGCGCCGCCTGGCCCGCATAGAAGCCCGCTGGCTCGGACGGGGACGCAGCGGGGGGTCGTCCTGGAAATCCGTTGGCCCTACCTCAGCTGAGGTCGCCGACCTTCAATGTAGCCGAGCGCTTTGCGACTCGCGGATTTCCAGAACGACCCCCCACTGCGTCCCCGTCCCGCCGCCGGTGTTCGGCCGCGGGGCCAGGCGGAGGCAGCGCGGCTAGGGGTAGAGGCCGCGGATGCGGTAACCTTCGGCCACGCGGCTGATGCCCTCCATCAGCGCGGCCGTCCTGAGATCGGTGGATTCCTTCGCGGAGAGAGCCCAGACGCGATTGAAGGCGCGCGTCATGACTTCCTGGAGCCGGGCGACGATCTCGGTCTCGCGCCAGAAGTAGTACTGGAGTCCCTGCACCCACTCGAAGTACGAGACGACGACGCCGCCGGCGTTCGCGAGGATGTCGGGAATGACCGTGATGCCGCGCTCCTTCAAGATGGCATCCGCCTCGGGCGTCGTCGGGCCGTTGGCGCCCTCGGCGACGATCGCGGCCCGTACGCGGTCCGCGTTGTCCTCGCGGATCTGCGAGCCGGTGGCGGCGGGCAGGAGCACGTCGCACGGCTGGGTGATCAGGTCGGCATTCGAGATCGCCTCGGCGCCCGGGAAGCCGGTGACCGTGCCCGCCTCGGCCACGTGCGCCTCCAGCTGGCGCATGTCGATGCCGTCCGGCTTCCAGATCCCGCCCCTCACGTCGCTCACCCCGGCGATCACGCACCCGTCGTTCCAGAGCAGCCGCGCGGCGACCCCGCCGACGTTGCCGAAGCCCTGGACGACGATCCGGCGCCCGCGCAGCTCCTGACCGAGGTGGTGCGCCGCCTGATAGAGCGTGTAGACGATCCCCCGGCCGGTCGCCTCGCGGCGGCCTGCCGAGCCGCCGACGATGAGGGGCTTGCCCGTGACGACGCCGGGCACGCTCTTGCCCTGGGTCATCGAGTAGGTGTCCATCATCCACGCCATCGTCTGCTCGTCGGTGCCGAGGTCCGGGGCGGGAATATCGAGGTCCGGACCGATCAGCAGAATGATCTCGGCCGTGTAACGCCGCGTCAGGTGCTCGCGCTCGCGCAGCGACATCGCCCGGGGGTTGCAGCGGACGCCGCCCTTGGCGCCGCCGTAGGGGAGCCCCATCAGCGCGCACTTCCAGGACATCAGCATGGCCAGGGCCGTGACCTCGCCGAGGCTCACCTCGAGGTCGTACCTGAGCCCGCCTTTGGTCGGGCCGAGGACCGTGCTGTGGTGCACCCGGTACCCGGTGAACACCTCGGTCCGCCCGTCATCCATGCGCACCGGGATCGAGACCACCAGGGCTCGCCGGGGAGCCTGCATCCGGACGTGGATGTCGTGGTCGAGGCCTAGCCGCTTGGCCACGCCGTCCAGCTGGGCCAGGGCAGTCCGGAAGAGGGGGGAGTCGAACTCGGATTTGTCAGTCATGGGAGGACTTTCCGTTGACAGGGGGGCTCCGGCTGCCTATACTCCGACCGAAATGGTCGCCGACCAAAAATGTCGGGTATACTGGCTGTCAGGAGCCCCGGACATCTCATGCTGAGGTTCACCAAGCGAGCCGACTACGGGTTGATGGCGATCCACTACATCGCCGTCCACGACGACGTGGGCTCGGTCAACGCCAAGCGTATCGCGGAGGAGTTCGCGATTCCATCCGAGCTCCTCGCCAAGATCCTCCAGAAGCTGGCCCGCCAGGGACTCATCACGAGCCAGAACGGGCCCAAGGGAGGCTACGTGCTGGCGCGACGCCCGACCGAGATCACGGTCGGGGACGTGATCCGCGTGCTCGAGGGGCCGATCAACATCGTGGATTGTCTCGAGTCCAACGAGTGCCCGCAGATCACGCGGTGCAACCTGCGACGCCCGGTGCAGAAGATCCAGACGGCGATCAGCCACATGCTCGACAGCATGAGCCTCGCGGAGTTGGCGAGCGAGGACGTGCCCGAGATGCTCTATACGACGGTAGTGCGAGCCGCAGCGGAAGGCGAGGCGAGCCTGTGATCCTGGAGGAGTGCCCGCGATGAAGTTCCCGGTCTTCATGGACGCGCAGTCGACGACACCCACGGATCCGCGGGTCGTCGAGGCGATGCTGCCGTACTTCACGCAGAAGTTCGGCCACCCGGCCAGCCGCAACCACTCGTTCGGCTGGGAGGCCGAGACCGCGGTCGACCAGGCGCGCGGGCAGCTCGCCAAGATCATCGGTGCCCGCGATCCGAAGGAGATCGTGTTCACGTCGGGCGGTACCGAGTCGATCAACCTGGCGCTCAAGGGCGCCGTCGAGATGTACCGCGAGAAGGGTAACCACATCGTCACCACGGCGATCGAGCAGCGCGCGGGCCTCGACGTGTGCAAGCGGCTGGAGCGTCAGGGCTTCGAGGTGACCTACGTGCCCGTCGGCGCCGAGGGTCTCGTCGACGTCGAAGCGGTGCGCGGCGCGCTCACCGACAAGACGATCCTCGTCTCGGTGATGTTCGCCAACAACGAGATCGGGACGATCCAGGACATCGCGGCGCTCGGCAAGCTCGCCAAGGAGAAGGGCGTCATCTTCCACACCGACGCGACCCAGGCGCTGGGCAAGATCCCCGTGGACGTCGAGGCGATGGGGATCGACCTGCTCTCGTGCACGTCGCACCTCGTCTACGGGCCGAAGGGTGTCGGCGCACTCTACGTCCGTCGCAAGGGGCCGCGCGTGCGGATCGCACCGCTCATCGACGGCGGCGGCCACGAGCGTGGGATGCGCTCGGGCACGCTCCCGGTCCCGCTGGTCGTCGGCTTCGGCACGGCCGCCGAGATCTGCGGCCAGGTCATGGGCGAGGAGTCCGCGCGTCTCCGGAAGATGCGCGACCGTCTACAGGACGCGATTCTCTCGAGCGTGGACGAGGCGTTTCTCAACGGGCACCCGGAGCGGCGCCTGCCCCACAATCTGAACATCTCGTTCGCGTACGTCGAAGGCGAGTCCGTGCTCATGGGGCTCAACAAAGAGACGGCGCTGTCGTCGGGCTCGGCGTGCACCTCCTCGACGCTCGAGCCGTCCTACGTGATCGCCGCGCTGGGCGCGTCGGCCGAGCTGGCGCACTCGTCCATCCGGTTCAGCCTGCACCGCTTCAACACGGACGAGGAGGTCGAGTACGTCGCGCAGCGCACGATCGAGGTCGTCAAGCGACTCCGCGAGATGTCGCCACTGTACGAGCTGGCGAAAGAGGGCGTGGATCTGAAGTCCATCAAGTGGAAAGCCGAGTAGGGGGAGAGCGCGATGGCGTACAGCGACAAGGTCGTCGATCACTACAACAATCCGCGCAATGTCGGATCCTTCGGCAAGGACACGCCCGGCGTGGGCACCGGCCTCGTCGGGGCGCCGGAGTGCGGGGACGTGATGAAGCTGCAGATCAAGGTCAACCTCGAGACGGGCGTCATCGAGGACGCCAAGTTCAAGACCTTCGGCTGCGGCAGCGCGATCGCGTCCTCGAGCCTCGCGACGGAGTGGCTCAAGGGCAAGACGGTCGACGACGCGGCCAAGATCAAGAACACGGACATCGTGAACGAGCTCAAGCTGCCGCCCGTCAAGATCCACTGCTCGGTCCTCGCCGAGGACGCGATCAAGGCGGCGCTCGCCGACTACCGGGACAAGCACGGATCCACGGCCGGCGAGACGGCATCGAAAGCGTAGGGAGGCGAACGGCAATGGCGATCGGGTTGTCCGAGGCGGCGCGCAGTCAGGTCAGGGCCCTGAAGGAGGCCCAGAACCTGCCCGAGACCGTCTTTCTGCGGATGGGCGTCAAGGGCGGGGGATGCTCCGGGATGTCGTACATGCTGGAGTTCGACACGGAGCAGGGTCCGCACGACCGGGAGTTCGAGATCGACGGCGTCAAGGTGGTCGTAGACAAGAAGAGCTACCTCTACCTCAACGGCACGACGCTCGACTACGTCAAGGAGGGGCTGCAGGGAGGCTTCACCTTCGTCAACCCCAACGCCAAGTCGAGCTGTGGATGCGGGACTTCATTTTCGGCCTGACCCGGGTCCGGCATGAGTTCCTCAGCGGGCCCGGCGAAGGGCCCGCTCGTATTTTCGGGAGCCGATAGGCGGGATGGACTACTTCGAGACGTTCGGATGGGAGCGGCGGCTCCGGCTCGACGCGTCGGCGTTGCAGCGGCGCTTCCACGAGCTGTCGCGCCGCACGCACCCCGACTTCCACCAGGCGGCCCCCGCGGCCGAGCAGGCGCGCATTCTGGAAGCGTCGGCCCTGCTGAACGCCGCGTACCGGACGCTCCGCGACCCCGTGGCGCGCGCCGACTACCTCGTGCGGCTCGAGGAGGGTCGGACGACGCGCGAGGGTGATACGCAGAAGCCCCAAGCGCCGCCGGCGCTGCTCCAGGAGATGTTCGAGATCCAGGAAGCCCTCGCGGAGGCCCGGACGGGCGTCCTCGACGAGGCGACACGCGGTAGTCTCACGGCCGAGCGCGAGCGCCTCCACGCCCGCTTCCGCGACGTCGAGGCGCGGCTCGGCGGCGAGCTGGCCGACGCCTGGGACGCGGCGCCGCCGGAGGCGCGGCCGCGCGCGCTGGCGGCGATCAAGGAAGCGCTGGCGACGCGGGCATATCTGAAAACCGTGCTCGAGGACCTCAGCGAAGTGCTGGACGGCGACCGGGAGGCGTATGTCGCGAATCGTCGGGATTGATCTCGGGACGACCAACAGCCTGGTCGCCTACGTCGACGAGCGGACCGGGCTGCCGATCGTGATCCCGGACGGCGAGGGGCGCGTGCTGCTGCCGTCGGTGGTCGCCTTCGCGCCCGAGGGCATCGTCGTCGGCGACGCGGCGAAGCGCCAGCTCGTGCGCCGGCCCGGGTCCACGGTCTACTCGGTCAAGCGCTTCATGGGGCGCGGCTACGAGGAGGTCAAGGAGGAGCTCTGTTTCTTCCCGTTCCACGTCTGCCCCGCGGAGGGAACCGTCGCCATCGACGTCGGTGGCCGGACCGTGACGCCATCCGAGGTCTCAGCCGTCGTGCTGCGCGCGCTCAAGGAGCGCGCCGAGACCCACCTGGGCGAGACGATCGAGAAGGCCGTCATCACCGTGCCCGCCTATTTCAACGACAGCCAGCGCCAAGCGACGCGCGACGCCGGCCGCATCGCGGGCCTCGACGTCGTGCGTATCGTCAACGAGCCGACCGCCGCCTCGCTCGCCTACGGGCTCCACCGCCTCCCGGACGGCGTGATCGCGGTGTACGACCTCGGCGGCGGAACGTTCGACATCTCGATACTGCGCGTCAAGGACGGAGTCTTCGAGGTGCTCGCGACCAACGGCGACACGCACCTCGGCGGTGACGACTTCGACCGCGCGCTGATGCTGTGGCTGCTCGACGACATCAAGGGGCGCCACGGCGTCTACCTCGGGCGCGACGCCGAGGCGATGCAGGAGCTGCGTCTCGCCGCCGAGGCGGCGAAGGTCCGGCTGTCGTTCGTCGAGCGGACGACGCTGACGATCCCGTTCGCCGACTTCACGTACAGCCGCGACCTCACGCGCGCCGAGCTCGAGGCGCGCATCGCGCCGCTGGTGGACCGGACGCTCGGGCCGTGCCGGAAGGCGCTCACCGACACGGGGCTCTCGGGCGCGCGGGTGGACGAGGTCGTGATGGTCGGCGGCTCCACGCGGGTGCCGCTCGTGCAGCGTCGCGTGCAGGAGATCTTCGGGAAGACGCCGCACAGCCAACTGAATCCCGATGAGGTCGTCGCGCTCGGGGCGGCCGTCCAGGCGTACATTCTGGCGGGCGGCATCACGAACATGCTGCTGCTGGACGTGACCCCGCTGTCGCTGGGGATCGAGTCGCTCGGGGGCATCGTGAACGTGCTGATCGCGCGCAACACGACGATCCCGACGAGCGCGCGCGAGATGTTCACGACGTCGGTGGACGGGCAGACGCTGGTGGACCTGCACGTGGTGCAGGGTGAGCGCGAGCTCGTCAAGGACTGCCGCTCGCTCGGCCGCTTCGAGCTCCGAATCGACCCCATGCCCGCGGGCATGCCCAAGATCGAGGTCACCTTCCTGATCGACGCCAACGGCATCCTCCAGGTCCAGGCCCGCGAGCTGCGCTCGGGCAAGGCCGCGTCCATCAAGGTCAAGCCGGCCTACGGCTTGAGCGAGACCGAGGTCGAGCGGATGGTCGAGGAGTCGTTCACGTACGCCGAAGCCGACGTGGAGACACGGCTCCTCATCGAGACGCGCAACGAGGCGGACACGGTCCTCGTGCATGCCGAGCGGGCGCTTCGCCAGGGCAGCCACCTCGTGGACGCCGCCGAGCGCCAGGCGATCGTGGCGGCGGTCGAGGCGCTCCGGGCCGCGCGCGCGACGTCGGACCGCGAGCTGATGCATACCCGGACGGTCGAGGTGAACCGGGTCACGGCGCACCTCGCCGAGCGGATGATGGACGCCGCGCTCAAGGGCGCGCTCGGCACCCGGCGCGCGGCGGAGCTCATGGAGCCTTAGGGATGGCGATCCACAAGGTGACGTTTCTGCCGCTGAATATCACCGTGGAGGTGGATCCCGCCAAGTTCCCACTCCAGGAGGACGGACTCCCGGGCTCGCTTCTGGACGTCGCGCTGGGAAACAACATCGATCTGCAGCACAACTGCGGCGGCAAGTGCGCCTGCACGACCTGTCACGTCATCGTGAAGGCGGGGGCGGAGAACCTGTCCAAGATGGAAGAGGATGAGGAGGACCGGCTCGATACCGCCGAGGGCCTCACGCTCCACTCGCGTCTGGGCTGTCAGGCGGTCGTGGGAGGCGATGTCGTCGTGGAGATTCCGCTGTCCGGGCGCGGCGGTCACAAGGCGCCGGACTAGGTCGCCGGGGGAATGTGGATGGCCATCTCGTGGCAGGACGCCGAGGACATCGGGATCGCGCTGACGGAGAAGTTCCCCGACGTGGACCCGCTCACCGTGCGCTTCACCGACCTGCACCGGTGGGTGACGGAACTCGCGGACTTTCAGGGCGATCCCAGAGCGTCCAACGAAGGAGTGCTCGAGAAGATCCAGATGGCGTGGCTCGAGGAGTACCGGAACCGGTGAGGCTACCAGGTGACGACGTGATCCGAGTCGAAGATCAGGTCGAGCAGCTCCGCCCAGGTGCAGTCACGTCCGAGGCGGCGCGTGGTGACGGACGCGGGCAGCGGGGGCGGCTCGCCGTCGAGGACGGCGACCGTGACCGTCTCGCCTGCGGCGAGCTGGCGCTCGATCGTGGCGCGCGCGAGATCGTGGTGGACGCCCTTGACGAGGTGCAGC
>WNGH01002405.1_pt1 | contig 22546 bp, 19 predicted proteins | sample 5400631 | NCBI WGS metagenome assembly WNGH01 (sample SAMN13153373, study PRJNA577476) | soil metagenome | isolation source: 115 cm soil or saprolite under Garry oak tree replicate 1 | place: USA:California | collected 2016-06-15
ATCGACTCTCGGGCAAATGTGTCCTGATTTCCTGGCGACTGAGGCCGCTCGTACGAAAAGCCCTGCCGTCCAAAACGTTAAGCTCGCCAAGGGTCTCCGCCCCTTTGAAATCCCCTGGGCCTGAGGCGCCCCAAAAGTGAAGTAACACTGAAGCGCGGCACACGGCGCGTTTCACTCGATTCCGTCCGAGTGAACGGGCAAACCTGAAGTCATCGGCCAGGTACTCAGTTGCTAACTTGCTGAGAAGGCCGCTAAGAATACGGCGAGTATCGAAAAGCTGTCCAGGAGTTCATTGTTGACCTGGCCTTCAGTGCAAACGGCGGAGTCTTGTGGTCCGAGAAGGCAGGTCGCCTTGCGTCTTCGGCAGGCTATATTGAGGAGCCATTCTTTTGTGTTTACCGGACACCTTCGATTTCCTGTGTTGTGCGAAACCCTAGAAGATTTTCCATTCGATTCGGTTACGTGACGAGCAGAGAGAGCCTACGTTCCAGAAGGGCTTCCATCATTCGGTGGGTCTCAGCAAACCCGGCCCATGCTGGCTGATTGCATGGAACAGCCCAGTCCATCAGCGATTTGCCAAAGTGGCAATGTCACCTAAGCCGAGTAGTTTTCGGTCTGCCGTAACCAAGGTAAGTGCTAACACTTTAGCAGTTGCAGCCAAGAACCGATCTGCCGGGTCGGCGTGGCTTAACTGCAGTCCTTCCGCAGTCACAACAACCTCATGCGTCAAAGGAGCCTCACGAAACCCAAGCACCATCTGCTCCACCCAATGAATCGGGTCTGCATGTAGCACAATCTTCCCCTTGCGATGAAGTATCAGAGCTTCCCAAGTGCTGATAGGTGACAGCCAAAGTTCATTAGCGTCATTTTCCAATTCTGCCCACACACGTTTGCCTATCAGCTTGGGATCGCTTCTACTCCAAAGCCAAATATGTGTATCCAGGAGGAGTTTCAAGCGCGGTAGGCTTCAAATTCGTTTAGGTCAATCACGGGTTCCATGATGTCACCCACAATTTCAAACGTATCTTTCATTGAGCCCAACCATTCCTTGCGCTTCACCTTGGCGGCAGCCGGGATCAGCTCTGCGATTGGCTCACCCCGCCGCGTAATGATCACTGACTTTTTGGTCTTATTTACCTCGTCGATCACAGCCAGGCACTTTGCTTTGAATTCCGAGATCGCAATTTTGCCCATCGTATGCTCCCCTTAGGTCTCTTCATTATACTATAGTCATCTCCGTTGACCACAACTCATGATTCCACGCGAGTTTCTCGGTCTTAAGCGCTCTCTACCTTATGGTTGGCTCGGCATTGTTGTTGTTCCAGAACCTACAACCCTCCGGTTAACAGCCGGTTCTCGCCTGTTGGAGTACATGTAGTTTCAATGACTTAGACGGAGCACTTCGGCGTTTTTGGAGTGCTTTCGGCGATAAACGGTTCCAAAAACGGTTCCAAGTTTGGTCGCGGAGAACCGTTCGATTGAGAGATGTAGAGTCCTAATGTATGTTCGAATCCGCCCGCTGGCGGAGTCTTAGGTCACGGTATCTGCGCTGTTTTCGATCCCGCAAATGGCAAGAATTACTATTTTCGATTATGATGAAGTTCGAAAATAACGACGACTGCTATTTTCGCGCTCGATAATGGCAAAAACAAACCGAATCCCAGGACAGAAAATATCGCAGGGGACGTACTCTGCGTTTCTGCCTGCGCCGCTGACCCCTGTGCTCGATTGGACTCCACGGCTCATAGGGGTCTTGTCGGAGGCAGATCGTCTAATTGGCAGACTGGCAGGTGAAGGCGGACGGCTTCCGAATCCTCACGTTCTCATCCGACCTTTCGTCCGACGCGAGGCTGTTCTTTCAAGCAAGATCGAGGGGACCCAAGCAACTCTCGGCGAGTTACTGGCGGCTGAGGCTGGGGCGGCTGTGGATCGTAGTCCCGAAGATCTTCGCGAGGTTGGCAATTACGTGGTTGCGTTGGAGCATGGAATTTCACGACTCAAAGAGCTTCCGCTCTGCGTTCGACTCGTGCGCGAACTGCACGAGAAACTTATGACGGAGGTTGCGGGACATCACGCGACTCCAGGTCGGTTCCGAACGATTCAAAACTGGATCGGCACACCGGGTGGCACCATCGCGAAGGCCTCCTATATCCCGCCCCCGCCCGGCGAGGTTGAGCCCTGCCTTGCGGCTTGGGAAAAGTTCCTTAACGAATCCGACCTTCCGCCACTCGTGACAATTGCCCTAGCCCACTACCAGTTTGAAGCAATTCATCCATTTCTTGATGGCAACGGCCGGGTGGGACGCCTGCTTATCACGCTCTTCTTAATCGAACGCCAAATTCTGCCGACACCGTTGCTTTATCTGTCCGCGTTCTTTGAAGCGTCGCGGCGAGACTACTACGAAAGATTGCGGGGCGTCAGTGAGCGCGGGGCATGGAATGAGTGGGTGGAATACTTCCTGCTGGGCGTTGCCCGGATGTCCGAGGACGCTTTGAGCCGGGCTGTCCGAATCAATGAACTGATTGCGCAGTGGCAGAAGACAGTATCAGGCGATTCGACGAATACTCCCCTGCGAGTGGTTGAGTCCTTAGGAGCGAATCCTTTCATCACAGCGAAGGGTGCGGCCGAAAAGCTAAGCATTGCCTTCACAACCGCGCAGCGCGCAATTGAACGGCTGCAGCGTATTGGAATCGTTAAACAAGTGGGCCACGCAAAACGTGATCGTGTTTTCTGTGCGCGCGCGCTGCTCGATATCCTTGAAGAACCAGCGCACATCGTACCTGGCAAGAACTAGCGACTAAACTATTATCGGTAAGATTCTTGGGCGCGGCAGGACTTGAACCTGCAACCCTCGGATTAGAAAACCGCGGTCCTGCGGCGCCTGTTACACAAACTATTGTAGTTGCTGGATCTTTCAGTTTTGAGGGAACCTGAAAGATGCTGTTGGATGTGGTCTGATTGAGTCTGGTTAGGCACAGTTTTGGGCACAGTGAGCTGAAGTGAAATCGAAGAACAACTCCGGACTTCTGACCTCACAACCCTGACGTAACGCGATTAGGTGAGGTTTGCCGACCATCTGTCCAGAATGCTGCGAGCCCGAGCGTTTCCACACGCAGCCCGTCAACGAGCTAGCATGCGACCCTGGGGAGAACCAAGCAACTCAAGGCGTGGCACGGTCAATGAGCAGGATCGTCCGCAAGAGAACATTGGCCCCATTGGCACAATCCTGCCAGCGTGTAAATTCCTTGGGCGAATGGCTGATGCCGTCTACGCTGGGGACGAAGATCATCCCGATTGGACCGATCTTCGCCATCATCTGGGCATCGTGACCAGCACCGCTGGGCAGCCGCATGGTCTTCAGTCCCAGCTCTGTCGCGGCAACTTCGATCTTCGCCTGCATCTCCAGGTCAGCCCCAGCCGGAGCATCATGCTCTGCCTTTTCCATGATGATTTCTGTTCCAGTATCCCGGGCTATTTCTTGCGCGCGCTTCTGAATCTCATTTCCTAACCGCGCAATGGTTTCCTCAGAGAGATCGCGCAACTCAATGGAATGCTTCACCAAACCCGGCACCACGTTAGGGGCATTGGGAAATACCTGCAGTCTTCCTACAGTACCCACCTGCCGCCCAGGCTCTCGGGTCACAACCTCCTGGACTACCTCAATCAGCTTGGCCGCAGCCAGCAGCGCATTGTGGCGCTCCTTCATCGGAGTGGTTCCCGCATGGTTGGCGAAGCCGCGAATCTCCACATCATATTCGTCGATGCTGACGATTCCTTCCACTACCCCGATCGGAACATTCGCTTTATACAAGATGCCACCTTGTTCGATATGCAATTCCAGGTAGCAATGGAATGCGCCGGGAGACAGGCGCGCTTCGGCGAGCCGGGTTGGATTCCCACCGACCTTGCGAAGACCTTCCGCCAACGAGATTCCGTTGCGTACACGACTGAGATCGGCGGGCTGCAGCACACCTGCAGCTGAACCGCTGCCTGCAAAGGTGTTTTCCTCATCCGTCCAGATCACCATCTGCAGCGGATGCCGCGTCGTGACGCCGTGCTCCTTCAGCGTATGCATGACTTCGATCGCGGACATCGAGCCCAAATCACCATCGAAATTGCCACCACTGGGCACGGAGTCAATGTGCGATCCAAAGAGGATGGGTTTCAAATTGTGAGCTGACCCAGGGCGCAACCCGAAAATATTTGCAGCGGGATCGATACGCGGCTCCATTCCGAAGGCACGCATGAGTTGCATGGCGTAATTGCGGCCCGCGACATCGGCATCCGTGAAGGCTACCCGGCTAACACCGTCGGAAAAGGTACCCGCAGCGGGCCGTCCGAAAACGCTGAGCTCTTCAAGGCTATGACGGAGTCGATCAGCGTTGATGCGCAAGTCAGAGCTACGCGCCTGAGCAAAAGACAGGTCGGGGAGAACCGCACTGGCAGACACTGCCACCATGCTGGAGAGTAGCTCGCGGCGAGTGATCACTATGGCGAGCACGATATCACGTGTTATGGCGTTTCAGCGCTACATTGGATTTCGCTTCCGATTATTCGAAGTAAGCTTGATGGCAATCGAGGTGGGCCACTCCCAGGGATTGCGCCCCAATGACGGGCAACCCTTCCATGATCGGATAAGGGACTCAGTAGCCACGAGATTTCTTAAATCGATCGTCTCTACCCACTCTCCCTTCCCGAAGAAAAAAGTCATCAGGTCGAACATGGAAGGCAAATTACCCGTGCCGGTGACCGCGCACGATGGATACAACGTCGTGCAGTGGATCGAGGCCTGTTATCAAAGTGCCAGGCGTGGTACGCGCCCGAGCCCGGATACACTCGTCAGCAAGCAACCTGCAGCTCCATTTGCGACCCAAAAGCGTTGACATACTCCGCCAACACGTCATGGGCGACCTCGAGCCGGCCAACCAGTGGATTCTTTACCAAGGCCGCGAGCGCCGCTTGTGGCGAGTGTTCTAACGACGCGCGAACCGTCAAGCGCTCGTATTCCTTCACCTGCAACAGCAACGAGCGGGCCGCTTCCGGTGCGTGGCCGACGGGAGGTACTTCCACGCCGCTGGAGGACACGAGGCAAGGGAGCTCCACCGCGTCATGGGGATCGAGATCCTCGAGCGAATTGAGGTTGCGAACCGTGAGCGGTATCAAGACAGGCCGCTCCGATTGTAAGGCTTGCAACGCTAGCACTGCGATTCGCTCATAACCGGAAAATTCTGAGTAAAGTTCCAGGCTCTCCTGGTGCTGCATCCCCGCTGTTGCTTCAATGCTGAAGTAGGAAGCGTTTCGCTCACGCAGGTAGCTCTCACAAATTCCGATAAGGTCCGCATTGGAAGCTCGCGCGAGCTTCTCGAATAACACAGTATTCATGGCTGCGATAGCCTGGCCGCGTGATCTCCCGTTCCGCCGCGTATTTTCATACGCGGCCTTGGGAAAGTAGTAGAAGTAGAGATACTCGGTTGGCAGCAGAGCGAGTTTTTGAATGAAGTCGACGGGAAACAGTTCATGGCGGTAGCACTTCCGAATCAGCTCGGGCGAGGAGAGAATTATGGGCAGGAGTTCCGTCCCTTCCGCGTCGCGGATGGAGCGCACCCAGCCAAGATGATTCAGGCCAATATAGTCGAACCTGAGCTCGAACGGGTTCCGGTCCAGCGCTTTGGCGATAGACTCGAAAGTCTCCAACGCCGTGTCGCACACGCCCAGAATACGGACTCCAGAATGATTCAAAATTCCCTGCGAGATGATCCCCACAGGGTTTGTAAAATTGCAAGCTCAGGCCAGCGCAATCATTAGCTGGAATAATCCACACGCGTGAGAGAGAATATTAGGTTCTGTATGTGCTGAGGAGGACGTTGTGCTCCGGCAACGAGCTCGGCGGACTGGCACGTCCACTGAGTCCCGCAACAGGGTTGCGTGCGTATGTATGGGCATGCCGCGGCGTAACGCTTCCACGCCTTCGTTAGAATCTCGTCTTTACTCACGAATGAGCTGCCTGGATCAACCGTGTCAGCGAAGGGTAGTGAGGCCTCAGTTGTTCAGTGCCGGGAGATATTCAGATGACCGCTGCCACGATGAGTTTGGAATCAACCAGTAAGAATCAGCAACTTGTGCAATGGGTGGAAGACGTGGCGCGGCTGTGCACGCCCGATCGCGTCCATTGGTGCGATGGTTCGCCAGAAGAATATGAGGCGATGCTGCAGTTGATGGTCCTGTCTGGTGTCGCCATTCGGTTAGATCCGGCAAAACGTCGGAATAGCGTGCTGGTCCGCTCGCATCCTGCCGACGTGGCCCGCGTGGAAGACCGAACTTTCATTTGCTCGCGAACCCGGGATGATGCGGGCCCGACAAACAATTGGGAAGACCCGGTGAAGATGAAACAAAAACTCACCGAGCTTTATGCCGGCTCGATGGCCGGCCGCACGATGCACGTGATTCCCTACAGCATGGGCGTGATGGGTTCCGCGATTGCGAAGATTGGGATTGAAATCACTGATTCGCCGTATGTCGTTACCAGCATGCACATCATGGCGCGGGTGGGTAGCCGCGTGCTCGAGCTGCTGGGCGAGAACGGTGAGTTCGTCCGCGGACTGCATTCCGTGGGCGCTCCGCTCGGCCCGGACGAGCAGGACTCTACCTGGCCCTGCAACATGGGCCACAAATACATCTGCCATTTTCCCGAAACGCGTGAGATCTGGTCTTACGGCTCTGGTTATGGTGGCAATGCCCTGCTGGGCAAGAAATGCCACGCCCTGCGGATCGCTTCGGTTCAGGCGCGCGACGAAGGCTGGATGGCGGAGCACATGCTGATTCTGAAGCTCATCAGTCCATCAGGCCAGGTGAAGTATATGACCGGAGCCTTTCCTTCGGCTTGCGGCAAAACGAACTTGTCAATGCTGATTCCGACAATCCCGGGCTGGAAGGTGGAGACTATTGGGGACGACATTGCGTGGATGAAGTTCGGGTCGGATGGGCGCCTCCATGCCATCAATCCGGAATATGGCTTCTTCGGCGTGGCTCCGGGCACGAGCATGAAGTCGAACGCCAATGCCATGCTCACGATGGCGAAGAACTCCATTTTCACGAATTGCGCGATGACCTCCGGTGGCGACATCTGGTGGGAGGGCATGACGGAGGGGAAGCCAGCCGAACTGGTCGATTGGCTGCGACGGCCATGGACGGCTGGTTCGGGACGTAAAGCGGCGCATCCCAACTCCCGGTTTACGACCCCGGCGAAGCAATGTCCAGTGATCGCTCCGGAGTGGGAGGATCCGAAAGGCGTGCCGATCGATGCGATCCTCTTCGGCGGACGACGGGCGGGAGTGATTCCGCTGGTGATCGAAGCTTTCAATTGGCAGCACGGCACATTCCTGGGCGCAACCGCCAGCAGTGAGACCACCGCCGCGATAACGGGTAAGATTGGCCAACTGCGGCGCGATCCAATGGCCATGCTTCCATTCTGTGGCTACCACATGGGAGACTACTTTTCGCACTGGCTCCAGATGGGACGCCTCGCTGACGCTTCCCAACTGCCGAAAATCTATTATGTCAACTGGTTCCGCCAGGAGAAGGGCAAGTTCCTGTGGCCGGGCTATGGGGATAACAGCCGAGTTCTGAAGTGGATCTTCGAACGCTGCGACGGTAAGGTACACGCCAAGGAGACGCCTATCGGCCTGCTTCCCGAAGCCGCGGACCTCGATACCAAGGGATTGGATATACCTGCATCCGCGCTGGAGCAGTTGTTGCGTGTCGATATTGAAGGATGGCTGGCCGAGGCAGCCTCGATCCGGGAATACTTTGCCAAGTTCGGCGACCGTCTTCCCGAAGGATTGAAACTTGAGGTGAAGAAACTGGACGAGCGTCTGCGGAAGGCGACGCCGTAGCAACGGACAAGATGGCTCTGATCCGGCCCACGGAAATTCTGCTCTGGCATCGCCCTATCGGCTATTTCGTTCTTCCCCCCTCGGTCTTGAGCTTGTCGCTGGCTCCGGCCTGCGCGGCGGCCAGGCGCGCAGTCAGTACCCGAAAGGGCGAACAGGCAACGTAATCCATCCCTATGGCATGGCAGAACTCAACCGAGGAGGGGTCGCCTCCGTGCTCGCCGCAGATGCCGACCTCGAGATGAGGACGGGTCTTGCGTCCGCGTTCGATTCCGATTCGAACCAGCTCGCCCACACCGTCGCGATCAATGACTTGAAAAGGATCCTGCTTGAGTATGCCTTCGTCAAGATAGATGGGCAGGAACCTGTTGATATCGTCACGGGAGAAGCCAAACGTCGTCTGGGTGAGGTCGTTGGTTCCGAAGCTGAAAAATTCCGCCGCTTTGGCGATTTCATCCGCCACGAGCGCAGCGCGCGGCAACTCGATCATGGTGCCGACGAGGTAATGAACGGTTTTCCCCTTCTCCTTGAAAACTTCGTCGGCAACGCGCCGGACGATAGTGCCTTGGTTCTCCATTTCTTTTACGGTTGCGACGAGCGGAATCATGACCTCAGCGTGCGTCTTCACGCCTTCCTTCTCGGCATCAACGGCAGCCTCAAAAATGGCACGCGCCTGCATCTCGGTGATCTCGGGGTAGGTAATGCCGAGCCGGCAGCCGCGATGGCCAAGCATGGGGTTGAACTCGTGTAATTGCTCAACCCGGCGCAGCAGCGAAGGCAGGACCTTCTTCAGATCGCCAGCTCCTTTGGCGCCGAAGTCACGATATTTTTCAACCAGCAATTTTTTCTGCCGGGTATCAGCATGAGAGAGGACGGCGATGTCGTGGATCAGTTCCTCGCGCTTCGGAACAAATTCATGCAATGGCGGATCCAGGAGACGGATCGTTACCGGCAGGCCATCCATCGCGCGGAACAGGCCGACGAAGTCCCTGCGCTGCATGGGCAGAAGCTTCTTCAGCGCGGCACGACGGTCTTTTTCATTGTCGGCCATGATCATGGCGCGCATGTGCTGAATTCTGTTCTCCGCGAAAAACATATGCTCGGTGCGGCAGAGTCCGATACCTTCGGCGCCAAACGCGCGCGCCTGTATCGCGTCACGGGGGATGTCCGCATTGGCGCGCACCCCTATTTTGCGAAAGGGTTCGGCCCAGCCCATCAGTTTCTGCAAGTCAGCATTATCGGCAGAGGCCTCCACCGTATTCAGCTTGCCCTTGATAACCCGGCCGGTGGTGCCATCGAGCGAGATCCAGTCACCCTCATGAAACACCTGGCCCTTCGCCCGCATCTCGCGAGCTCTTTCGTTTACTTCGATATCGCCAGCACCCGCCACACAACATTTCCCCATTCCGCGAGTAACGACAGCCGCGTGACTAGTCATGCCTCCTCGGGAAGTAAGAATCCCGGCGGCGACTTCCATGCCATGAATATCTTCGGGCGTAGTCTCAGCACGCACCAGGATTACCGGAGTTTTCTTCTGTCCGTGACCGGCTTTCTCGACCGCGTCGTCAGCCGTGAAAACGATCTGACCCACTGCCGCGCCCGGGGATGCCGGCAATCCCGTGGCCAATACTTCAACCTTGGTGGTCTTCTCATCCAGCGTAGGCACTAGGAAGTCATAAAGTTGATTGGGATCGACGCGGAAAATGGCTTCATCCTCGGTGATCAATCCTTCATTCACCATTTCGATGGCCACTCGTACAGCAGCACGGCCGGTGCGCTTGCCATTGCGAGTCTGCAGCATGTAGAGCTTGCCGTCCTGGATGGTGAATTCGAAATCCTGCATGTCGCGATAATGTTTTTCCAGCCGAGTGGTAATCTCTCGCAGCTGTTTGTAAACCTCCGGCATGACCTTCTGCAGTTCGAGAATCGGAACCGGCGTGCGGATGCCCGCGACTACATCTTCGCCCTGCGCATTCATCAGGAATTCACCATAGAACTCCTTGGTGCCGATTGCGGGATTACGGGTGAAGCCAACACCCGTACCGCTGGTCTCGCCCAGGTTGCCGAAGACCATCGCCTGCACGTTGACTGCTGTGCCCAGCATGTCATCGATGTTGTTGATGCGCCGATAGTGCTTGGCGCGCTCGTTCTGCCAGGAACGGAACACCGCGTCGCGGGCCATGATGAGCTGTTCGTGCGGGTCTTGCGGGAAGTCGCGCTTGGTATGGTTTTTGACGACTTTCTTGTATTCGCCGATGATTTCTTTCAGCGCTTTGGCATCGAGATCGGTGTCAAGCTTGGTTTTCTTCTGTTTCTTTTTGGCGTCGAAGACTTCGTCGAAAGCGGACTTGGGTATCTCGAGCACAACATTGCCGAACATCTGGATGAGACGCCGGTAAGAATCGTGGGCAAAACGCGGATTGCTGCTAAGGCGAGCCAGCGCCTCCACGCTTTGATCGTTGAGACCGAGGTTGAGAATCGTGTCCATCATCCCCGGCATGGAGAATTTTGCTCCCGAGCGAACGCTGACCAATAGTGGGTTCTCGCCCGAACCCAGTTTCTGCTTCTGCAGTTGCTCGAGGCGGCGTAGTCCGTCTTCGGTCTGCCGATTCACCTCCGGAGACACCTTGCCTCCGCTACGCATGTATTCACGGCATGCTTCCGTCTGGATGGTGAAGCCGGGAGGCACGGGCAGTCCGGCATTGGTCATTTCAGCCAAGCCTGCGCCCTTGCCACCCAACTCATTTTTCATCGTGCCGTTGCCTTCGGCTTTTCCATCAGCGAAAAAATAGACGTACTTCACGGGGCTCACGCCGGCTTGCTCTGCTTGCGTTTCAGGCAGTGTGTAAGTGCTCACGGATTTGTCCTCTTGGGAAACTGGATTATGAATTCGAGCCTCATGCTTTATGATGCTTCGTTCGCTCGAGCGATCTCCCGCAACGTGGGGAGAGAAAAGGCCCCCTGGGAAGGCTATCCAGGAGAGCTATCCAGTGTACCCGATTTGCTCCGTGCTGGTCGTGACTGCTGTCGGGGAGAGTCGGGGAGAGCGGAGACGGTTCATTCGTGCAGAATATGTCGGCGATCGACTGGCTGGACTCGCGCTCTCCAGCGCTAACGCAAAGCGACAAAGAAGTACACGGTGATGGCGATGCCGATGGCGATCACAAGGCCACGGACCTTCTCAGAATCGACTTTCTGCACGTAGTGCGCACCGAACCAGCCCCCGATGAGGGCACCCGCGATCATCACCGCGCACCGCGACCACAACACGGCGCCAGCCAGAATGAAGGTGACTACTGCAGCGGCGTTGATCACGGCGGCAAGCAGCGTCCTGATCGCACCCATGGCGTGAATGTCACGCATCCCCAGCGCGGCTAGCATTGCCAGCGTCAGGAAACCGATGCCGGCGCCGAAATATCCACCATAGACTGCAACCAGCAATTCCACGATCGAAGTTATTGTGATCGCCCGCCATGATATCTCCCGTAAATCATCAATGACGGCGGTCCTGCCGGTTATTGCGCGGACCCTGGTGCCGAAGGTGAACAGCAAAGTGCCACCCAGCAGTAGCCAGGGAATGAGGTGCAGAAAAGTGCGTTGCGGGGTTTTGAGCAATAGCAGCGCCCCGGCAAAACCTCCAGCAATGCTGGTTACGAGCAGTGGGATCAGCAGGCGCGGCGGTGCGTTCAGCCGTTTTAAGTAAGCGATGGTACTGGCCGCCAACCCCGGCCAGAGCGCAACCGTGCTGGTTGCGTTGGCCTCTACCGCCGGAACCCGCATGAATAATAGTGCCGGAAAGGAGATGAAGCTTCCGCCACCCGCAATTGCATTCAGCGTCCCGGCAATTCCGGCAGCGAAAAACAAGATGATGGCCTGACTGAAGTGCAAACACCTTTTGTATCAGAAAAAGCCCGACGCCGAGAAGCGACGCAGCAGCGGCAACGGTGCAGCACGGGCATGGGTCGGCGTCGAAGCGCCGCGCTTAAGCGGCCGGTTTTTGTCTGGCGCTGTGGCCCACAGCCACCAGGAAAATAGCACTCTTGCCTTCGGCATGGGGAGAGAAGAATTGGATCACGTCGTCGTCGTAAAAAGTGAGGCCGGTGGCGCCCAAGCGTTGGGCATAGGCCGCCAGATACAGTTTGCCACCGATGATGCCGGCTTCTAGCTGGACGGCGCGGTATCCGCGATTGCCAAAGTGCTGCAAAATCAGTCGCAGATCCGCCAGGAAAAAGATGTCCACGGCGGCATCGGCTGGCAACTGCTGCTCCAATCCCAGATAGCCGGCTTGGGCGCGAAAATCTCCTTTCTTCAGACACTCCAGTAGTCCACGGTCGCGGTGAAAGACATAAGCTCCGGCGTCGAGATCTTCTACGGCATGGGCAATCACGTAAAGTTGGTTGAGCTGAGATCCCATGGGATCGAGAAAGTCGGCCGGCACTCCGCGCGTGGCTCGGTCGAGCAGCGTAGAAAGTTGCGCAAGGCTGATTGGCGTGCGGGCGAACTTACGGCTGGAGCCGCGGCGCAGGATCACCTGTTCGATGGAGTCGGCAGGTGTTTCCGAGTCAGATAGAGGCTCCAGCGGAACCACCGGAGCGGTGGGCGGAGGAAGCTTTCTCGCGGCGGTCGAGACCAGTGGAGCGCGAGCGCGCCAAGCGGCAACCTCTTCCGGCGAATGCAGCGAAGAGGCAGCGTGCATTTCGCGCATGAGCGGATAGTCAATCTCGTGACGAGATAGCGGGACAGTTTCGAGGCCGAGAGGTGAGACTTCGGTCGCGACTGGCGGCGTGGTTTGCGAAGGGAGCTCGGAGCTGTGGCCGAGGGCCACCAGCGAAAAAGCTACCTCGCGTTGAGTATCGACATCCAGCAGGCGGTTCACGGTAGCGTCCACAAATCCGCACGCTATCTTGGCTGGCAGGCCGAAGGCTGTGGCGACGGCGATGAGGTTGGCGAGCAGCGTGCCGTTGTCCCAGCCGAAGTGGCGATAGGTGCGTTCCTGATATTTCCAGGCATTGCGCCAGTAGGTACCCGTGCAGACCATGGTCAGCGGCGCGTGAGCGATGGCAGGTTCGTTTGCCGTGGCTTCGACCAGAACCTTGCGATGGTCTCCGGCGCGGAGCTTGCGTAAGCCAAACTCTGCAGGTGCGAAGTGATAAACACCGGACGGAAGGCCGGCGAGATCGCCGCAAACCAGATACAGCTCGACCTCATAGAGTGCTCCGGTGCAGGCCGCTGCACGAAAATAGATTTCGCCGCCGGGATACTTCCTGTGCCGGGTAATGCCGGCGGAGAGGTATAGGAGTTGGGCGATGGCATTTAAATCCGGCGCTGCGTTCGTCTGCTCGCGGATGATCGTGCTGATCGCAGAAAGAGCAGCCGCACCCGTTTGGCGCACCTCGCTGGGGAGGCGGGAAAGCTCCAGCGTGGGATAAATCTTGAAGGGTATCGGCTGGTTGGCAAAGTCCAGGAAATGCTGATGAGAGCGGATGCTGGCGTAGGAGTGCCTGGTAGCGTTGTGATAGCTCCAGGCAGCTTCCAAATTGAGATTATTAGGCACGGCCATGTGGTGGTGAGTCATTGTGCCACCACCACTTGATACTCATTGAACTCGGATCGCGCTTGCTATCGAGAGGGAGTACGACGCCGGGGGCAGATGCCCAAGAATGCTATTCATCAGTGCTCGAGTCAGGACTGGAGCCGGGAAGAGCCCACTGTTCGGCGACTGCCGAGAAATCTGGCGAAGAATCGGCGGCGTCTTCCGAGGGGGTCGTCTGCTTTTCCAGTTTTCGCTGTGCTTTGCGTTCCAGCTTTTCGCGCTGATTGTCCTGACGCGAACGCTCTTTTTGGCGTTTGTTGAAGCTCGATCGACCTCGGCCTGGCATAGGCGCCTCCTAATAAATGTCTATATATCTTCCACCTTGGCACCCCGCGACCGGGGCTTAGCACAAAAAAATCCGACCTACCAGCGAGGTTCCCGTGGCTGGCGTGCGTGACCTTGATAGTCATCGCGTCCACCACCCCCACCGCCGGAACGACCACCGCCGCCTGGACGTCCACCACGGAAGCCGCCTTTGTCTGTCTTGGGGCGGGCTTCATTGATGTTGAGAGCGCGGCCGCCAAGTTCAGTACCGTTCAGCGCAGCAATTGCCTTTTCAGCTTCGCCGGAGTCGGTCATTTCGACAAAAGCAAATCCTCGCGAGCGACCCGTATCGCGTTCGGTAACGATGCTTACCTGCTGGATGGCGCCGTGGGGTTCAAACAACGTCCGCAGCTCTGCCTCAGTGGTGGTGTGAGGGATGTTGCCCACAAAAAGCTTCTTCATACTCTTCCTCGCTTTGCAAGATTCACATCTATTCTAGCCTATCTGATCAAAGTGTTCCGGCAGGCCTCACGGCGGCGGCCGGATTCCCCGAACTGTCGCAACCAGCATGGGCTGAAGTCATTCCGGACCTTTGCGCCGGGTTGCGTTGGCTTCCGGCTTGCTGCCTGGATTCGTTTGACCGCTGGACGCTACCCTTGCCAGAACCAGTGCTCGGGTTCGCTTTCGGCGGCCGAGCTTCTGTTTGCGCAGCCGGTTGAACCTCGACTTGTCACCATTTAACCGTGACATCGCTTATCTCCTCACTCGGTCTGTCATCCACTTCAGGATCGAGGCAATTGGATGCCTTAGCGTCCCATAAAATTAAGAACCTATTTTTCGAAGCTGCGCGATGAGTTCTGAAAAACGAATTTTCTCAATCGCGAAGGCGTAGTGGGATTGCGATGTGTCTTCAAGGTTAAGGATGTGATAATTATACGCGACTGCACAGGAGACCACCCGGAAAATAGTTTTGCGTGCTGGTTCAGGAAAAATTGCGGAATCGACACGAGTGCCGCAGCAAACAAGTCTGAATATTAGCTGCGCTTAAGCATTTCCGTCTGACTCAGTGTTAGCAGTACGGTCTGAGCCAAGCGCTCAAGCACCGCCAGATCGCCCTCGTCAAATGCAAAAGACTGCGAGGAGAAAACTTCCATCAATCCGACGCTCTCGCGTTCGTACCGAATGGGCGCGGCCAAGATCGATCGGACACCAAGCCGGCGGCAAGCCTCCGCGTCAGCTCGGGAGTCGGTTTCGGAGTCATCGCAGCGCAAGGGTTTTCCGGTACGAATGCACTCGCCGGACAAGCCCGAATCGACGTTCACCCGCGTGCCCAGTGGTGGCCCGCCGCTGCCGACGATGGCCCGGCACATCATGGGTCCGTTGTCGACGAGCGCGATCGCGGCGCCAGTGCCGCGGATGAGCGAACGCGCGCGTTCGCTGATTGTCCGCAGCGCAGCATTCAAATCTGAGCCCAGCGAGTTGAACTCATACTGGATTGTGTTCGAGGCAGCGGGTTGATCGATCGTCGCCGAGGCGCCAAGTTCCGGTTTCAAACTTATGGATCGAGGCTCACGAGTTCCGCTTCCTGAAGAGTTGCTTCCGACGGCGAGCCAGGGTGATCTGTCAAGGATGAGTTTCGGCGCCGTGCGGCTGGGCGCAGCGTCATTGAGCGTCAGCCACTCATCAAGCCGCTGGCGCGCGTCCTCGGGCAATTCGGAGAATCGCACCCCGGCACGGCCGAGAGCATCTGCCCATGCGATATAGCCCGTGGTCTCCAGGGATGCAGCGGAACCGGGCAGGTCGAGGCGTAGATGGACCCGCCGATCGGGCACTGCGGGTACATCGGTTTGCATGGACAGCCCTTGCTCGCTGAGATCAAGGATCACGCCGCCCATGACACCATCGAAGCTGGCAAAGGCGGGACCGTGAACCTTATGCCGCAGGCAGCTGCGTCGTTCCACAATCATCAATGATCTCCTCGTCCCCATTTTGCGCAGTTTCGCGCGCTATCTCGCTGGGGCATCGGTGTGAGGGCGCAACGGCGCCGTGCCGCCCACGATTCGCTTAACTCTCAAGACTCCGCAAAAGATTTGCCTTCTCAGATGATGTGAGCAAAGAGAAGCGAAGGGAAGTACATGAACAGATTCCCCCGAAATTGGCGTCACGCACCCTATAGAACTTAGGCACCTAGATCTGCCCGCCGCGTGAACTGCGGGCAAGTTGTGGGATTTTTCTTGACTTGTTCGTCTTCCGGGAGCAAGATTCCGTCGCTCCCAGAAAGTTTAAGGAACGTAACGGACCGGAATCATCCCCTTTTACCAAGTGTAGAGCTTGAGGTTTTGTAACCCGCGTCCAGTCTTAAGGCTGGGCTGGCCTTGCCTTGAGTTCTTCTGGAATCGATGAGTTCGTCATAGCAGGTTGGGGCAGACATCGTTGGGATGCCTGCCGGGCGCTGGAGATGTGGCTTGCGTCGGTCTGAAAAAGTCTCGCTCACATGCGCCCAAAGGGTGGGGTTCGTAGCTGAACGTTACGGAGCTTGTAACGTTGGTGCGGGTGATGTCACGAAGAACAGTTCTGATTGTCGGGAGGCAGTGATGAGATTTCGGGTGATTAGCGAAAGTGTCCTGCGAAAGTCAATTTTGCTTTCAATTGTGATTGCGGTTCCGATATTTGCCTGGGGACAGAAGCCGAATTCGAAGGAAGCCGCGCCCAAGCCGGCAGCTCCGCAGCAGCATGCCAGCCCCCCTAAGCAGTCCCCACCCTCGCATTCCGCGGCGCCTGGCGCACAACATGGTTCGGCACCCGGTGGCCAGCGCGGTTCAACGCCCGGGGCCGGCGGTCCGAACGCCAGAGGCCCTGCGGGAACAGCCAGAGGTCCGAGCAATGGCGCGAATGCTAAAGGGCCTGCCGGTAGAGGTCCGAACAATGGGTCCAACGCTAAGGGGCCCGCCGCCGGTGCGAACGCGAGAGGAGGTCCCGCCGGGAAAGGTCCAGCTGGTGCGAATGCCAAGGGTCCCGCCGGGAAAGGTCCAGCTGGTACGAATGCCAAGGGTCCTGCCGGGAAAGGGCCGGCTGGCGCGAACACCAGAGGTCCGCATACGCCCCCGGGGAAACAGGTAGCGCTGAAGGGAGGGGGCTCGGCGCACATCCGTCCCAATGGCCAAGTCCGTTCCATCGATCGTAACGGGATGCACATTGAACACGGAGTTCACGGCGGCCGCAGGATCGTGAGCACGCGCAACGGTGCGCGGGTCGTGACCGTTGGAAAGCGTGGCGGATATGTGCAGCGTCCATACTTCGAGCGTGGTGGCCGCACCTACGTGCAGCGCACGTACGTGGTCAATAACGTGAGCTACACAGGCGTTTATCGTTCGTACGGATACGGAGGCTACTGCTGCTACTACGGCTACTATCCCCCGTACTACTACCACCCTGCATATTATGGATGGGCGTATAATCCGTGGCCCGCTCCAGTGGCCTACGGCTGGGGATGGGGCGGAGCGCCGTGGTACGGATACTATGGCGCCTACTACGAGCCGTATCCGGTGTATCCTTCCGCGGCCTTCTGGCTCACTGATTTCGTGATTGCCGCGAGTCTGCAGGCGGCTTACGAAGCGCAAGCCAATGCCATGCCATATCCCAACGCAGCGGACGGGACGCTGGTGGCCAGCTTGCTTCCTATGGCGGCCGCGTCCGGGTCGGAGACGGCGAAGCTCAGTCCAGAAGTTAAGAAGGCACTGGCGGATGAAGTAAAAGCCCAATTGGCTGCCCAGCAAGCCGAGGCGGGGAAGACCGGTTCATCGGGTGGGCAGCAGGCGGCCGACAGTAAAGCAGCCCCGCCGGCGCTGGATCCTGCTTTCCGTACATTCGTAGTCTCTTCCGATCTGACCCTGGTGGCGGACGGCGACGAGTGCGATCTGTCGGAGGGAGATGTCATCACGCGAACCACCGAGACGCCGGATGATGACAAGAACGTGACCGTCAAAGTTGCCGCCAGCAAACAGTCGGACTGTGCAGTGGGCAAGGAAGGGCCGGTTTCACTGGATGATCTGCAGGAAATGCACAACCATTTCCTCTCGCAGCTCACCAGCGGGATGGGAGAACTCGCTAAGAAGCAGGGTACCGGCGGCCTGCCGAAAGCCCCCGATACCAGCACGGTGGCGGGGGACGTTCCGCCCCCTCCAGCGGATAAGACTGCGCAGAAGGCTCTGCAGGAACAGCAATCCGCTGCCGACCAGACGGAGTCCGAAGTCAAGCAAGAGGCCGCGTCTGATTCCGGCGGGGGTCAGTAATTAAGAGAACAGGAGTGGGAAGGGAGCGTCGGTTTGACGGATTCTCCCTTTCTCGCGAATTTTCTCGGCACATCTGGAATTGTGGCACGCAGGAATTGAGGCACGCATACGAGAAACTGCAGGAGGCTGTCATGATGTGGGAAAGATTGAAGACTGGTATTCCGGGACTGGCACTCATCCTTACAACGCTGGTTGCGTGGTCGGCGTCGCGAGCGCAGGGGCCCACATTGCAGGAGCAACTGGCCGCACAATATAAGGTGGCGAAGATGGGGTCAGATACCAGCGGCTACTCCATAGTCGAGCAAGGTACGCTGCTGGCCATCCAAAAGGGCGGAATCCTCGGCGTGCCGTACACCGATCAGGCCGTTCTCTCCACCAAGTACGAAGGCGGAACCGTCCATTCTCCGAACACCTTCTTATCGAAGGGAATCGGTTTCGGCATGAAGAAATTCGGGAAGGAGCAGAGCACTCACTTATTTCAGGTGGGAGACAAAGTGTACCCGTCCAAGATCGACGTCAACGTGAGCAAGGATCTTGTCGCTTTGAGCATCGTTGCCTGTGACACCTGTAACAAAACCGATCCGCCGACCTACAACAAGGCGATCGTGGTATTCCAGTTCCCCAAAGGGTCCTTGGGGAAGGCGAGCGCGGGTGAGGTGGAAGATACGATCGGCCAACTTCTTTCCATTAGCAACGACGAAGGTCAGCAGGACCAAAGTGCCCAGCAGGGTGGTCAACAGGGTGGTCAACAAGGCGGTCAGCAAGCAGGCCAGGGGCAGCCGGCGGCACAAGAGCAACCGCAACCCGAGCCTCAGACCATTCAAAAAGGACAGACACCGGACGAGGTGCAGGGCGCTCTCGGCAAGCCGGAAAAAATCGTCAACCTCGGCGCCAAGCAGATCTATGTGTACAAGGACCTCAAGGTCACATTCTTGAACGGCAAAGTGTCAGACGTGCAATAGATCGATCGCGCATGAGTCCGGTTAAGGCGTTGAGCAAGCCAGCCGAATAAGTTCGGCGGTGGGCGTTGCAAACCGCCCCCTACCATAATTCAATCGTGACCCGTAGCCAGGCTCACGGAGCCGCCCTGCACCGTCGTGCCATAAAGATTGCCCGCGTTGTCCATCACCAAATCAGTGTCGAGGTACTCGCCATCGGCGCCTCCGCTGAAGGCATGAACCACGGTTGTAGTGCTGGCCGCCCTGGCGCCAATCACGAGCATCGTCATGGCCACAAACTGCGCTAGAACCACGCTCACGAAACCCGAGAATTTTCTGTTCCCCATTTTCCCCCTCCGTGCCGCAGCCTCTTTCGCGTGAAAATACAGGTCACGGTGACGCAATGGGTTGGAAATATATCAATGAAATCCAGGCAAAGCACAGATCTGGCGCTGATTGGACAATCTTTTTGCGACCGAAGAGCACAAGACTGACACCGCCACACGCGTACAATCTGAGGATTCCTGAGCAGATAAAATCCGTCGGTTTGATGTGACCATCGGCGCCTGGGCAGTGATCGTGCATGGATAGATCTTCCACGAACGGTGTGGCAATCGAATTTCGCGACGTTTCCTATGTCTCTCCTACCGGCCAGGAGGTATTGTCGGGACTCAATCTGGAGGTTCTTCGCGGAGAGACTTTCGTCCTGCTGGGGCGCAGCGGCTCCGGCAAAACGACGACTCTGAAGCTGGTAAATCGCCTGCTGTCACCGAGCGCGGGGGAAGTTCGCGTGGACGGCGCGGCGACTGCCGGAGTCGATGTGATTGCTCTGCGACGCAGCATCGGCTACGTGATCCAGGATGTAGGTTTGTTTCCTCACTTCACCGTGGAGCGGAATATTGGCTTAGTGCCACGGATCGAAGGCTGGGCCGAAGATCGAATTCGGGAGCGGGTGCAAGAGCTGTCGCAGTTGGTAGGGCTGGAACCACGGCTGGCGTCGCGGTATCCACGACAGCTTTCAGGTGGGCAGCGGCAACGAGTGGGAGTGGCACGTGCCTTGGCTGCCGATCCCGCGCTTCTTTTGATGGATGAGCCCTTCGGGTCCCTCGATCCCCTGACAAGAGACGAACTGCAGCGCGAATTCCTGCTATTGCAGCAGCGACTGCACAAAACCGTGGTGTTCGTCACGCATGATGTTGGCGAAGCGTTGCGGTTAGGGTCACGCGTCGCCTTAATGGAGGCGGGACGGCTGGTTACGGTGCTGGCTCCGCAAGAATTTTTGCGATCTGGCGATCCGTGGGTGGCCGCTTATGTGAAGGCTTTCAAAGCAGGACTGGACTCGGCTGCGAATCGAGGCACGGAATGAACATATTTCAATTCATGGTGCAGAACCATGATCAAGTGCTGGAACTCACGCTGGAACATCTTTGGCTGGTTGGGATATCCACGCTGCTGGCAGTGCTGATCGGCATACCGCTGGGCGTTCTGATTGCGCACTGGCCGGTATTGAATAAGCCCGTGCTGGCGAGCGCCAACATTATTCAGACGATCCCGAGCTTGGCGCTGTTTGGTTTTCTGCTACCTCTGCCCTGGCTGGGCGAGCGAGCCGACCGTCTGGCAATTCTGGCTCTGACTTTGTATGCGCTGTTGCCGCTGATTCGGAATACGTACACGGGAATTCGGGGAGTGGATCCTGCCGTGGTGGAAGCGGGCCGCGGCATGGGGCTCACCGATCGTCAGCTTCTTTTTCAGGTGGAGTTGCCGCTGGCGGTGAGTGTGATTCTCTCGGGAGTGCGGGTGGCGGTGGTGATCTCGGTGGGACTGGCGACGATAGCTGCAGCCATTGGCGCCGGCGGACTGGGAGAATTCATCTTTCGAGGGCTGGCGATGGTGAACAATCAATTGATTTTGGCGGGTGCGATTCCGGCGGCGGCGCTGGCCTTGTTCGCCGACACGAGTTTGGGTTGGCTGGAGAAGCGTCTGCGGCCACGATGAAAATCTGCCGAAATCGCCCAGAGGCAAGGATGATCGCGACGGTGCGAGCCGGATGTTTTCGAGCCGGCCATTCGTTTGTATCGGTTCTCGTCGCTGCTGTCCTATCCCTGTCGTCATGTGCGCCTTCTCACTCTGACCGCGTCGTCATCAGCTCCAAGAATTTTACTGAGTCGCTGATTTTGGGCGAGCTCATGGCGCAGGAAATTGAAGCCCACACTCCCCTCAAGGTAGAACGCCGGTTCTACCTCGCCGGAACCTACATTTGCCATCAGGGAATCCTGGCGGGTCGAATCGATATTTATCCGGAATACACGGGCACCGCTCTGACCGCCATTCTGAAACAGAAGCCGGAGAGTGACCGCACCCAGGTTTACGAGCGTGTGAAGAGTGAATATGAGAAGCGACTGGGACTCACGCTGGGACCCGCTTTCGGCTTCAACGATACATTTGCGATGGAAATCCGTGGTGAGGAAGCACGCCGCTTGAACCTGAAGACGCTGTCGCAAGCTGCCGGCTACGCGCCGCGATGGCGAGCGGGGTTTGGTTATGAGTTCATGGAACGGCCCGATGGGTACAAAGGCTTGGTAGCCGCCTATGGTTTGCATTTCGCGGAGGCTCCGCGAATTATGGATCTTGGTCTGTTGGCTCGGGCGCTCGATGAAGGTCAGATCGACCTGGCCGCAGGGAATACGACCGACGGATTAATTCCAGCACTCGATTTGTTTGTCCTCGAAGACGATCGCCACTACTTTCCTCCTTATGAGGCGGTGCCAGTGGTTCGCCGCCAGACGCTGGAACAGCATCCCGAAGTTGCAGGCATTCTGGCCGAGTTTGCCGGAAAGATCTCGGATCAGGAAATGCAGCAACTGAACTATGCGGTGGATGGAGAACATCGCGACGTGAAGGAAGTGGCGCGGGAGTTTCTGCGCAGGAAGCAGTTGCTGTGAGGTTGATGCGTCAAACTGACATGGATCCTTCGAGCGTTAGCACCGCTTTCCCCTTAATCATCACTCGCTCGCCGGAGAGTTCGCACCAAAGGTCACCACGGCGTGCGGAAACCCCGGAGCAGTAACGGCGACGCCGAAGGGGTGAAGTTTTCCCAGCAGAGCAAAATCGGGAGCGATGCGCCGAATCGTTTCCTCCGATTCGTAAACCACAAAATAGTTGTCTTTGATTTCGAGAACTGCGGACGCCTGCGCTGACGCGTGCAATCCTTCAGCCAGCTCCGCGGGCGGATCCGTGCACGCCCACGGGGGGCGGGCAGGGAAATCCATGGCAAGCCGCTCTGCATCTCGCGAAACCGTCAACCTGCCGCTGCGGGTTTCGAAACGGACAGATTCTCGATCCGGGTGGAGGATGTTTAGGATGACGAATCCCGAGGCGAGCGTCGCATGTCCGCAGAGGTTCACTTCGCACGTTGGAGTGAACCAGCGCAACCCGAAGTTGTCGCCTTGGGGGACGAGGTACGCCGTTTCAGAGAGATTATTTTCTGCGGCGATGGCCTGAAGCAGTTCATCCTCCGGCCAACTGGCTAGGGGACAGACCGCCGCAGGGTTGCCCGTAAAGATGGTGTCG
>WNGH01005630.1_pt1 | contig 22542 bp, 20 predicted proteins | sample 5400631 | NCBI WGS metagenome assembly WNGH01 (sample SAMN13153373, study PRJNA577476) | soil metagenome | isolation source: 115 cm soil or saprolite under Garry oak tree replicate 1 | place: USA:California | collected 2016-06-15
TCGCTCGCGTCTCACTATCGTCAGGTTCATGAGGACAAATGAATACCTTTGGGAAGCTCTTGAGAAACTCGGCCACGAGCTGCTCTTTCCTCTTCTTGTAGCTTCGGGGCAACCAGAGAAAGGAAAGGAAGGATCTAGGGCGGATTTCAAGCACCAGGGCCGACTTGGTCTCTCGGAACCCTTCTCTGCCAACGATACGGATCACATCCGCCTTCTGCATGCCGACGTCTCCTCGGACCTCAATCGCTCAGGGTCGTGAAGCCGAGCGACATCAGGGTACCAATGCATGCTGATGTTGCCGGAACTCGTTCAGGCGTCGTCAATCGACGATCAGGGGAGCGGGCTCGACCCCCTCACCCCGCCCTCTCCCCCACTGGGGAGAGGGATGAAGGCGTCAGCGCATCATGCTGGGCAGCCAAAGCAAGATAATGGGGAAGATCGGTCCCTGCCCTCTTCCCTTAGAGAAGAGGGCAGGGACCGATCACCCGAGACGCGGGCGGGCTCCCGCGCCTAGCGGATGGCGACGGGAGCGACCGTGGAGCCCGTGAAGCCCTGCGCCTTCATCGGCTGCATCACGAAGGCAAACTCGTAGATCTGCTTCGCCGCCAGCTCGTCGAGCTTCAGGTTCTCGAGCAGGTGGATGCCGTTGACCACGAGCAGGACCTGATGCACGGGCAGCGAGAGCTTCGGATCCGGATTCGGGGCCACCTCGACCGGCCAGTTGTCGGCGCCCACCAGCATCGGGTCCTGCTTGGCCAGCCACTCCGCCGCCCCGACGCCGATGCCCGGGCAGCTCTTCACGTACCGCGCGTTGTCCTTGGCCCACAGCTTGTTCCAGCCCGTGTTGATGAGCACCGCGTCGCCCGCCTGCAGCGTGATCCGCTGGCGCGCCAGGGCGTCCTGCAGGTCCTTGGCGGTGATCTCGTAGGTGTCGGGGAGGGTGTCCACGCCCTTGAGCGCCGCGATGTCGATGAGCACGCCGCGGGTCATGAGGGTGCCCACCTTCTCGATGCCGAGCTTGGTGAAGCCGCCGCGAGTCGAGATGGCGCCGGTCTTGAAGCAGTTGTAGTGGCTGTCCTCGTGCGACTGGTGCGCGAAGCCGTCGAACTGGGTGCCGACCTGGCCGATCTCCGAGACGACGAGCTCCTCGTTGCTACCGCGGCGGTTGGAGAAGTCGTTCATGAACGTGCGCTTCACGTGCACGTCGAAGCGTCGCGTGCCGAAGAGCGGCATCTTGTCGTTCATCACGTGGGCGATCTCGATGACCTCGCCCGTCTTGATGAGCTCTTTGGCCCGCATCACGCTTGCGGGCTTCATGTGGTTGCCCGAGCCGCGCTCGTCGCCCGCTCCCCACTTCGACGGGCAGCGCTGGCTCTCGCTCGGCACGCTCCAGCTCTGCGCCGCGGCGGCGGGCACCCATGTCAGACCGAATACTGCGGCGAGGACGACTGCAAGGAGGGCACGTGGCATGGTCGTTCTCCTCTCCGTTGAGGTGTGAATGGCCGCGCCGAGTCTATACCGCGGCCGCCCACCCCGCAACGCCGGGGTCAGGTCTCACATTCCTACATTGACCGATCGCCGCGGGTAAACGGCTCTTATTGATGTTGGAATGTGAGACCTGACCCCTGTCAGCGCATCATGCTGGGGAGCCAGAGGGAGATGATGGGGAAGGCGACGAGGATGGCGAGGCGGATCACGTCGGCCCACATGAAGGGCAAGACGCCGCTGAAGACGGTTGCCGTGCTCACCTCGGGGATCAGGGTTCGGAGCACGAACATGTTCATGCCCACGGGCGGGCTGATGAGGCCGATCTCGACCACGCAGACGATGATGATGCCGAACCAGATGGGATCGAAGCCCAGGTGCACGATCACGGGAAAGAAGACGGGGATGGTGAGGAGGATCATCGACAGCTCCTCCATGGCGGTGCCGAGGACGACGTAGACCGCGCAGATGGCCGCCACCACCATGGTAGGGCTGACGTTGAAGCGCGTCACCCAGGCCTTGAGATCGTTCGGCATGGTCGTGATGTTCACGAACTCCGCGAAGATCAGGGCGCCGATCAGGATCATGAACAGCATGGAGGTGGTGCGCGCGCTCTCCAGGAGCGCCGCGTAGAGCGTCCGCCAGGTGAGGGCGCGGCGGGAGAGGGCGAAGAGCATGGCTCCGAAGGCGCCCATGGCCGCGCCCTCGGTGGCGGTGAAGAAGCCGATGTAGATGCCGCCCATCACGAAGAAGAAGAGGACGGCCACCGCCCACACGTCCTTGAGGGCGAGCAGGCGCTCGCGCCAGCTCGAGCGCTCTCCCGGCGGACCGGAGCGGGGATCCCGCCACGTCATGTACTGGACGGCGCCGCAGAGCAGGATGGCCCCGAGGATCCCGGGCAGGATCCCCGCGGCGAACAGCTTGCCGATGTTGGTCTCCGTGAAGACGCCGTAAATGACCATGATGGTCGAGGGGGGAATCATGATCCCGAGGGTGCCGCCGCCCGCGACCACACCGGCGGCGAGTCGGTCCGAGTAGCCGAAGCGCTTCATGGACGGATACGCCACCTTCGCGAAGGTGGCCGCAGTGGCGATGGAGGAGCCGCAGATGCCACCGAAACCGGCGGAGGCCCAGACGGTGGCCATGGCCAGCCCGCCCCGCAGGTGGCCGATGAAGGCGTAGGCGGCGCGAAACAGCTCCTGCGACATGCCCGCGCGCGTGACGAAGTTGCCCATCAGGATGAAGAGGGGCACCACCGAGAGCGTGTAGTTGCGTCCCGTCTCGTACATCTTGGTCTGGACGGTGGCGGCGGCCACCGCCCAGTTCCAGTCGCGCATGTACGCGTAGCCCACGAAGCCCACGATGGCCATGGCAAACGAGATGGGCACGCGCAGACAGCAGAGCAGCATCATGACGACGAGGCCGACCAGCCCCTCGATCACCGGCCGCTCTCTCGAATCACCGGCGCTCGACGACCTTGTACAGGTGGATCACGCAGGCCAGGGCCAGGGTCACCGCCATGAAGTACACGAAGGGGCCGTACACGATGCGGAGCACGTCGGTGGCGTCCCGATAGGCCCAGATCCGGTCAGCCTTGCGCCACACCAGCCAGGTGAGGAGGAACATGAAGCCGGCGTTCACGAGCTGGACGGCGCGCTCGAGCCAGCCTTGCCCGCGGGGACCGAGCAGGCGGTCGATGAAGTCCATGACGGCGTGCTCGTCGGCGAAGGAGACGAGGGGGAGTCCCGCGAAGATCAGCACGAGCAGCATGAGCTCGGTGATCTCGAAGGCGCCCCGCAGCGGCCGGCTGAAGACGTAGCGCGCCACCACGTCGACCACCGTGAGGAGCATCATGGCCAGGAGGATCGCCGACGCGGCTACACCCAGGAGGGCGTCGGCGTTCCCCTTCCAGTGCTTCTCGGACGTGGTCACTTGCCCGCGGCGACCTTCTTCAGCTCGTCACGGAACTCCGCGAGGACCTTGGGGGCATCCACGCCCTTGGCCTTGGCCTTGGTGATCCAGTCGTCGATGATGGGAGCGGAGCGCTTCTGCACTTCGGCCACGAAGGCGGGATTGGCGTTGACGATCTTCACGCCGGACTTCTTCAGCGCCTCCATGCCCTTCCGGTCGGCCTCGTCCCAGGAGGCGCCGGCCAGCCGCGCGATGTGCTCGCCGGAGAGCTTCGCGATCGCCTCCTGATCCTGCTTGGGCAACTTGTTCCACTTGTCCTCGTTCATGAAGAAGCCGAAGGCCGAGCTGTACATCCCGCCCGGGAAGAGCGTGGCCTGTTCGAGCACGGTCTCGAGCTTGAACGAGACGATGGACTCCAGCGGGAAGAACACGCCGTCGGCGACGCCGGAGCTGAGCAGCTCGTAGGACTCGGGCGCGGGCTTCACGAAGGCGGAGGTGCCCAGGGCCTTGGCCACCGCCTCCGCGACGCCACCGCCCGTGCGGATCTTGAGACCCTGGATGTCGTTGATGCCGGCGACCGACCGCTTGGTGAACATCTGGCCGGGCCCGTGCGTGAAGACCCCGAGGAGCTTCACGCCCTTGTACTCGCGCCATCAGGGGCAGGATGTGGCGCGCCGGCGTGTAGCTCGCGGTGACGTAGGAGACGTCCACGAGGCCGTCCCGCACGGCGTCGAAGGTGCCGGGAGGCGCGGAGGGATGCTTGGGCAGCATCTGGAGCTTCACGCGCCCGCTGGTGGCCTTCTCGACCTCGTTCGCCCAACCCTGCAGCACGACGCCGGTCAGGTGATGCTGAGGCGACACCCACGACGACATCGTGAGCGTGGTCGTCTGGGCGAGGGCGGGCTGGGCTGCCGCCATGGCGAGGCCGGTCAGAACAACAACGAGCAGCGATGCTCTCACATTCCTCATGCGGGTCCCCTTTCGCGGCGCGACGAAGATCGGCGGCCGCCGCGTAGTGTAGCAGCATTTTCATATCCCTCTCCCCCATCGGGGGAGAGGGGAGGGTGAGGGGGTCTAGCTGGGTCCTCGATCACCAGCTCCGGGCGGCGGAGTGACTGGTCGCCGCGGAGCGAGGGGAATGGCGCGGATGCTGTCGAAGTTGACCTCCGGCATGTCCAGGCTCAGCGAGCGCAGGACGGCGTTGGCCAGGTCGTTGTAGCGACTGAAGTAGCGTCGGAGCCGCCCCCGCCAGGCGGGGATGCCGCCGTTGGCGTGGAGCTCGAAAGCGGACTCGCGGCCGTCCAGGGCGGACGCGATGTGGTCAGAGGCCATCTGGAGCAGGGCCGAGCGCTGGAGCGCCGTATAGCCGCCCCCGCTGAACGACTCCTCGAGCCCCGCCCCGACCTCGGGCGCCGTCAGGTCCTTGTCCGACGGCGCGACCACGAGGGAGGAGCCCGGAAGAATGCGAAGGATCTCGGCCATGCGCTGCCGCGCCTTCTGCATCGCGATGCTGCCCGCCGCGATGTGACCCCGGCCGGGGATGCAGTAGCCCTCGGCCGTCACCTCAGGGTCGAGCTCGGCCGCCGTCTGGCAGGTGCGGACCGTCTGCACGTCGACGATCAGATCGACGAGGTACTCGATGGTGGGCTCGTGCTCCTTCAGTCCCATGGCGTCGGCGCAGGCGAGCGCGAGCCCGAGCGTGAACTCCGCCTTCGAGAGCCAGCAATAGAGCTGATGCCAGAAGAGCCACGAGGCCATGACATCCGGCGAGGGATCCATGAGGAAGATCCGCTCCCACGGCACGAGCACGTTCTCGAGCCACATCTGGCCGTCCAGCTCGTCGTAGCGGCTGCTCAGCGGCGCGATGAACGGGTTGGGGTGGCGAGCGGAAATCTTGCGGCACAGGATGGTGACCCCGGGCGCGTTGACGGGCACGATGAAGCTGGCGCGGTGCGGCCCGCGATCCACGGCACAGTGGGCCCCGACGTACACGTCCTCGGCATACGCGGGGCTCGTGTGCATGCCCACCTTGCCGCTCAGGACGAGGCCCGCGTCGGTCTCGCGCACGACGCGCACGGCGGCGCGCTCGAGCGGATCCTCCCGGAAGCGGAAGCCGATGGTGGCGGCGCCCGCCGAGAAGGTGAGGAATCGACCGGTCCGCCCGATCAGCTCTCGGTATGCCGCAATGTGGGCGATCTGCTCACTTGATACGTATCGCTGCTGAATGGCGTCCAGAATGCCCAGGGCGATGAGGTTGCCGTACGCGGGCGTGTGCGTGATGTTGCCCGCGCTCAGAAAGGTGGTCGCGGAGAAGCATCGACCCATGGCGCGCAGATCGGCGGAGGTCTTCGGCAAGGCGTACGCCCACGGCGCGCGGTTACCCTCGGCGTCGGGCGGGGCGAGGAGGATGTCCCGCCACTCCGGATCGAAGTGGCGATCGTACCAGCCTGCGAGCTCGTCCACCATGGCGCGAGTGGCTGGGTGCACGGTCACGTCCTCGATCAGGCCTTCGCCCATGACATAGACCCTGCGCCCATCGCGTAAGGCCTCTCGATACTCGGCACCGGTTCTCATGTTCCATGACCTCATCGAGTCGGAGATGGTCGCGACGGGCGTGATTTTCTCCTCTGGCGTCGTTTCTGACAAGGGCGGCCTGCGAGGCTGGACTTGCCACCATGGTGCGACCGCGGTAGCTTCCCAGACATGGCAAACCGCGTCGAGGGCAAGGCGGCAATCGTGGTGGGAGGCGGGCAGACGCCTGGCCAGACGGTCGGGAACGGGCGGGCCACCGCCATCGTGCTCGCCCGGGAAGGCGCGCAGGTCATCGTGGCCGACCGCACCCTCAAGGCGGCCCAGGAGACCGTGGACCTGATCAGCGACGAGGGCGGCCAGGCCTGGGCCTTCGAAGCGGACATCACCCGCGAAGACGACGCCCGCCGGCTGGTCGCGGCGGCCCTGGAGCGCTTCCGTCGGCTGGACATCCTGCACAATAACGTGGGCGCCAGCCTCGCGCTGGGCGACGCCGTGGCCACGGAGCTCACCGTGGAGGCCTTCGACCGCAGCTTCGCCGTCAACCTGAAAGGCATGTGGCTGGTCTGCAAGCACGGGCTGCCCGCGCTTCGCGAGACGGGCGGCTCGATCGTGAACATCGCCTCCATGGCCGCCCGCAACGCGTATCCGCTCGTGGGCTACAAGACGATGAAGGCGGGAGTGGTGGCGCTGACGGAGAACCTCGCCGCGGCCAACGCGCGCTACGGCGTGCGCGCGAACTCCATCCTGCCCGGCCTGATGAACACGCCCATGGCCATCGAGGCGCGGGTGGCTCAGGGGACGGCTCGGGACGAGGTCATCGCCGCTCGAGATCGCCGCGTGCCGCTCCGTCGCCGCATGGGCACGGGGTGGGACGTCGCCCATGCCGCGCTCTTTCTGCACTCCGACGAGGCTGGCTTCATCACCGGCGTCTCCCTGGCGGTGGACGGCGGTGAAGGGGTGAGCTGGGGGTCCTAGAGATGAATGAGAATGCCTACCGGGCCCGCGCCGAGCGCGGCGAGGTGCAGATCGGCACGTGGGTGACCATGATCCGGACGCCCGCCGTGCTCACCTTGCTCCAGGCCGCCGGCCTGGATTTCGTCCGCGTCGACATGGAGCACTCCGCCTTCTCGATGGAGACGGTCGCCGACATGGCGACCCTGGCGCGCGCCCTCGACTTTCCCATGGTGGTGCGTCCTCCCGAGGGCAATCGCGAGTGGGTGACGCGGCTCCTCGACGCGGGCGTGTGGAACCTTCACATCCCGCAGGTCGACACGCCCGAGCAGGCGGCGGCCGTGGCCGCGTGCAGCCGCTACGCGCCCCTGGGCGAGCGCGGCATGTACGGCTTCGGCCCGCACACGCAGTACCGCACGTCGCCGCCGGGCGAGCACATGTCATCCGCGAACGCGCGCGTGCACGTCACGGCCATGCTCGAGACGAAGAAGGCCTTCGAGCGGGTGGACGAGATCGCCTCGGTGCCGGGCATCGACGCGCTGACCATCGGCCCGACCGACCTGGCCCAGGACCTGGGCGTGCTGGGTACGCCCGCCCAGAAGGACGCGCTGCGCGACTATCGCGTCCGCCTGGCCGAGGCCGCGCGCAAGCACGGCAAGGCCGTTTCCATGGCCATCGACAGCGTGGAGGGCGTGCGCGAGATGATCGCCCTCGGCGCCACCATCGTCAACTACTCCTCGGACACGGCCGTGCTCCGCTCGGGCTACGCGGCGGCCATCGAGGAGATTCGCCGGCCCGCTGCCAAGCGGTAACGAGCCCGGAAGGGAGATCGTATGGCAACCACCACCGCGTCCCGGTCAGATCTGGAGACCCTGCAGGCCCTGAACCTCGACTACATCAACTCCGTGCAGGCCGGCGATGTCCGCCGCTTCGACCAGATCCTCGCGGACGACTTCCTGTGCTCCAATCCCGACGGCACCCTCATCGATCGCGAAGCCTTCCTCAAGCAGACGGCGCAGCCGGTGAAGATCTCGAACCTCCAGGCTCACGACGTCAACATCCGTCTCATGGGCGACTTCGCCATCATCCACGCTCGCACCACCTACGCGCGCCCCGACGGCCAGCCCGGCGCCGGCCGCTACACGGACGTCTGGGCTCGCCGCAAGGGCTCCTGGCAGGCCGTCTCCGCCCACGTAACGCGCGCCTAGCTCTCGGGCCGCTGAAAAGGGCGTTGCCGGCGCCGCGGCCGACTGGCATTCCTCGTCACCGGTCGTGCCGCCTTCCGTCATGGCCTGCCCAAAGAACGGGCGAACTCGTGAATAAGGCAGGACGTTGGAGATTGGCACTGCCAGTGCGCGACCCGTAGGGAATCCACTTTCATGCGGGTTTACCGACGGGGAGATCGAGATGGCAGCGCCAACTGATCGGAACGCCCAGTGACCCCGCGCGACGGACAGCTCGACGAGTCACCGGTGCGGATGTCGCTCGCCCTCGGCCGGGTCGACGGCGACAAGGATCTCCTCCAGGAGCTGGTCCACACGTTCCAGGAAGATCTGTCGGAGCGTGTCTCGTCCCTGACGGCGGCCATCCGGCGCGGCGACGATCAGGAGACGTTCCATGCCGCGCACAGCCTGCGGGGTCCGCTGGGGATTCTCTGCGCCGAGAAGGCGCTGACCTTGGCGGAAGAGCTCGAGACCCTCGGCCGGGCGGGCCGGCTCGGCGGGGCGGCCGCGGTCGGCGAGGCCTTCGAGCGGGAAATGACGAAGGTCGCCGCGTTCCTCAGCTCCTTCGACTGGAAGAGCCTGTGAGGATCCTGATCGCGGACGATGACCTGCTCATCCGGCGCATCCTCGAGAAGATCCTCGGAAAGTCGGGCCATGAAGTGGTGGCGGCGGCGAGCGGCTCCGAGGCGTGGCAGATCCTGAGCGGGCAAGACCCTCCCGCCCTCGCGATTCTGGACTGGATGATGCCGCAGATGACCGGCGTGGAGGTGTGTCGAAAGGTCCGTGAGGCAGGAGCGTCGGCCCCCACCTATCTCGTGGTGTTGACGTCGAGAGGTCAGACCGGCGATCTGGTCACCGCCTTCGAGGCGGGGGCGGACGACTACATCACGAAGCCGTTCGAGGCCGAAGAGCTGCGGGCACGCGTCACCGTGGGCGTCCGCATGATCACCCTGCAGCAGCAGCTGGCCGACCGGATTCTCGCCCTCGAGGAATCGCTCGCGCATGTCCAGCAGCTCCAGGGCCTCATTCCCATCTGCGCGTGGTGCCGGCAGGTCCGGAGCGATGGAAACTTCTGGGAGAAGGTCGAGAGCTATCTGGGCAAGCGCTCGGGTCTGCAGTTCACGCACGCCATCTGTCCCACCTGCAAGGCCAAGCAGACGGAAGGTTTGAAGCAGCTCCGCCCCGCCTAATCCCTCTGTCAAGATTCGCGGTAGAAGAGCAGCAAGAGCCCGAACACGGTCAAGGCAGGTCCCCACAGCCGTCCGGGCAAGTTGCTGTCCGGCGGGGCCAGACGCAGCTCGAGCCAGCGCGACCAGCCCGCCACCAGGATGACGAGGCCGAGGGGGAGGTGTGTCAGCTCGATGAGAAAGGCCGCCTTGGCGTTGCTGACCTCGTGGGCGTGGGAGAGCAGCAAGACGCCGGCGCCGATGCACACGAGGGGAAAGACATAGCGCCAGGCGGAATCGGGATGGCGGCCGCTCCGCACCCGCCATTCCGCCACCGCGAGAAGGGCGGTGAGGGCGAGCAGGATGCGGTGCTGCAGGACTTCGAGGCCCAGGAGGTGCTCCCAGAAACCGATCCGGCCCGTCTGCCAGCCCTCCGGGTCCATGTTCCACGCGACGAAGCCCGTCAATCCGATGAGGAGCAGGGGCCAGTGCCGCGCCCACGGCGCCCATCCGGTGCGCTCGAGCATGGCGAGCACGCCCATGGCCACCACGAAGAGACCGGCGACGTGATGGCCGAACTCCGACCAGGCCGTCTCCTCGGCCGAATGAGGCGTCGAGGGGTCGCCGAGCGCCGTGGCGGCGGCCAGCTCGGCCAGGCTCGGCGCCTGGAGCCGCGGCCATTGCGGCGTGAACACGCTGCGGATCTCTGCCAGCGAGGCCCGCTGGTCTTGCACGTCCGCCGCGGGCGGCGCGGAGCCGATCGACGCCGCGAGGAATACCGTGACGATGGCAAGGCCGGCCTCCACCTCGAGACGTCGCCGGAATACCAGCGAGCCTGACGGGGGAAGATCGGGAGCCGCGCCCGCTCCCGAGGCGAGCCAGCTTCCCGTCCCGAGTCGACCGTGGAGGGCGCGGTGATTGAGCGCGCCCATGGTCAGCATGGCGATGAAGAGCACGATCTTGGTGAGCGTCATGGCTCCGTAGGAGGTGCCGATGGCGGCGGCCGGGCTGGCGATGTAGGCGAGGGAAAGCGCCACGCCGGTGAGGGCGAGGGCCGTCACCGCCGCCAGCGCGAGCCTCGAAAATGGCCGGAGCCAGCTCTCCGAGGCCGCCAGGTTCGAGCGAAGCGTCAGCACGGCCGCGCAGACGAGCCCGCCCACCCAGGTGGCGGCGGCTGCCTGGTGGAGCGCGCCCACGGCCACGAGCCAGACGCCGCCGTCGACGCGGCCCACGGCATGGCTGGCGAGCGCCCCGGTGAGAGCGAGGAGCGCGCCGCCGCTCACGAGCAGCGCCCCCAGCGTGGTCGAGCCCGGATGGCGACGGAGCATGTGCGCGACCGCGGCGCCCGCGAGCGCCACCGCGATGCGGATGAGGCCGATCACGCCCACCGTCGAGTCCAGCACGGCGCCCAGCGGCCAGCTCGCGTCGTCTCCCATGGCGCTGGCGAGGACGACGAGCACGCCCACTTGCGCGGCGGCGGCGAGGAGGGCGCCCCAGGTGACGAAGGCGAGGACGCGATCGAGGGCGCGGGCAGGATCAGACGGGCGCGACGGTCGCACCACCGCCACTGCGAAGATGGCACCGCCGATCGAGACGGCCTGGCCCACGAGCCCGACGGCGCGCAGCCATAGCAGCATGAGCGAGATCACGGCGCCGCTACGGTAGCACGGCCCGGTGGCGGCGAGCCGCGCTTGGCATATGCCATGCAGCCAGGATTGCAGGTGGTTGCCTGGTCATCAAGCGGCCCGATTCATCCCGGTAAGAAAGGCTTTGTTCTTCCTCTCATGAATCCTTTCACCGGCAGGGAGCACGTAATTGTCACCCACGTGACGCGCCCGTCCCCTGGACTGCCCTTGAAATTTCTACCGCGTTGCCGCGGGTGTTCTTACACGGTCGGTCAGGACAGACTTGCGCGTGGCAAGCGCAGGCGATCTCATCCATGATCTCTTCCATGACGTGCGAGGATGCTCGCGAGTGCTTCCGTGTCTTGCTCGAGGGCAAGATCCGTCTGACCGAGCTGGCAGGGGTCGAAGCCCATATCAGCCAGTGCGCCGTCTGTCGTGAAGAGCTCGCGAGACTCCAGCCAGAGAAGATCCCGGCGAGAGCCCCGAGGGGCCCGAGCGCGGACGACTCCGAGATCGTCGCTCTTCCCCAAGGGCCCGCCCGGCGCTGGCGGCGGCTCTCCATCGGGATGGGGCTGGCCACCGTCGTGGCCATCGCGATCCTCATCGTGCTTGCCGTGCGTGACTATCACCACAATCAGGAACGAGAGCGCTTCCTCAGCGAGGCGATGACGGCGGGGCGCGACCGCCCTGACCGGGAGCCACGCGCGCCCGCCCCGCCGGCGCCGCCAGAGACGCCTCCATCACCCGCCCCACCCGTGGCCATCCCTCCCGTGAGTCCGGCTCCCCGGCCGGGAGTGGCGAGCCGATCTGCCGACCTCGGGCCGCAGAAGGCGCCGCCGCTTCCATTGTCTCCGCAGCTCTCTCGGCGCGCCGTACCGCCGACCGCGCCGTCTCGGGAATCACGGCCGGCTACCCCGCCGCCGAGGCTCGATGTGGTCGTGCAGCTCTCGGTCACGGATCGGAGCGCGGCGGAGCGTGATCTGTCGAGTCTCCTCGCGCGGGTCGGGGCGTCCCAGGTGCGCCGGCAGGCGGAGTTCACGTTCGTCGCCGTTGTCCCGCAATCGAGCTACGGCGAGTTCACCCGAGGCATGGCCCAGATCGGCGCCTGGCAGATGGAAACCGATCGATCCACGGTGCCCGATCCCGTCCACGTGGCCATCCGTCTCGTCTCGCGCCGCCCAGGCTAGGGTCAGGTCTTGCAATGCAACATCTGAGGCGGTCCGTTTGAGCGGAGCGCTCGACGGCCTCGTGGCTCTGGACCTGGCGACCTACGTGGCTGCGCCCTTCTGCTGCACGCTGCTGGGCGAGCTGGGCGCCGACGTGATCAAGGTCGAGCAGCCCGGCGTCGGCGACGATCTGCGAAGGCTCGGTCACCAGCCGTCCCCTGGGATCTCGTACATGTGGCTGGTCGAGGGCCGGAACAAGAAATCGATCACGTGCAACCTGCGCGAGCCCGAGGGCCAGGCGCTCATCGCGCGGCTGGCCGCCCGCGCCGACATCCTCGCCGAGAACTTCCGGCCGGGGACCATGGAGAAGTGGAATCTCGGATACGACGCGCTGTCCGCGGCGAACCCGCGACTGGTCATGGTGCGGATCTCGGCCTTCGGTCAGACGGGGCCGAGCCGCGGGCGGCCGGGATTCGGTCGCATCGCGGGCGCGGTGAGCGGCGTCAGCTACATCTCGGGATACCCCGATCGCCCGCCCGTCTCGCCGGGAACGCCGACGATTCCCGACTACCTGGCGGGCGTGATGGGCGCCTTCGGCGCGCTCGCCGCCATCGAGAGCCGCCATGGCACGGGGCTCGGCCAGGTGGTCGACGTGGCGCTCTACGAGCCCATGCTGAGGATGCTCGACGAGATGATCCCCGTGCACGCCGCCCTCGGCAAGATCCGCGAGCGCATCGGCTCGGGCACGGAATACGTGGTGCCGCACGATCACTATCGCGCGCGAGACGGGAGCTGGATCGCCATCGCGTGCACGAACGACCGCATGTTCGAGCGCCTGGCCGTGGAGGCCATGGGCCGGCCGGAGCTCCACGCCGAGTTCTCGTCGATGGACGAGCGGCTTCGCCGGCGCGAGGATCTCGACGCGCGCGTGCAGGACTGGGTCGGCTCCTTCGCCGCGGAGGAGGTGCTGGCCCGGCTGGACGCGGCGTCCGTCCCGTGCTCGAGGGTCAACAGCGTGCAGGATCTCTTCGCGGATCCTCAGCTCCGGGCGCGGGAGAACCTCATCCCCGTGCCGGGGCCCGGCGGGGAGACGATCTGGATGCCCGGCATCGTGCCCAAGCTCTCGCTGACGCCCGGTCGCGTCACGAGCGCCGGCCCGGCTACGCCGGGCGCCCACAACGAGGAGATCTACTGCGGCCGCCTCGGGCTCAGCCGCGAGGACCTGGCCGCGCTCGCGAGGAAGGGCGTGATCTAACGGGGGGTCAGATCTTGCAATGCAACACTTGAGGCGTTCGTTTTACCCTTTGTTGTATTGCAAGACCTGACCCCAGATCTCCGCGCGCGTGACGGGGACTCGATCCACGCGGACGCCGAAGGGGGACAGGGCGTCCTCGATGGCCTGCGCGATGAGGGGATGCACGGGCATGATGCCGCCCTCGCCCGCGCCCTTGGCGCCCAGCGGGTTCAGCGGCGTGGGCGATTCGAGATGGCGGATCTCGAAGGTGCGCGGCGCGTCGGCGGCCGTGGCCAGCGCGTAGTCCATGAGCGTCGCCGTCAGGCGCTGGCCCGTCTCGTCGTAGGCGAGCTGCAGGTTGAGCGCGTCCGGAAGGCCCTGGACGACCCCGCCGTGGATCTGGCCCTCCACGATGCCGGGCTCGAGCACGTGGCCGCAGTCATGGGCCACGATCCAGCGCAAGATGCTCACGGCGCCGGTGTCGGGATCGACCTCCAGGACCACGCCGTGCGTCCCGTTGGCGAAGCTCGACTGCGACACGGTGAAGAGCTGCGTGTCCTCGAGGCCGGGGGATTCCCCGGGGGCCTGGCCGGCATGCGCGGCCGCCGCGATCTCGGCCCACCCGAGGCTCCGGCTCGGCAGCCCGCGCACCGAGAACTTCCCGCCCTCGCTCACGATATCCACGGGAGAGGCCTCGAGCAGGTGGGCGGCGATCCGCATCGCCTTCTCGCGCACGACGCGTGCCGCGAGGAGCGCGGCGCTGCCCCCGATGGCCGCCGTCCGGCTGCCGTACGTGCCCCCGCCCTGCGCCACGAGGTCGGAGTCGCCCGTCAGCACCTCGATGGTGTCGGGCTCGATGCCCAGGAGATTGCCCACGAGCCGCGAGAACATCGTGACGTGCCCCTGGCCCTGCGGGGCGGCGCCGGTGACCACGGTGACGCCGCCGTTTTCGTGGACCCGCACCACCGCGCTCTCGTGGGGCACGGTGGCGGTGGCCTCGACGTAGTTGACGAGGCCGATGCCGAGGTACCGGCCCTCGGCCCGCAGCCGCGCCTGCTCGCGCCGCGCGGCGGGGAGATCGAGGGCTTCCAGGGCCAGCTCCATGCAGCGCGGGAAGTTTCCGCTGTCGTAGTCGACCGGCCCCCGGCCCGCCGTGCTGAGGCCGGTGGCGTAGGGATGCTGGTCGGCGGAGACGAGATTGCGGCGCCGCAGCTCGAAGGGATCGGCTCCGAGCTCCCTCGCGAGGGCGTCGAGGGCCCGCTCGATCACCGCGGTGCCGTAGGGACGGCCCGCGCCACGATAGGCGCCCACGGGCGTGGTGGTGGTCACCACGCCGCGGAAGCGGAGATCGAGATTGGGAATGACGTACGGCCCCACCGAATGGATCATGGCGTTCTGCGGCAGGTTCAGCCCCGAGATCGTGTACGCGCCCATGTCGTGGAGGAAATCGTCGCGCAGGGCGAGGAGCCGGCCCTCCCGGGTGGCCGCCAGCTCCACGTCGTGGATCTGGTCGCGCTCCACGCAGGCGACGAGGGTGTGCTCCCGCCGCGTCTCGACCCACTTGATCGGCCGGTCGAGCTGGCGCGCGAGGGCCGCGACCACGACGTACTCCGGGTAGTACATTCCCTTGGTGCCGAAGCCGCCGCCCACGTCGGCGGGCGCGATCACGCGCACCTGCTCCTCGGGCAGGCCGAGCTGCCCGGCGATCACCCCGCGGTGACGATGGACCATCTGGACGGCGCCCCACATGGTCAGGCGCTCGTCCGCCCAGCGGACGATGAGGCCGCGCGGCTCCAGGGGATGCGCGCCGCCGCGCGCGAGCTGGACCCGCGTCCGGACGACCACGTCCGCGGCGCGGATGGCGGCCTCCACGTCGCCCACGCGCTGGCGCCACTCCGCCACGACATTGCTGGCCGTCTCCTCGTGCAAGACGGGCGCGCCCGGGGCGAGCGCCGCGTCCATGTCCACGAGGGCGGGGAGGGGCTCGTACTCGACCCGGATCAGGTCGAGGGCGTCCCAGGCGCGATAGGGATCATCCGCGATGACCGCGGCCACGGCCTCGCCGACGAAGCGCACGCGCTCGCCGGCCAGGGGCCGGATCCCGCAGGCCACCGGCAAGGCGGGGTGCGGCGCGTAGATGGGGATGGCCACCCCGGCGCTCCCGAGATCGGAAGCGAGGAAGACGCCGACGACGCCGGGCGCGCGGCGAGCCGCCGACACGTCGATGGAACGGATGCCGGCATGCGCGTGCGGCGAGCGCAGCATGGCGGCGTGCAGGCAGCCGGGCACGCGGAAGTCGTCGACGAACTCTCCGGCGCCGGTGATGAGCCGGCGGCGGCGGACGCTTCCCGCGTGCTCTGCCATGTTCTATTCAGCCCTCGCCTCGCCGCTGATCCACTCAGCCCTCGCCTCAGGGCATTGCCCTTCAGCTCGAACTGCCACGCCTGCGGGATCAGCCACGCTCTCGTCTCGTGCCGGCCTCGGGCCGTCGCTCAACTCGAACTGCGGGCAGCCTCTCGGCTCGAACAACATTAGCCCAAGCGTTCCCCCTCACCCTGCCCTCTCCCCCGAGGGGGAGAGGGATATTCGCATCCCTCTCCCTCGGAGAGGGAGAGGGCCAGGGTGAGGGTGGCGGTGTGTCGGCGCATGAGGGCTAGCCTTCACTTTCGGCGGGTAGACGAGAGCGCCAGTCGAGGGTGCGCGTGATGAGTGGGCGCAGCGCGAGGACGACGAGGACGACGCCCACGCCCAGCAGGACGAGCGAGATCGGTCGCGTGACGAAGATCGCGTAGCTCCCCGCCGACATGGCGAGGGACTGACGGAGCGAGAGCTCCATCATGGGCGCGAGCACGAGGCCGAGCACGATGGGCGCCGTCTCGAAGTCGAGCTTGCGCAGCACGTAGCCGAGCACGCCCGTGGCCAGCATGATCCACACGTCCACCACGCTGCTGTTGACGGCGTAGACCCCGAGGATGGAGCACACGAGGATGATCGGGTACATGATCGGGTACGGCACTCTCAGGAGGTTCACGAAGAGCCCCACGAGGGGAAGGTTCAGGATGAGCAGGATGACGTTGCCCACGTACATCGAGGCGATGAAGCCCCAGAAGAGCTTGGGGTCCTGATGGATGAGCAGAGGTCCCGGCGTCACGCCGTGGACCATCATGGCGGCGAGGAGGAGGGCGGCCACGGGCACGCCGGGGACGCCGAGGGCGAGCATGGGCACGAAGGCGCCCGAGGTTGCCGCGTTGTTCGCCGACTCCGGCCCCGCCACCCCGGCCACCGCGCCGCGGCCGAACTCCTCCGGGTGCTTCGACACCTTGCGCTCCACGGCGTAGGAGACGAAGGTCGAGATCACGTGCGCGGAGCCCGGGATGATTCCGATGAGGAACCCGATGACGGTGCCGCGCCAGATCGGCATGTTGGCCTCGCGCCATTCCTGCCGCGAGGGCAGGAGGTCGCGTAGCTTCGGCCGGATCACCTCGGGCGGGTTCGCCATGCCCGCGGTGAGGAGGATCTCGGCGAGACCGAAGAGGCCGACGGCGACCGGCACCACGCCGATGCCGTCGCCGAGCTCGGCGATGCCGTAGGCGAAGCGGAAGTAGCCGGACATCTGGTCGATGCCGATCATGCCCAGGAGGAGCCCGAGCGCCGCCATGGCGAGTCCCTTCAGCATCGAGCCCGAGTTCATGTACGCGAGGACCAAGAGCCCGAGGAGGAGCAGGGAGAAGTACTCGGGCGGGCCGAAGCGCAGGGCGAAGGCGGCGAGGGGCGGGGCCAGGACCATCAGGGCGATGACGCTCACCGTTCCCGCGACATACGAGCCGACGGCGGCGATGGCCAGGGCCGGCCCCGCGCGTCCCTTGCGCGCCATGGCGTAGCCGTCGATGCACGTCATCACGGAGGCGGCCTCGCCGGGGATGCGCATGAGGATCGACGTGGTGGAGCCGCCGTACATCGCCCCGTAGTAAATGCCCGCGAGCATGACGAGCGCGATCGTGGCGTCGAGGCCATAGGTGGCGGGCAGGAGCAGGCTGATGCCCGCGAGCGGCCCGACGCCGGGAAGCACACCCACCAGCGTGCCCACCAGGCAGCCGATGAAGCCGTACCAGAGGACGTGGGGGGCGAGGGCGACGGAGAAGCCGAGACCGAGGTTCTGGAGGGTCTCGAGCACGTCAGAGCCCGAAGGGGCCGCGGGGCAGGGGCACCTTGAGCAGCGTGTCGAAGAGATAGAAGGATCCCCACGACATCACGACGGTCACCGCGAGGCCCAGAGCCCAGGCCCGGCGCTCGAGGAGCAGCACGAGGAAGGCGAGCACGACCGCCATGGTGATCCGGTAGCCCAGGCGCTCGAGCCCCCACGCTGCGAACGCGCAGGCGGCGAAGATCGCGACGGCGTGGCGCCACTCGTGCCAGCCGACCTCGGCGAGGCGGCTCGCGCGAGACCCCATCACGAACACCGCCACGCCGAAGACGATGAGGAGGAGGGCGAGAACCACGGGCATGTACGCGGGGCCGGGCCGATGCAGCGAGCCCAGGGGGAAGGCGCGGCTCTGCCAGATCGTGAGGATGCCGAACAGGACGAGGGTGGCGCCAGCCAAACGATCAGTCGTCATCGCGTTAGCCAAACTCTGTGCGCCACTTGCTCCCCCTCACCCTGCCCTCTCCCCCAGTGGGGGAGAGGGATCAGAACTGAGAGTGCGCCCGAGGCTGTTTTTATCCCTCTCCCCCGTCGAGGGGGAGAGGGTAGGGTGAGGGGGCCGGTCGATGAGCAAGACACGTTCATGAATAATCTGCCTGGCGATTCACCCTGACCTGGTCACTACTGGGCGCTCTCCACCTTGCCGATCTTCTTCACGACCTCGGCCAGCCGCGCCGCGTCCTTGGCCCACCACGCGTTGAACTCGTCGGCGTCCATGTAGGCGATGGGGGTGTCGAGCTTGGCGTGCGAGGTGACGACCTCCGGCTCCTTGACCGCCTGCCGGGTCGCGTCGCGCAGGATCTTGACGATGTGGGGCGGAGTTTTGGCGGGCGCCACCAGTCCCGCCCACGCCGTGTACTCGACGTCGTATCCGAGCGATTTGAAGGATGGGACGTCCGGATAAGTGGCCACCGGCGCCGTCCCCGTGTGAGCGAGCAGTCGAAGCTTGCCCGCTTTCACGTGCGCGACGGCCAGGCTCACCGGGGTCATGGTGATCTGTGAGTGACCCCCGAGGATGGCGTTCATCATCGGCCCCCCGCCCGTCGTGGGGAGGTGCCGGAGCTTGATGCCCGCGGCCAGCATGAACATCTCGGTGGGGATGTGCGACGCTCCGTAGAGACCCGAGGAGCTGAAGACGATCTCCCCGGGCTTCTTCTTCGCGTCATCCACGAGATCCTTCAGCGTCTTCCACGGCGCATCGGCGCGGACGACGAGCATGGAGGGGTCGGCATTGATCCGGGCGATGCCCGTGAACTGGTCGCGCGTGTAGTTCGGGGGGCGCCCGAAGAGCTTGTCGACCTCGGGCAGCACGGAGATGCTGACGAGGGCCATGAGCAGCGTGTAGCCGTCGGGCTTGCTCGTGGCCACGGTCTGGTTGCCGACCGCGCCCGCCGCCCCCGCCTTGTTGATGATGGCCACGGGCTGCTTCAAGATGCGCTCGAGCGCGGTGGCGACCGGACGCGCCGTGTTGTCGGCGAGGCCGCCGGGCGGAAAGGCGACGACCATGGAGATCGGCCGCGTGGGGTATGGATCCTCCGCGCGCGCCGGGCCCACGGCCATGGCAATGATCAGCCCCGCTATGCCGAGCGCTCGCAGCATTCGTATCTCCTTCGCGTGGGGTGACGCAGCGAGGGCAGACTAGCAGTCGCCCGTGCGGCTGGTCAAGGCGCGATCGTCGAGCGAGCGACTTTCGGAGACTGCGCCCGCGTCAGCGACGGCCGCAGAGCTTCTGAAGGGCGGCCAGATCGGCCGCGGTGAGCCGCAGGGGCTCGACGGCCTGCTCGCCGCCCACCGCGTGCATGACCGCGGTGGGATCGTCCACGTGCCCGAGGCCCAGAGCGTGCCCCAGCTCGTGGGCGAGGAGGAGGGCGAAGTCCCGCATGTCGTGGAACTCGAAAACGGTGATCTCGCGCCCGTCGAACTCGCCCTTGTGAAACTGCCGGGGCGCCCCGTAGCGCGAGTTGAAGGTCATGACGTCACGGTTGTGCGCCTCGGCGAGGGCGTTGCCCTTCTCGGCCAGGGAGCGCACGGTGCCCGCGAGCGATTCGATGGCCATCCGCTCCGTCTCGAGCTCGCTCCGTAACGCCTGGAGCCGGTTCCGCTCCGCCTCGAGGCCCGCCTGCATCTCGCGGGGCACCCCGCCTCGCGCGCTCCACTGCTGCATCTGCGCGTTGTAGGCGGCGGCCCGCTCCTGGTAGGCGGCATACGTGGTCTCATAGCTTCGCGCCCGGCGCTCGTAGGTCTCCCGCCACTCCGCGTAGCTCCGCGAGACTACCGCGTGGGAGGCCTGGGCCTGCTGCATCGAGCTCCAGAGGCGCTGGCTGGTCTGAGTCGTCTGCTGGCGCTCGTCGTAGACGAGGGTGACCGTCAGGGTCGCGCGGGGATCGTGGGTGAAGACATCCCGGCCCACGGCGCGGCCCCACAGCGACTCCGCCTCCCGTAGCGCCTCGAGCACCTCGGCGTTCGTCAGCCCGAAGCGGCCGTCGACGGCCCCCAGGCGATACGCGATGGGCCTGCCACAGGGCGTCGGGCGCGTGAACCACAGGCCGGCGGCCAGCGCCACGCATACGACCAGGGAGCCCAGCAGGATGCGTCGGACCATGCTGGAGGAACATTGCGAGCGCCGTGCCACCGAGCGCCCCCGGCCATGCCCTGAATTTTTCGGCCGCCGAGGGCGGAAGGAGAGGGCAGGCCCTCAGTCGGGGGACAGCGACTGACGAATCCTGTCCAGGCGCCTGCCGCCGGAGGGCACTCGTGGGGCCTTGGGTGCTATGCTGTCGCTCGCGCGTGGGTCCCGGCACTCGTCGGCACGCCCGCCATCACACCTCGAGGAGGAAAGCCCGTCATGCTCCGCGATCATCCCAAGGGGAACTATCGCTACCTGCCCGGCATCACCGCATTCTCGTCCGGCACCATCGCGATGCCCGGCCACGAGATCGTGCACGTGACCCTCGGCGCCCCCGTGCCCTGGCGCGCGGGGTTCGCGCGGATCGAGCGCCACCTGCGCGAGCAGGGACGGCCGAAGACGGCCCTGTGCGGGATCGAGCTCCGCAGCCCGGCGCCCTTCACCTTCGAGGGGTTCGCCAAGTTCAACGAGGGCTACCGGTCCCTGCTCGCGGAGTGGGACATCCTCGTGGGCGAGGACAATCCCATCCCGCGGACCAACGTGGCACCGGTGGTGGCCGCTCCCACCGAGGCTTGCCTCTACGCCTTCGCCTACACGATGCCGGGGGCGACCCCGTCGCCCACCTTCATCGTGGCGGGGGCGGGCGAGATGCGAGATCGCGGGCAGGGAGCGGAAGGCATCGTTCGCCACGGTGAGACCACTCCCGATGCCATGCGAGAGAAGGCGCGCTTCGTGATGGGGATCATGCAGGAGCGCATGCGCGGGCTCGGCTGTGACTGGGCCCGGGGGCCGCGGCCATCCACGGCGTGCGCTGGTTCCCGAGCCGGCCGCCCGTGCAGGGTCTCGAGTTCGAGGTCGACCTGCGCGGCGTCGCGCGCGAGCTCGTGATCTAGACGCCATGGCGAGGCCGATGCGCCGGATCCTGACCGGTATCAATCGAGAAGGAAGATCGGTGATCTTGTCCGACGGCCCGTCGCCCCACGTGCTCGAGCTGGCGAGCATGCCGGGCCTGGCCCTCATCAACCTCTGGGTCACCGACGGCGCGCCCGCCCGCAACGCGGGCTCGGCCGACGCGGCGGCGAGACCCGTCGTGCTCGAGCCGCCCGCGCGCGGCACGATCTTCCGCGTCGTCGACTTTCCGCCCGATGCCGCCATGGCGGCCACCCTCGATCGCGGGAAAGCCTTCGCGACCATGGGAGCCGGCCACGCCATGGACGCGAGCGCCGCCCGGCATCCCGGCATGCACAAGACCAGCACGGTGGACTACGCCCTCGTCCTGGACGGCGAGATCTGGGCCCTCATGGACGAGGGGGAGGTGCTCATGCGAGCGGGCGACTGCCTCGTCCAGCGCGGCACCAACCATGCCTGGAGCAACCGCTCGGACCGGCCCTGCCGGGTGGCCTTCGTCCTCGTCAACGCCGATCCCGTCTAGGAGGAACGTGCATGTGCCGAAGCATCAAAACGCTGCACAATTTCAAGCCGCCGGCCACGGAGGAGGAGATACGGGCGTCTTCTCTCCAGTTCGTCCGAAAATTGAGCGGCTTCTCCAGGCCGTCCAGAGTCAACGAAGCCGCCTTCACTCGAGCGGTAGACGAGGTGGCGCAGGCTGCACGGGCCCTCCTCAATGCTCTCGTGACGAACGGTCCGCCTCGCGATCGCGAAGCAGAAGCGTCGAAAGCTCGCGCGAAGGCGGTGGCTCGTTTTCGCCCTCACGACGCGAGATCGTGAGAGGGCAGAGGAACCGAAGGAGCCACCACTGTGGGTAGTTCCGGTACCGACAAGGTCTTCGCTGGCTCGATTCCGAAATTTTACGACACGTATCTGGTTCCCCTGCTCTTCGAGCCGTACGCCGCGGACCTGGTGAACAGGCTCGCATCGAGATCTCTCAGTCGCGTGCTGGAAGTAGCGGCCGGCACAGGCGTCGTGACTCGCGCGCTGGCTTCGGTGCTGCCAGAACGCGTCTCGATCGTTGCCACGGATCTGAATCAGCCGATGCTTGATCAAGCTTCCGCGCTCGGGACCACGCGGCCCGTGGAGTGGCGTCAGGCGGATGCCATGCGGTTGCCCTTCCAGGACGGAACGTTTGACGCCGTCGTATGCCAGTTCGGGGTCATGTTTTTCCCCGACAAGACCCAGGCTCTTTCGGAGGCACGTCGAGTGCTCCGTCCGGGGGGAGTCCTCGTCTTCAACGTGTGGGATCGGATCGAGGAAAACGAATTCGCGGATACCGTGACGGCGGCACTCGCATCCGTGTTTCCAGAGGATCCGCCCCGCTTCCTCGCTCGTACACCCCACGGCTATCACGAGCGCTCGCGCATCGAGCAAGATCTTGTCAGCAGCGGCTTCAGTGCGCCACCAGAGATCGTCACACTGGCGGCGCGGAGCCGGGCAAAGTCACCCCGGGATCCGGCCATCGCATTCT
>WNGH01004429.1_pt1 | contig 22518 bp, 22 predicted proteins | sample 5400631 | NCBI WGS metagenome assembly WNGH01 (sample SAMN13153373, study PRJNA577476) | soil metagenome | isolation source: 115 cm soil or saprolite under Garry oak tree replicate 1 | place: USA:California | collected 2016-06-15
GGATTTCCTTCCCAGAAGACCTGTCCGTGGTCGGGTTGGTAGATCCCGGCGATGCACTTTGTGAGCACGGACTTCCCGGCGCCGTTGTCGCCGCACAGCGCGGTCACCTGGCCATAAGGAAGGTCGAGGTCGACGTGGTAGAGCGCCTGCACGGGTCCGAAGTGCTTGTCGAGCTCCCGTACCTTGAGCAGCATTCCGTCTGTCGGGCGCGGCTCGGCGACGGCAGCCGTCATGTCACCGCCATTATCTCGACTCTGGAGAAAGAGTGACGCCGCCGCAGGCGTGCGGCGGCGTCGTTGAGAGCTCGGTTACGAGATGTTGTTCGCCGAGCAGACGGCGGCGCCTGCCTTGCTGCACAGCGTCGCGACGTCGATGAACTTGTCCTTGATCACGGTCGCTTCCATGTTGGACTTGTCGACCCAGACCGGGACGAGGAGGGAAGCCGGCTGCTGGTTGCCACTCACGCCAGACGGCGGCGCGGTGGTGCCGTTGACCAGCCCGGACGGAGGCGTCGCCCCTGCGCGAAGCACGGTCGCGAGCGCGACCGCGTCCTGCGCCTCGAGGTAGACGGCCTTGTAGACGGAGCCGCACTGGTAGTCCGTCAGCACGTTGACCATGCCGTCCAGGGTTGCGTCCTGGCCGGTGGTCGGGATCGACTTGGCCTTGATCTTCTTGTTCTTGAGAACCTGGATTACCGCGTTGCCCAGACCATCATTGGCCTCCACAGTGGCGTTGATTTCAGGATGTGCCGTGATTTGCTGCTGGAAGATCGTGCCGCCCACGTCGTTCTTCCAGTCCGTGGCGATCTGGTCGCCGACCAGCGTGTAGCCGGCGGAGTTCGTCTTGCCGACCTTCTCCTGCGCGACCGATTCGCCCCAGATGACCGAGTTGTAACCCTTCGCGAAGTCGACCGCGTTGGGGTCGGAGTTCTGACCGCCGTTGAGCGTGAAGACCTTCGGGTTCTTGACGCCCCATGCGGTGACGCAGTCGGTGAAGCCCTTGCCGATGAGCTTGCCGACCTGGACGTTGTCGAAGCTCACGTAGTAGGTGTTGGTCCCGGTGAAGGTCGCGCGGTCATAGCTGATGATCTTGACCCCGTGGGACTGCTGGAAGGCCTGAGTCAGGTACGGCTGGTCGAACGCGACATACCGCGCCGACGAGGTCGTGTCAGGCAGGATCACGCCGACCATACCCTTGCCCGCTTTGGTCAGGTCCGCCAGCTTCGCCATGTAGCTGAAGTCGGCCGTGAATGAGCTGATGCTCAGGTCCGACGGTACGTTGGCGCTGGGGGTGGCCGTCGCGGTGCCGCCGCCTCCGCACGCCGTGACAAATAGACCCGCTGCCAATAGGGCGGGCGCCAAACGGGCTAGCTTCATGCGCACTTACCTCTCAGATCAATCTTCCCGCTGCCTTCTTCCCGACCTAGCGTTCGGGGCGAGAGTGCGCCGGCAGCGAGTCTTACTCAGACCTTAGGGACAGGAAGGCATTGTGTTGCCATCCCGAAACGGTGTCAAGTTAGCCGAATCTCAGTTTTGATGCTTGACTGGCGTGCCTATCATCGTCTCGTGAGCGGCAAGCGCATTGTCTGGATCGTTCCAGCCTTCGGCCTGATCGGATCCCAGGCCGGCCACCTGCTCGCGTATGAGCTTCGGTTCGGAAATGCCGCGCAGCAGGTGCAGAGCGCCGGCGCGCATTCCTACTTTCCGTCGCTGGCGAAAACCGGGTTGGGCGTCGCCGCGCTGACGCTGCTGGTCGCGCTACTCATCGTCGGCGCGGGTCGCGTCGCGACTGGCCGCCGCATCAAGCCGGAAGCCGCGCCCTCGTTTGTGCCTGTGGTCGCCGCCCTCTACACGATCCAGCTCGCCTGCTTCGCGGCGCAGGAGACCATCGAGGCGCTGATCGGCGGCGGCTCGGTGTCGGTGCCCACGCTGTTGCTGCTGGGCACGTTGGGCCAGCTGCCCGTCGCCGTTGTTGCCACCGTCGCGGTGCGCTGGCTGGGCGCGCGGCTGCTGCCCGCGTTCGCCGCGATCGCGCTCGGAGCCGGCGGTGTGTACCGGCAGCACGGGTACATCGTGGCGCTGGGGGCGTGGCCGCTCGCGCCCAGAACGGCGAGAGTCCACGACACGATCAGCGCCGGCTTCAACCGGAGAGGACCTCCCTCCTTCTAAGCCCAGTCATCGCTGATCGCGCGCGCTCGCGCGCGCACATGACATTTAGAAGGAGGAAATCGCGTGAGCAGAACTCGCGCTCTCATCGTCGTCGCGCTCGTGGTGGTCTTCGTCATCGCCGGCGGCGTACTCATCTACGCCAACCAGCACAGGGGCGGCCAGAACCTGAGCTTCAACCTCAACGTGACCGGCGCCAGCAAGATGAGTCCCAGTGAGCTGCAGGCGCACCAGGGGGATCACCTCACGATCAACATCACGAGCGATGGGGACGGCGAGGTCCACCTGCACGGGTACGACATCGCGTTCGAGACGAGGGCGGGGCAGACGGTGACCCACAGCTTCACGGCCGACAAAACGTGCAGCTGTGACATCGAGTGGGAGGAGACGAGCACCCACCTCGGCACGCTCACCGTGAGTCCCTGATGCTCGGCGCCCAGATCGTTCTGCACGGGTTCGGTCAGCGCTTTGACCTGTCAGTCCCCCTGTACCTATATCTGTTCGCGGCGAGCGGCGTCGTGTTTCTTTCGTTTGTGCTGGTCGTTCTGTTCGCCGGCGACCAGGTCGGCGCGAAGGCGACCGCGTATCCACGCCGCGCCGTGGGATGGCTCACCGCGATCGCGCGGACACCCTGGCCGCGCGCTGTCGGCGGAGCGATCGGGATCCTCAGCCTTTTGATCGTCGTGGGGGCCGGCTTTTTCGGCTCGAGCGCCGCTTTCTACAACCCTGCCGAATACTTCGTCTGGATTTTCTTCTGGGCGATGCTCGTCATCTTCTCGGGCCTGGTCGGCAACCTCTGGTACTTGCTGAACCCATGGACGGCTATCTACGACGCCGCCGCCCGTGTCACGCCCGTACGCTCGCCGTGGAAGCTGCCTGACGTCGGTGTATGGCCGGCCGCGGCGCTCTACTTTTCCTTTGCGTGCCTCGAGCTGACGAGCGGCATGTCGAGCCGGCCGCAGATCGTGGCCATGGCGGCGGTCGGGTACTCGATCATCACGCTGGCCGGCATGTTTCTATTCGGCCGCAACCACTGGCTCGAGCACTGCGAGGCGTTCACGGTGCTCTTCGGAATCGTCGGCCGGTTCGGCCCGGTGGAAACGGAACGCAACGAGAGCGGTCGTGTCCGCACCGTCTACCTGCGGCCATGGGGCGCCGGTCTTCTGCAACCGATCCAGGCAGGATGGGATCGCGTCGGTTTCGTGATCCTGATGCTGAGCACGCTGGCGTTCGACGGCATCCTCTCGACGCCGGCGTGGCAAGACTTCACAGTCGCGTTGATCCCGATCTGGCAACCGCTCGGGCAGTTCGGGTTCTTTTTCGTCCGCACGTTAGGACTCATCCTGCTGACGGTCGCGTTCTTCCTCGTGTTCGTCGCCTTCATGGAGGCTGTCGTCTTTCTCGGCCGCCGCCCCGTGGACATCAAGGCCACCGTGACGGCCTTCGCCCTGACGCTCGTGCCCATCGCGCTGGTCTACAACGCCGCGCACAACTACGGCTACATGGTCGTGCAGGCGCAGTACATCGTTCCGTTGCTCAACGATCCCCTCCAGAAGGGCTGGCACCTATGGCCGGCGGTCGTTTCGTTCAAACCGAGCTTCGCGCTGGCCCAGGCATCGACTGTCTGGTATGCGCAGATCGTGCTGATCGTGCTCGGCCACATCGTGGCGGTTCTGCTGTCGCATCTACGCGCTAACTCGGTGTTTCAGTCAGCTCAGAGTGCGCTTCTGAGCCAATACCCCATGCTGGTGTTGATGGTCATGTACACGTTCACGAGCCTGTGGATCCTGGCCCAGCCGATCACCGCCGGGGGATGAGCACCAAGCGGGCGCGTCCCATGCGCAAGCCGGTCGCCCACACTCCGGTGTGGGTAGGACCGGCCGCCATCGCGGCGGTGCTCGCCGTGGTGGTCGCGACGTTCCTCGTCATCCGTTGGTACACCACGCCGATCACTCCCACGCCGCCCTCCGTGGACACCACACAGCAGGTCGTGTCCCAGATCACGAGCCTCCCCGCGTCCGAGTTCGAGAGCGTGGGCCAGGGCACGGCCAACAACCTGATCAAGCCGGTAACGGGCACGCCTCTGACCGGGGCGACGGGCAAGCCCGAAGTCTTCTACCTGGGCGGCGAGTTCTGTCCGTACTGCGCCGCCGAGCGCTGGCCGCTGATCGTCGCGCTGTCGCGTTTCGGGACTTTCTCGGGACTGCAGGCCACCAGCTCCTCGTCGACCATCGAGTTTCCGAACACGCCGACGTTCACGTTCCGCAACGCGACCTACACCAGCCAGTACGTCGACTTTCGCGGCGTCGAGTCAAGCGATCGTGACCGCAATCCGCTGCAATCGCCGACTGCGGCCGAGCAGCAGCTGTTCAACCGGTACGACACACAGGGCACGATCCCGTTCGTCGACCTGGGGAATCGTTACGCGTTCGTCGGGTCGATGTACCTGCCTGGCGCTCTTGCCGGCAAGAGCTGGCAGACGGTCGCGAACGACTTGCAGGATCCGAGCTCGGTCCGGGCCAAGGCCATCATCGGCTCGGCCAACCTGCTCACCGCCGCGATCTGCAAGATGACATCCGATCAGCCCGCCGCGGTTTGCTCCAGCGTGACGATCCAGACGCTCGAAAAGAAACTCGGCTAGTGGCTCGAGCTCAGCTCGCGGCCATCGCGCTCAGCCTGGCTGGGGTGGGCGTATCGCTCTACCTGACCCTGTTGCATTTCTCGGGTGTCGCGCCCACCTGCCCGGTCTCGGGTGCGATCAACTGCGAGGCGGTGCTGTCGAGCTCGTACGCGGTGATCGCGGGGACGTCGGTGCCCACCTCGGCCGCGGGCATCGTCTGGTTCGGCGCCAGCGCGCTGATCTGGGGCTGGCGCTCGGATCCGCTCCACCTGGCGTGGTCGGCGATCGGCCTGCTGGCGGTCGTCTACCTGGTCTTCATCGAGATCGTGCGCCTTGGAGTGATCTGCCTGTGGTGCACCGCTGCGCACTTCCTGGTGGTCGCGATCGTGATGATCGCGGTCACCCTCTCCCTGCGGGGGAGAGGGCTCGGGAGAGGGGCGTAAGTGGCGAAGGTCACCTGGCCGTTCGATCCCAGCGTTTACGTGGGTCTTGTGGTCCTCTTTTTCGGCCACGCCTGGCTGGCCCGCGGCGCGGCCGACGCCGAGCGCAAGCACACGCTCTACCTCCTGGCCGGGCTGTTCACGGTCTGGCTCGCCCTCGAAACGCCCATCGACACCATCTCCGATTACTACCTCGACAGCGTGCACATGCTGCAGCACGTCCTGCTGGCATTCGTCGCGCCGCCCCTGATGCTCCTGGGCCTGTCTCCGGCGATGGCTGGGTCGTTGCTCCGCGTCCCAGGTCTGCGTGCGATCACGGAGCCGATACCGGCCCAGCTGATCGCCGCTGTGGTGATGATCGCGTGGCACATCCCCACGCTCTACGACGCGACTCTAGCCAACGAGTCGCTGCACATCCTCGAGCACGTGATGTTCATCGGCTCCGGCCTGGTCCTGTACTGGCCGATCGTGCAGGCGACGTCGGCCCACGCCCGCTGGGAGATGTCGGCGGGGGCGAAGCTCGTCTACATGCTGCTCGCGACCCTGCCGCAGGACGGTGTCGCGCTGGTCCTGATCTTTTCGCGCGTACCCTTCTATGACTTCTACACCCACGCGCCGCGGCTCCTAGAAGGGTTCACCGCGCTCATCGACCAGACGATCGCGGGCGCCGTGCTGATGATCTTCGGCAAGGTGACCCTGGGCATCGCGGCCGGGGTCGTCTTCTTCCGGTGGTTCGGCGCCGAGCACCGCGCCGACCGAGGGATAGAATCGCCGCTAGGGGTGCGGCGAAACTGAAGTACAGCGAAAGCATTCTCGACCTCGTCGGGAACACCCCACTGGTGCGCCTGAAGAAGGTGACCGCCGGTCTCAAACCTACGATCCTGGCCAAGCTCGAGGAGCTGAACCCGGGCGGCAGCGTCAAGGACAGGATCGGCCTGACCATGATCGAGGAAGCCGAGCGCACCGGCCAGCTACGGCCGGGCGGCACGATCATCGAGCCGACCTCCGGCAACACCGGCCACGGCCTGGCGATGGTGGCCGCGATCAAGGGTTACAAGATGGTCTTCGTCATGCCGGACAAGATGTCGGCGGAGAAGATCAGCCTCCTCAAGGCTTACGGCGCGGATGTGGTGGTCTGTCCGACGAACGTCGAGCGCGAGTCGCCGCAGTCCTACTACTCGGTCGCCGACCGCCTGGCTCGGGAGATCCCGGGCGCGTTCCAGCCGAACCAGTACTTCAACCCGCGCAACCCCGAGGCGCACTACCAGACGACAGGCCCCGAGATCTGGGACCAGACCGAGGGCAAGGTCGACGTCTTCGTCTCGGGCATGGGCACCGGCGGCACGATCAGCGGGGTCGCGAAGTACCTCAAGGAGCGCAAGCCTTCGGTCCACATCGTGGGAGCCGACCCGGAAGGTTCGCTCTACTCAGGGCCGATCGCGCCGTACAAGGTGGAGGGCGTGGGCGAGGACTTCATGCCGGGGACGATGGACATCAAGATCGTCGACCAGATCGTTCAGGTCACCGACAAGCAGTCGTTCGTCGCTGCGCGCAGGCTCGCGCGCGAGGAGGGTATCCTGGTCGGCGGCTCCTCGGGGCTCGCGCTGCATGCCGCGATGGAGGTCGCGCGCGAGCGCGAGGCGGATCAGGTGATCGTCGTGCTGTTTCCTGACACCGGGCGCAACTACCTGAGCAAGTTCTTCAGCGACGAGTGGATGCGGCAGAACGGTTACCTCGCGCGCTTGGGCGCGGTGCGCATCCGCGAGGTGCTTGCGGAGCACTCCAAGGATCTCCCGCCCCTGGTCACGGTCGAAGCCGGTCGTTCGGTCGGCGAGGCGATCGACCTGATGCAGCGCTACGGCATCTCCCAGCTGCCCGTGGTCGAGGAGTCGAACGGGCAGGGCATCGTGGGTGCACTGCAGGAGCGGACGCTGCTCGACCGCGTCTATCGCGATCCCGCGGTGGTCAGTACGGCAGTGTCGGCGGCGATGGACGCGCCGCTGAGCCAGGTCGCGGTGGACTCCTCGCTCGACGATGCGTTCGAGCCTCTATTGCGCGGCGAGCAGGCGGTGCTCGTGATGGATGCGGGGCAGCCGGTCGCGGTCATCACGCGGGCGGACTTGCTCGAATTCGTCGCCCACCGCGGCCGGGCGTAGATTTGCCCGACAAGACAAAAGGCTGGGGATTCTCCACTCGCGCCTTACACGTCGGGCAGGGGCCCGATCCCGCCACAGGCGCGGTGGTCCAGCCGATCCACATGGCGACGACCTTCGCCCAGCAGGGAGTGGGCGAGCACAAAGGGTTCGAGTACTCGCGGACCGGCAATCCCACGCGCAACGCCCTGGAGGAGTGCCTCGCGGCGCTCGAAGACGCGCGCCACTGTCTGGCTTTCTCCTCCGGGCTTGGTGCCGAGACGACGTTGATGCTATTGCTGAATCCCGGCGACCACGTCGTCTACATGGAAGACGTCTACGGCGGGACGTTCCGCCTGTTCGACAAAGTCCTCAAGCGCTTCGGGATGACCTTCACCGCCGTGGACGCGAGCGACGTGGACCAGGTCGAGGCCGCGATGACCGACAAGACGCGGATGGTATGGCTCGAGTCGCCCACCAACCCCCTGCTCCGCGTGGTCGACATCGACGCAGTGAGCGAGGTCGCGCACAGCCGCGGCGCGATGGTCTGCGTCGACAACACGTTCGCGACGCCGTACCTGCAGCAGCCGCTGCACCTCGGCGCCGACGTCGTCGTGCACAGTTCGACGAAGTACATCGGCGGGCACAGCGACGTGGTGGGCGGGGCCATGATGACCAACAGCGACGAGCTGGGGAAGCAGCTGCGCTTTCATCAGAACGCCGTCGGCGCGGTGCCGTCTCCCTTTGACTGCTGGCTGCTGCTGCGCGGCGTGAAGACGCTGGCGTTGCGAGTCGAGCGACAGAGCGAGAATGCGCTGGAGATCGCCTCCGCGCTGGCGCGCCACGAGGCGGTCAAGCGGGTGTTCTATCCCGGACTGGACGCGCATCCCAACCGCGCCATCGCCGGCCGACAGATGCGCATGTTCGGCGGCATGGTGAGCTTCGAGGTGGCCGACGAGGCGACCGCGTTCCGCACGCTGGAGCGCCTCAAGATCTTTGCCCTCGCCGAATCGCTCGGTGCTGTGGAGTCGCTGGCCGAGCATCCCGCGCGGATGACACACGCTTCGATCCCCGCTTCCGAACGGCAGCGCGCCGGCGTGGGCGACGGCCTGATCCGGCTGTCGGTCGGTGTGGAGGATGTCGCGGATCTCATTGCCGATCTCGAGAACGCCCTAAGCTAGGCGCCCATGTCGCCCCGCGACCTACCGAGTCGCACTCTGTATCAAGGTCGTGACCGCGCCGGCGCCCGCTCGTTTCTGTACGCGATCGGCTTGGCCGCGGAGGACATCGGCAAGCCCTTCGTCGGCGTCTCGAACGTGTGGACGGAAACGATGCCGTGCAACTTCGGGCTGCGCGACCTCGCCGCTCCGTTGAAGAAGGGCATCAAGGCCGCGGGCGCGAACCCGATGGAGTTCAACACGATCGCCATCTCGGACGGCATCACGATGGGCACCGAGGGCATGAAGACCTCGCTCGTGAGCCGCGAGGTCATCGCCGACTCGATCGAGCTCGTGGCCCGCGGCCACATGTTCGACGCGCTGGTCACCCTGTGCGCCTGCGACAAGACGATCCCAGCGTCGGCGATCGCGCTGGTCCGCGTCGACCGGCCCGGCTTCCTTTTATATGGCGGCTCGATCATGGCCGGCACGTGGCGCGGCAAGCAGGTCGCGGTGGGCGACGTCTACGAGGCGATCGGCGCGGCGGCCGCGGGCAAGATCACCGACGCCGACCTCGCCGAGCTCGAGGCCGTCGCTTGTCCTGGTCCGGGCGCGTGCGGCGGCCAGTACACGGCGAACACGATGTCGATGCTCATGGAGGTGATCGGCCTCTCGCCCGTGGGCTTCAACTCCATCCCTCAGATGGATCCCGAGAAGCACCGGGCCGCGGAGCGGGTGGGCAAGCTCGCGCTCGACGTGCTCGCGGCCGATCGGCGGCCTTCGCAGATCCTGACGCGCCGCGCCTTCGACAACGCGATCGCATCAGCCGCCGTACTCCTTTGCTGTGCGACCTCAAGCCCGGTGGACGTTTTGCCGCGGTCGAGCTGCACCGAGCCGGAGGGATCGCCGTCCTGACGCAACGTTTGATCGAGGGCGGCTACGTCGACGGCGACGCGCTGACCGTCACCGGGCGCACCCTCGGCGAGGAGTGCGAGTCGGTCAAGGAGACCCCCGGCCAGGAGGTCGTCGCGCCGCTGTCCCGCCCGCTTCGGCCGGAAGGAGGGCTCGTCATATTGAAGGGCAACCTGGCGCCTGACGGTGCGGTGACCAAGATCACGCAGCACACAACCACCACGCATCGCGGCCCCGCGCGGGTGTTCAACCGCGAAGAGGATGCGTTCGCCGCCGTCTATGCGGGCAGGATCAAGCCCGGCGACACGGTCGTCATTCGCTACGAAGGCCCGAAGGGCGGCCCCGGCATGCGCGAGATGCTGCAGGTCACCGCGGCCATCGTCGGCGAGGGCCTGGGCGGGTCGGTGGCGATGGTCACGGACGGCCGGTTCTCCGGCGCCACGCAGGGCCTGATGCTTGGCCACGTCGCACCGGAGGCGGCGGTAGGGGGCCCGCTGGCTGCCCTGCAGGACGGCGACATCATCGAGATCGACGTCGCCGCGCGAAAGCTGACGGTCGAGAACGTCGACATCGCCGCCAGGCTGAAGGATTGGTCGCCTCCCGAGCCGCACTACCGCAAGGGAGTGCTGGCCCGCTACGCGCTGCTGGTCGGCTCCGCCTCCGAAGGGGCGATGCTCAAGCCGTAGCCCGCCACCGACAGTGCTACGGTCGGCCTTGGCACTATTCGATGCCTCGCGAAATGTGCTTTGGTGCACCAACGGCGTGATAAATAAGAGGCCCGGCTCGAATCGCCGGGCCTCTCACCACACCAGCTACCTGGTGAGCTGGCCTCGCCCAGCCCCGGCCGGATGCGCAGTCGTGTGCACGTTGAGGTAGTAGTCCTGCGGGTTTAGCAGTATGTCCCTCAAGACGTCTCGATCGACCTCGGCGCACCCCGATGACGATCCCGATACAGGGGCGCTCAGCGGAATCAGCGGCGGCGCGACCGCCCCCGCCGCCGCGTGGTGAATGTGAGCCGCGACGACCGTTTCAGTCGTGATGAATTCGATGGCGTAGCACAACTGGCCCTGGCCCACGTTGACCGTCATGACTGCCGATCCGGAAGACGTGTTCGGGGCGGGCGGAACCTCATTCGGCCCGAGCAACGTCGCTTTGAGGGGCCGACCTCCCTGATCCGAGCCTGGCAGCACATCAGCCTGCGCGGTGAGCACCGCGCCGAACAGACCAATCAACCCAACGGCTGAAAGCAGATATGTCAAACGTCGCATCGCACCCTCCTGACCCAGTCGGATTTCTGGGTGACTTACCACTCGCGGGCGGCCAAGTCAAAAATGCCACTCCACACCCCTCGTCCAGGACCAGCAGGGTTGCCTGAGGTCTTGCGTGTCGAATCTCCTGGCGGTCTGACAGAGCTAGCTGCGCCAGCGTGACGTCGTGTCGTCGCAGCTGATGCCGATTTGACAGCGATTCCGCATCGCGGTACAAACCTCCGAGAAGCTTCGGCTCGGTAGGGGAGGGTGTCCATCATGACCAAAGGGACAATTCGCCTTTCGCTTCTGGTGATCCTCACGCTGGCCCTTTTGCCGCCCCTGGTCGCGCGAGCGACCGGCGCTCAGGTGGTCCAGGTCACATCGGACGCGGACCGCGACGCCGAGACGTCGATCGCAATCAATCCCACCAACCCGAACAACGTCCTCGCGGGTTGGATCTCGTCGGGCGACCGCACCTGTGGATTCGGAGTTTCCTTTGACGGAGGTCAACACTGGCCCGTCATCGGCGTGGTTCCGGGGATTCAGCTGGGGAGCGGGGGTGCTTTCGACCGGGGCACCGACCCCAGTGTCACTTTTGACAAGAACGGAAACGCGTACTACACATGCCTAGCGTTCAACCTATTCCCCAAGAGCCTGGGCTCCGCGGGGGCGGTTTTCGTCTCCAGGTCGACCGACGGCGGCATGACGTGGGGCACACCGGTAGCCGTGTTCAACGGCGAGGCCGGGCCTGGCAGGTCGGTCAGCAGGTTCGAGGATCACCAGTTCCTCACCACGAACCCGGCGAACGGCCACCTCTACCTGACAGAGACCATGTTCACCGCCGCCGGCAAGCCCGTGATCCTCTTCTCACGAAGCACGGACGGCGGTCAGACATGGTTGTCTCCGGTCTCGATCAGCGATCGGGCGGGAAACGTCACCTTCCAGGACTCGTTCGCGGCGTCAGGCAAAGACCCGTCCACCGTTTACGTTACGTTCGGAGCCTTCGCCAACCACAACCTGTCGAACTGGAATCGCATCTACATCGCGAAGTCAGCCGATGGCGGCCTGACGTTCTCTCAGCCCCAGCTCCTGACAGAGATCACGCCGCTTCCAGACCCGCTGCCGAACGCACCATGGCGCTCAGACAACAACCTTTGGGTGGCGGTCGATCGCAGCACCAATCAGATTTATGTCAACTACGCCGACTACAACGCCGGCGACGCCGACGTCAAGATCATACGGGTCGCCGACGACGGCGGTAGCTTCTCGGTGCAGAGGATCACGCGGGTGAACAACGACTCGACAGCGTCCGACCAGTTCTTCCCCTTCGTCACCGTCGCCCCCAACGGTCGCGTTGACGTCTGCTATCAGGACCGGAGCTACGCGCCGGGAAACGCTCTCCTCTTCACCACCTGCGGTGCGTCGACTGACGCAGGTGTCTCCTTCACGAACCAACAGGTGACCACAACTCCCTTCGACGCGTCGAACAACAACTTCATCGGGGACTACAACTGGCAGGTGTCGACGGCAAACACAGTGATTCCCATCTTCGTCGGTGATGGAGTCCCGGGAGGTGGCTCGCTCGATGAAGAAGTCTTCATCGCGATCGTGACTCCCTGATCAAGGGGATGGGGCGCGGGGACCTTTCGGCCCCCGCGCCTGCGCCCGCGTCTTGGGGGGTCGAGCACCAGCCGTAGCCGCCAGTGGCGGCGGCGCGTTATGGGGGAGATGGGCGCCGCGGGTCGCACGCTTCTCGCGTTCTTCATCGCGGCTATCACGGCCTGCAGCTCCGCGCTTACATCCAGCCCGCCGAAGTCGTACGTGCCGTGGGAGCCGCTGCCGCCCGCGCATCACTACGTCACCACGCCGCTTGCGTCGCCCGTCAGCCCACCGGCCGTTCCCGAAGGCGCAGCGGTTCGCCGCGGCGCCCAGCTGGAGGGCGTTGCGCTTGCCGAAGGCGCGGCGACGGGCAACGTCAACACGCCGCTCCTATTCCGTAACCGCAGCACAACCGACTCACCTCCCCATAAATGGGGAGGCGTTGAAGAGTTCTACTTGACGGAGGGGAGCCACCCCGCGCGGGTCTTTTCATACGTGGCGATGTCGTCGTCGTGGCGCTCGACCAGCGCGATCTCGTCCAGGCCGTGCAGCAGGCACTCGCGGGCGAACGGATCGATCTCGAAGCGATAGCTGAAGCCGTCGCCTCGCACCTGCTGCGCCTGGAGATCGACGATGACCTCGACCGTTGGATCCTCCGAGACGAGGTCGATGAGATGCCTGACCTGCGACTCCGGCAGCGTGACGGCGAGCAGGCCGGTCTTGTAGCAGTTGGCGCGAAAGATGTCGGCGAAGGTCGGCGCGACGATCGCCTTGAAGCCGAAATCGCGCAGCGCCCATGCCGCGTGCTCCCGCGAGGAGCCGCAACCAAAGTTGGCGCCCGCCACCAGGACCGAAGCGCCGGCGTACTCCGGCCGGTCCAAAACGAAATTGTCGCGCGCCCGCCAGTCATGGAAGAGGAAGGGCCCATACCCGGTGCGCTCGATCCGCTTCAGGAACTGCTTGGGGATGATCTGGTCGGTGTCGACGTCCGCCAGGTCGAGCGGTGCCATGCGCCCGGCGACGCGTTTGACGGGCTCCACTACATGAGCTCCCGCACGTCGACGAGGTGGCCGGTCAATGCCGCGGCCGCAGCCATCGGCGGGCTCATCAGGTGAGTCCTTCCACCTGAGCCCTGCCTGCCTTCGAAGTTCCGGTTCGACGTCGAGGCGCACCGCTCGCCCGGCGCGAGGATGTCCGGGTTCATGCCGAGACACATGGAGCAGCCTGCGTTCCGCCACTCGAAGCCCGCGGCCTTGAACACCGCGTCCAATCCTTCGTCCTCGGCCGCGCGCTTGACCGAGGTCGAGCCTGGCACCACCATCGCCCGGACCTTGGGGTGGACGTGGCGGCCCTGGATGACGCTTGCCGCGGCGCGGAGGTCCTCGAGCCGCGCGTTCGTGCACGAGCCGATGAAGACTCGGTCGATTGTGATGTCGGCCAGGGCAATGCCCGGCTTCAGGTCCATGTAGCGCAGGGCGCGCTCGTCGGTCTCGGAGTGGGGGACCGGGACGCGCCCCGTCACCGGCACCACCTGCGCCGGCGTCGTCCCCCACGTGACGTGGGGCTCGAGCTTCGATGCGTCGATCTCGATCACATCATCGAAGGACGCGCCGTCGTCCGAGCGCAGTGAGCGCCAGTGGTCCAGCGCCTGCTCCCAGGCAGCGCCCTTCGGCGCGTGCAGCCTGCCCTGGAGGTAGGCAAAAGTGGTGTCGTCGGGCGCGACCATGCCGGCCTTGGCACCCCACTCGATCGACATATTGCAGATCGTCATCCGCCCTTCCATCGAGAGGCCGCGGATGGTCGGGCCGCCGTACTCGACCAGGTGGCCCTGGCCCGCCGAAGTGCCGGTGCTGCCGATCAACCTCAGCACGATGTCCTTGGCCGTGACGCCGATCGGGAGCGAACCGGTGACGTTGACTGCCAGGTCGCGCTGCCGCTTCTGGGGAAGGCACTGGGTGGCCAGGACAACCTCCACCTCCGACGTGCCTATCCCGAAGGCGAGCGCCCCGAATGCGCCGTGGGTCGAGGTGTGGGAGTCGCCGCAGACGATCAGCATCCCCGGCTGGGTCAGCCCGAGTTCCGGCCCTATGACATGGACGATGCCCTGGCGCCGGCTTCCGATCTGATGCAGGGGGATGCCCTCCCGCCGGCAGTTCTCCGCCAGGACATCCATCTGCTTGCGTGAGAGCTCGTCGGCTGCTCGCGCGCCACCCCGCGTCGGGACGTTGTGATCCATGGTCGCCACGGTCAGGTCCGGGCGGCGGACCCGCCGACCGGCCAGGCGCAGGCCTTCGAAAGCCTGCGCTGAGGTCACCTCGTGGACGAGGTGGAGATCGACGAAGAGGAGGTCGGGTTCGCCCTGTGTAGAAGTCACGATATGGGCGTCCCAGAGCTTCTGCGCCACTGTCTTTGGCATCGGGAACGACAACTCTACGGTCCGTCAGGCAGGGAAATTTGTGTCCTGGCCACAACCCGAAGCAGGGTATGGCTCGTTAACATGCACGTTCACAGATGAGCCAGTCCACGCGCGTCAGCCTCCTGGTACTTAGCCTCCTGGGCCTGATTGGCATTCCAACGGGGGCACGCGCGAGCTAACAGACCGCCAGATAGATCGCAAAAGCCCCCGACCGAAAGGCGGGGGCTTCTTCATTTCTCGACCAAAAAGGAGCCCGCCACAAGTTGACCGGAGCCGACATGATCCTGGAAGCGCTGGAGCGCGAAGGTGTCGAGTACATCTTCGGCTACCCGGGCGGCGCCAACCTGCCGATCTACCAGCACCTCCACGAGCATCCGAAGCTGAAGCACATCCTGGTCCGCCACGAGCAGGGAGCGGCGCACATGGCCGACGGATACGCCCGTGCCTGCGGCAGGCCAGGCGTCGTCTTCGCGACCTCGGGGCCTGGCGCGCTCAACCTCGTGACCGGGCTCTGCACCGCCTACATGGACTCGGTGCCGATCATCGCGATTACCGGCCAGGTGAACAGCACCCAGGTTGGCCGCGACGCCTTCCAGGAGTCGGACGTCATCGGCGCCACGTCGTCCGTCACCAAGCACAGCTACCTCGTGACGAAGATCGACCAGCTGCCGCGCGTGATCCATGAGGCGTTTCACATCGCGACCACCGGCCGGCCCGGTCCCGTCTTGATCGACATCTGCAAGGACGTCCAGATGGCAGACGCCGAGCGCGTGACCGCGGAAAGATTGCACATCCCCGGCTACAAGCTCAACGGGCACATCGACCTGAACCACGCCAAGCAAGCCGCTGAGGCGCTGGCCGGAGCCGAGCGGCCGGTGATTCTCGCCGGCCACGGCGTCATCCTCAGCCATGCGGAGGCCCAGCTCCAGGAGCTGGCCGAGACGGCGGCCACGCCGGTTGGCACCACGCTGCTCGGCATCGGCGGGTTCCCGGTCAAGCATCCGCTCTCGCTGCACATGACCGGTTTCATGGGCACCGGCTGGTGCCTGAAGGCCGTGCAGAACGCCGACGTTTTGATGATGGTCGGCATGCGGGTCGATGACCGCGTCACGGCCAAGCTGTCGGAGTTCGCGCCGAACGTCAAGACCTTCATCCACGTCGACATCGACGGATCGGAGATGGGCAAGAACGTCCGCCCGCACATCGAGCTGGTCGCCGACGCGAAGCAGGCGCTCGCCGCGATGCTCCCGCACATCGGGACTCTGCAGGCAGACCGCGGCCGTTGGCTCTCCCAGATCGACGCCTGGCGCGAGGAGCACCCGCTTCGCTACAAGCACTCGAACGGCCAGCTGCAGCCGCAGGACGTGTTGATCGACATGTACCGCAGGGCCGACAGCGAGGCGATCGTGGTCGCCGACGTCGGCCAGAACCAGATCTGGGCGGCCCTGTGGTGGAACTACGACCGGCCGGGCCTGTTCATCAACTCCGGCGGAGCCGGCACGATGGGCTTTGCGCTCCCGGCCGCGATCGGGGCCAAGTTCGGACGGCCCGACCTGCCCGTTTGGTGCGTGGCGGGCGAGGGCGGCTTCGTGATGACGGCGCAGGAGCTTTCGGTTGCGGTCGAGCACCAGCTCGACGTCAAGATCGTGCTCCTCAACAACCTCTCTCTCGGCATGGTGCGCCAGTTCCAGGACGACTTCTACGGCGGCGTGCGCTCCCAGGTCGACCTGACCCACATGCCCGACTTCGTGAAGCTTTCCGAGGCCTACGGGATGCCCGCTCTGCGGGTCGAGAAGCTCGAGGACATCGGGCCGGCGTTGGACGCGGCGGAGCGTACGAAGGGGCCGTTCCTGATCGACTTCCGGATCGACCCCGAGGCGAACGTCTACCCGATCGTGCCGTTGGGCAAGGGGCTCGGTGAATTCTGGGAGGCACCGGAAAATGCCTGAGGCCACGGCGCGCCTCCGGCCGGCCCCATCGCCCGGCTCCACCGGGCACTTCCCCGCAAGCGGGGAAGAGTTGGCCACCTCCCGAGTGCGGGTCCTTTCAGTGCTCGTCGAGGACGGCCAGAACACGCTGACCAAGATCGCCGGCGCGGTCCGCCGCCGCGGCTTTCACATCCGCGGCCTTTCCATCGGCCCGACCCGCGAGGCGGGGCGTTCCCGGATCACGCTCGAGGTCGACCACGGCCACGCCGAGGCCGACCAGGTCCGCAAGCAGCTCGAGCGCCTGGTCGACGTGGTCGAGGTCGAGGACCTGACCGGCGACGAGGTGCACAACCGTGAGCTCGTGGTCGCCAAGGTCAAGACCTTGGAGCTGGCCCGGTTGATCCAACGCGGCGCCAAGGTCATCTCGACGGACACGGACGGAACCACCGTCGAGTTTTCCGGCGACCGCGACGAGATCTTCGACTTCGTCGAGGAGCTGGCGCGCCACGGGATCGTGGACGTCGTCCGCTCGGGTCCCCTGGTCATGAGGAGAACGGTATGAAGATCCACTACGAGAACGACTGCCCGCCGAGCCTCGGTGAACCGGTCGCGGTCATCGGCTACGGCAGCCAGGGCCGCGCGCACGCACTGAACCTGCGCGATTCCGGAGAGGACGTCCGCGTCGGCCTCTATCCCGGGAGCAAGTCGATCGAGCGCGTGGAGGCAGACGGCCTGCGCGCGGTGCCGGTGCCCGAGGCGGTGTCCGAAGCGACGGTGGTCATGGTGCTCACGCCCGATGCCGGCCAGGGCAAGCTGTTCCGGGAGTCGATCGAGGCTCACCTCCAGCCGCGTTCGATGCTGATGTTCGCGCACGGTTTCGCGATCCACTTCGCGCAGATCAAGCCGAACCAGGACATCGATGTGGCGATGATCGCGCCCAAAGGCCCCGGCCACCTCGTGCGCAGCACGTACGTCAACGGCCAGGGCGTGCCGGCGCTGATCGCCGTGCAGCAGGACGCGACCGGCAAGGCGTGGCAGCGCGCGCTGGCCTACGCGCGATCGCTGGGCGCCGGCCGCGCAGGAGTGCTCGAGACGACATTCAAGGAAGAGACGGAGACCGACCTCTTCGGCGAGCAGGCCGTGCTGTGCGGCGGCGTCGCCTCGCTCGTCAAGACCGGGTTCGAAACCCTTGTCGAGGCGGGCTACCAGCCTGAGCTCGCCTACTTCGAGGTCCTTCACGAGCTGAAGCTCATCGTCGACCTGATGTACCGCGGCGGTCTCGGCTTCATGCGGTACTCGGTCTCCGACACTGCCGAGTTCGGCGACTACGTTTCCGGACCACGCGTCATCGACGACCACGTGCGCCAGACCATGCGGCAGGTGCTGGCGGAGATCCAGGACGGGAGCTTCGCAGAGCGCTGGCTCGACGAGAACTCCAACGGCCGCGAGCAATTCTTCGCCATGCGGCGTAAGGACGCCGACCACCAAATCGAACAGGTTGGACGCGATCTGCGCGCGATGATGACCTGGCTGGAGCCTGTAGAAAAATGAGAGACAAGAATCCCGACCGCGTATTCATCTTCGACACCACGCTGCGCGACGGCGAGCAGTCGCCCGGGTTTCATCTCGACGCGAACTCCAAGCTGCGCATCGCGCGCCAGCTCGAGAGGCTGGGAGTGGACGTGATCGAGGCCGGGTTCCCGATCTCGTCGCCTGGAGATTTCGAGGCGTGCCGGCGCATCGCGCGCGAGATCCGCGGCGCCACCGTCACGGCGCTCGCCCGTGCCGTGCGTGAAGACATCGACGCGGTGTGGGGCGCGCTCAAGGACGCGCAGGACCCGCAGATTCACATCGTGCTGTCGGTCTCCGACGTGCACATTGACCGCAAACTCGGCATGACGCGTGCGCAAGTGCTGAAGCGCGGGGCGGAGATGGTCGAGTACGCGCGCTTCCTGTGCGACAAGGTCGAGTATTCGCCCGAGGACGCCGGACGTGCGGACCCCGACTACCTCATCGAGACGGTGGAGACGATGATCGCCGCCGGCGCCAACGTCATCAACATCCCGGACACGACGGGCTACTGCCTGCCGTACGAGTTCGGCGAGCTGGTCCGCCGCGTCATCAACGAGGCGCGCGGAAGTGAGAAGGCGCTGTTCTCTGTGCACTGCCACAACGACCTGGGCCTCGCGGTCGCCAACACTCTGGCCGCGCTCTCCGCGGGCGCGCGGCGCGTGGAGTGCACGATCAACGGGATCGGCGAGCGCGCCGGCAACACGTCCCTCGAAGAGGTCGTGATGCTGCTGAAAGTCCGGCAGTCGAAGCTCGGCCTCGAGTGCGCAGTCGAGACGCGAGAGATCACGCGCACGTCACGCCTCGTCTCGGAGCTGACAGGCACACCGGTGCAGCCGAACAAGGCGGTCGTCGGCGCCAACGCGTTTGCGCACGCGTCGGGCATCCACCAGGACGGCGTGCTGAAGGACCGCCTGAACTACGAGATCATGAAACCTGAAGACGTCGGCCTGGCCGACTCCAAGATCGTGCTCACGGCGCGGTCAGGGCGTCACGCGTTTCATCACCGGCTGAGCCGCTTGGGCATCACGCTGAGTGAGGGCAAGGACGATGAGGCGTGGCAGCGGTTCCTCGTGCTGGCGGACACCAAGAAGGAGGTCACCGACGAGGACCTGCGCAAGATCGCCGCGATGGCGGAGACCAATGGGACCAATGGTCATGAGGGGAACGGGCACCCGCCGGTGACCGACCAACTCCACGACCACAACCACGTCGCCGACGCCATGCGACACATGATCTTCGGGTGAAGGTCGCCTACCAGGGAGAGCCCGGCGCCTACTCGGACGAGGCGGTCTCGGCGATCTTTCCCGACGCGCAGGCGTCCGGCTACGCGACCTTCCGGCTGACCTTTGAGGCGCTCGAGATGGGCGCGGTCGATGCGGCGGTCCTGCCCGTCGAGAACAGCAGCGCGGGCGTTGTCCAGGAGGTGTCCGACCTGCTCTGGGAGCTGCCTGGTCTGCGAGTGGTGCGCGAGCATGTGCATCCCGTCCGTCACTGTTTGCTGGGGTGGCCTGGTCCGGTCGAACGCGCTCTCTCGCACCCGCAGGCTCTCGCCCAGTGCGATCGCTATCTGCACTCGCGGCAGATCCGGCCGGTTGCCTTTCACGACACGGCCGGCGCGGCCCGTGCGGTGGCGGAGCAGCGCCAGCCGGGCACCGCGGCGATCGCGAGCAAGGCGGCCGCGGCCCGGTACTCGCTCTACGTGCTGGCTGAATCGATCCAGGACGACTCCGAAAACCGGACCCGATTCGTGGTCGTGGAGAAGGGCGGGCCTGCGCGACCGCACGATGCGGCGACCGGCGACCGCGAAGCGGTCTCCAGTTGGAAGGGATCGATTGCTTTCGTCACCGCGCACCGGCCCGGCAGCCTGGCTCACGCTCTGGCGTGCTTCGCCGAGCGGGGGGTCAACCTGACCCGGCTCGACAGCCGGCCGATGCTGGGCCGGCCCTTCGAGTACCGGTTCTACGTCGACTTCTCCATCAACGGCGAGGCGTCGTCGGCGGCCGCGGCGGAGGCGGCGCTTAACGACCTGGAGGAGGCGAGCGCCGAGATCAAGCTGTTCGGGACGTACCCCTCCGCCTAGGGGACCTAACTCTTCCCCGTTTGCGGGGAAGCACCCAAACGCAGGCCGCGGCGGGAAGCACTTCAAACCGCGACCTGCGCGCCCCAGTTTAAGTTAACAACGTTAAGTATGTAGTCGGTGATTGGCTTCAAAACGACTCCTGAACCTGAAACGCGCGTTTCAGAAAGCTGTGAACAATTCGTTAAAGGTTTTGGGATAAAGTGACGAATCGTGGGCCGCGGGCGTACTGACGCACCAGTTGCGGCAGACGAGCGACCGAAGCGCCGCCGGCTCCCAGGCGTAAACCTGCGCCCAGGCTCGGTCAAGCAGGCGCGCCTCGAGTCCGGCCTGAGTCTCGCCCAGCTTGGCAAGGGCCACGTGACCGCCCCCGCGATCTACCTGATCGAAACCGGCCGTACCCGACCGTCGCTCCCGACCCTTGAGCACATAGCGCGACGGACGGGCAAGCCGGTCGAGTTCTTTCTCGCGGCGCCCGTCGGCGCGACCGACGACCTCAATGCGCGGCTCGTCGAGCTCGAGGCGATGGTCGCCGACGCGCGCTACCAGGAAGCGATTGCGCTCGGCCAGTCGATTCTCGACCGCGGGTCGTCTGCTTTTCGCCTCGGGCGCATCCGTTTTCTGATCGGCCAGGCCTACCTCGGCTCAGCGCAGCCGGAACGCGCCGCCACGCTGCTCGCCGAGGCCAGAGCTCACTTCGAGGCTGTAAACGACGGCGCGATGCTCGCCGAGTGCATCGCTGCCCAGGCTGTGCTCGCCACCCGCACCCAGACGAGTGACGCCGTGTACCTGGCCGAGATGGCGCTTTCCGTCTTGCGCGCCCTCAAGCCTGTCCCGCCTCCGACCGAGGCCCGCTTGCTGGAGATCCTCGCCGCGGCGCACTTTGCCAGTCACGACCATGAGCGGGCCATCGCCACCTATGAGGAGGCGATCGCCGTGGGCAGCGCAGTGTCCGATCTGCAAGGGCTGGCCCGCCTCTACGGTGCAATCGGAGCGGACTACAGGAGCGCCGGCGACGGGGAAACGGCGGCGCGCTACACGCAGCGCTCGCTCGCGGTGCTCGAAGTGATTCGCGATCGCGACGTGCTCGCCAAATGCGAGAACGACCTCGCCCTGGTCCTCATGGTCGGGGGTGAGCTCGCGGAGGCGCGGCTTCATCTGGACCGCTCGCTCCAGCTGTGCGATGACAGCAACCTGAGATGCGGCCGCAGCCTGGTGCTGCTCAGCCTGTGCGAGCTGACGATGCGCGAGGGCGACCTCGAGCGAGCGCAAGAGCTTGGGAGCGAGGCCCTCGAGCTCGCCGAACGCCTCGAGGAGGGTGCGACCATCGCCGAGGCTCACGTGCTGCTGGGCCGGATCGCCGACCAGCGCGCTCTGCCCGACGAGGCTGACAAGCAGTTCGCCGACGCGATTCGCGGGTTCGAAGCGTTGGGGTTGCGCGAGAGGCTGCTCCAATGCCACGGCCAGTACGCCGAGATCCTGGAGCGGCGAGGTGAGCTCGCCCGGGCGTACATGCACATGAAGGAAGCGCTCCAGGCGAGCCGGCCGGGGCTGCTTCGCCGGGAGCAGGAGCAAGAGCAGGAGCGGGTCAGCTCGGCTTAGACGTTCTCCTTGCGTTGAAGGAGACCCTATTTACGCGTGTTAACGTAGTTTTCGCCGCCGGGGCGGCGTCTATGGACACGCAGGGGAGGTAGCTGACAGCTGGCGAAAGCTCTTCGCAACTCGAAGTTCACCCTCACCGCGGAAGCCGTCATCGCCGACTACCGGCTGGCCTACAGTAGCCGCCGAGCCTCCATCATCGGGCGGGCTGAGGTCCTGCGAGGCAACGCCACCTTCGGCATCTTCGGCGACGGCAAAGAGATCGCCAACATCGCGATGGCCAAGGCGTTCCGGTCGGGCGACTGGCGGGCCGGCTACTACCGGGACCAGACCTTCATGTGGGCGACCCGGATGTCCAACGTCCGCGCGTTCTTCGCCCAGCTCTACGGAAACGCCAGCCTCGAGGCCGACCCGGCGTCGGGCGGCCGGCAGATGGGCAACCACTTCGCGACCCGCTTTCTCGACGATCGAGGCGAGTTCGAGCGCTCGGTCGACATGCCCAACTCGAGCGCGGACGTCTCGAACGTCGCCGGATGGATGCCTCGACTGGTCGGGCTTGCCTATGCGTCGAAGCTCTATCGCGACAACCCGCAGCTGAAGGATGCACAAGACGGGTTCTCCGTCAATGGCAACGAGGTCGCGTTCGGGACC
>WNGH01007345.1_pt2 | contig 22496 bp, 10 predicted proteins | sample 5400631 | NCBI WGS metagenome assembly WNGH01 (sample SAMN13153373, study PRJNA577476) | soil metagenome | isolation source: 115 cm soil or saprolite under Garry oak tree replicate 1 | place: USA:California | collected 2016-06-15
GTACAGGATTGAATTGATGGGTCCCAAGCCCGGAGCGGATTCAAAGCCGCTAGCTATCAGGGACTGGTCGACAAGTGCGAGGATTGCAGCAAACGTAGGAGCTCCCGCAGACGTGCCGCCGACGACGCTCAAATTCTGGCTAGGGTCGCGGAAGCCACTGGTGCAGCTTGGTACCTTTGTGCCATTTGGACCATCCTCGGAACAAAATAGATATGCATCGTGAAACGGTGAAGCATTCAGAGCGATGTCGGGCACGGCTCGCATACCCGTGCCTGCCTGCCACGCAGGCTTCATAAAATAGATACTGGCTCCCCCGCCGCTTGCCGAGAGAAATCCCTGCGGGTTATCGGTGGTATCGAGGGTGTCATTCCAAGCCATCTCGGGAATGTATTCCAGCGCGGACGAAATCGTGTCCGTGCCGACGCCCGAACCGCTCCAGTAGGGCGGATCGGCGGGAGCGGTGTTACTAGGGCAACCAGTCGAGGGGCACGTGGCGGAATCCCCAGTGAATTCGTTGCCGCCAACTCCTGTTACCTCTGGAATAGCGGCCGGGATATCGACCGCCAGACCTCGAACTGCAGAGGTTGTCTGAGGGTCCTCGCAGTCGGCCGCGCCGTTGTCGCCCGAAGCGGAAGTAATGGTCTGGCCCTGCATATTGGCTTGCTGCGCCAACGCCTGGAGGCTCAGGGCCTGTGCCTGGGTAATTCCTGTCGCGGAGTTCGTGTTTTCGCACAGCCCATAGCTGATACTGATAATCGTTGCGATCTGTGGCACTGCGGGCATTGGGTTAATAGCGTAGTCCAATGCATCGAAAGCCCCGTTGGTTCTGTTTGAACACGTCTGCCCACTTGGCACGCCTACGTAGACGAGGATGATGCTGGCATTTTTCGCTACTCCGCCGGACCATTCCACATCAAGATCCGATTCGCCCTCGTCCCCGGGGCAGATTGTGGAACTCCCTGAACCCGGAACCAGCAAGAGAGCGGGATCTTTGGCCGGAAGACCGGCGGCACTGCGGAAATTATGGACATCGGTCAAGCTGATCGCGCTCTGGCCGATAACAGCGATCTTTTGGCCAGTCCCGTCAATTCCGGCGCCATAGAGCCCCTGCACATCGTAAATCGTGGCAAAGTCATCGGGAGCGAGGAAGTGGCTCCCCGAGATACTGGAAGTGAAGTGAGGCGAGGCCTCACTGGCGGGCACCTCGCGAACGCGCGCTCTGGGCTTTGGTTCGAAGTTGTGAAGATTCCTAATCGCGAGGGCGACACCGGACAGCGCAGCCGGCAGCGAGGGCTCGGTGGCATTGGCGAAATGCATTTCGCCATTCACCAGGTAGTTATGGAGCTCAGTGTGAAAGGCCGACTCGACCTGAGCGGCCTTCCCACTGAAGAAGACCTCGTTGCGGTTGGGGGCGATTCGGGTCACGGTCAAGCCTTGCGACTGCAGCCAGGAAATTACCTTGCCGAGGTCGCTCTTACTCATTCCGAAGCGATCGCCGAATTGCACTGGAGTCAGCCACTTGTGGTAGTTCGGCGACATCCGGTCCTGCTGCTGGGCGAGCAATTGGTCAAGAGCACTTTGTTGGGCTGGAGATGGTTTGAATACCAGCGAAACAGCCTGCATTTCCATGCTGCCGTCAACCCGACCCTGATCGAACTCTGGCCTCGCCCCGCCGTGCAGATTGCCCTTCAAGGGGACCGTCAGGCCGAACTCGATCGGTGCAGTGATACGGTCGACGGGGGATTGGGCCAAGCACAGAGTCGACGTCAACAGGAGTAAGAAACCCTTCACAAATCGCATACACTCTCCAGGCGTGGCAGGGGTTTGGATATTTTATGGTTTTGGCTATTTTATAGTTTGAGCAGAACTTATTCCCACTCTGATCAGGTTTTTGAAGGAAAAGGTTGCTTTAGGGGCGCTAATCGGAAGGGCAAAAGCCTCCATCGATCACCACCAGACGGGGCTCATAGCACCCCATCGCCGGCAGAAGCCGAAACATAACCCGGCGATTTATGGGGAAGAGAAACGGGCCTTTGGCGGTGAAAAGACTACGCTGCCGCAGATCCGTAGGGCAATTCCGCAGGACGCACGTGTGAAACCGGCTTCTCGTGCAGCAAAAGTTCGGTGGCTTGCACTCTTCGGTCGGTGTGGAACCAGCGCTGCACCACGTTGCTGCACAGAAAATTGGCGATGGAGAGCAAGCTCATTCCCTGATGGTGAGCCATCCAGCAGCGGACCACCTGACAGCGCGACCAGCGGAAGCGGCTGCGGAAGATGGTATAGTCTGCAGCCTCGTAAAAACCGTATGCCCCATTCCAGCCCAAGTTTTCCATGCGGCGCAGATTTTCGAGCGCCGCGGAAGGATCGACATTCAATGCCAGGAACGTGGAATAGGGCGAAATAACCAGCGCTTTTGATTCCCGTTTCATCAGGGAAAGCTGAGGCAGACCAAAGGCCTGGTACTGGTAATTTCCGGCTTCATCAAGTTTGAAGTAAGCCGATTCCGAAATTCCCCACGGAATTCCCCGGCTGGCGGCAAAAGCCTGCTGGGAACGCACGGCAGCGACGCGGGAACGTTCGAGCAAAGTGTTGGAGAAAGACCGCATCCACAGTGCCGGCATCAGGTACTCGAACATTGTTCCCGTCCAGGAAAGCAAAACGGGACGGCCATGATCTAGGGTGTGTCCGCGACCGAGCAGGAACCAGGTGTCCTGGGGAATGTCTTCTTTGGCGATGGCCGCGAATATCGCAGTACGGGACTCTGTGGCCAGCAAATCGTAGCAGGCGGGCTGCAATTGCTGCGACTGCACGTCGTAGCCCACCGACATGAGTTTGCGGTGGGGGTTGAGAAGAAACGCGAAGTCCATATTATCGCCCAGCCTCTCAGCTTCAACGGCGATGCGTCTCAGCTCATCAATCAGACGCAGGGCATTGGATCTTGCCTCTGGAAGCAACTGCTGGAGGCCCTCGTAAAGAAACCTATCTTCGTCTGGAACCGAGGCCATGGCCCTGGCGAGACGGTCTTCGAGATCGCTGATGGCACGCGGCTGCTGCTGCAAAGGCACCAGATCCATCAATTTCGCATTCACAACGCTATCGTTCCGCAGCAAGCTGAATTCCGGCAACCACCAGGGACTGTGGGACCGTACCAGTTTGTGTAAGCTTTCGAGCCTTAGGCGGGTTTGCTCTCGAAACCATTGAGCGTCGGAGGCATTCCTGGATTTTGCCGGAGAGCGCGTTTCTTCAGGGAGAGCCAGCGGAAGATCCAACGCGGCAGGCAGCCAATTCTCGCTCTCTAGGTTCGACTCGTAGCTCGAAATCTGCCTCCGAGAAAGAACTCGCAAATCGACAAGGACCCGAAGATAATCGAGCAGACCTTCTGCCCAGCTTCGATCGAGCAGCGGCCGGCGCAAGCGGTCGAGACAGCCTTGCTGCAAGGTCCAGAGCGAAGCCAGCAAGTTACCACTGTCAACCGAAGAAACGAACCACGGCGGGAGGGGTTCGAGAGTCCGCGTGTCATACCAATTCAGCAAGTGGCCGTTGTGCTTCCGCAGTCGCGATACCGTGCCCAGGGTGCGCTGCGTCAGATCGGCGAGCTCCGGAACAGTGAGATATCCGAATTCGCAGGCAACTTGGCGCGCGTTCAGCAGGAACCCAAGATTGGTTGGTGAAACGCGGCCCGCGATCGCGGGCGGTTCCTGCTGCACGTTATCCGGGATGAGCCAGTTATGCTCCTCGGTACAGAACTCGGCAAAATAGCGCCAGGTGTGAAGAGCAGAGTTGCGAAGAAATAATGCATCCTGACGCGGAAGGTCATGGGCCGAGTCCAATGGCGATTCATTGAGCCACAAAGCGACCAACTTGCTGGATGCCCACAGACAGAGCACAGGTAGGGCCGCGGGCAACGAATGGGGCCGCACGCCCCAAATCAGAAGACCGATGGCGATGGCCAGGAAAGGCATCCAATCCAAATACCGATCTACGGGTGTGCGGCGGGTGCCTGCTTCCGCTTCCGCTGCCGTCTCCCACTGCAGCAGCCGTTCGCGGGTCACCATGCGGCGAACCAGCGCCCGCACCACGGCATCGAGCGAAAGCAGAGCTTGATGCGCCAGAAATACCAGGGTCAGCAGTACCGTGAAGTTGGCGGCATAGAAAGCGCTCACGGCCTCGTGGGCGATCAGGCTCTTGCGTTCAACGATGGCGCGGACCAAGTTGAAAGCCAGCTCAAACCAGGTGGGGATCAATAAGATAAATATCGTGGCTAGAGTCCACAGAACCGGACTGCGGCTGTGCGCGAGCCAGCCGAATAGCAGCAACAGGAAAGTAGCGGGTTCCACCAGACTGCGGCGCAAGTTGTCCAGAATCTTCCAACGAGAAACGAGCGAGATTGGATTGGCGACGTGCGCGCCGGATTCCTCCGGAACATGCGAGAACAGCCAACCCGCAATCTGCCAGTCGCCGCGCAGCCAGCGGTGTTTGCGGCGATTGTGGGCGCTGTAGTGAGAAGGATAGTCCTCGATGACTTCGATGTCGCTGACCAGGCCAGCGCGTGCGTAGGCTCCCTCGATCAAGTCGTGGCTGAGCAGAGCATTGCGCGGAAAGCGCCGATCCAGCACACGCTGGACGGTATCGACTTCGTAGATCCCCTTGCCCGTGTAGCTGCCCTCCCCGTACAAGTCTTGATAGGCGTCAGAGACCGCGCGGGTGTAAATGTCGAAGCCGGTCTCGCCGGCATAAACGGCGGCCAGACGCGACCGAGCCGTACTTTGCACGCTCACTCCGACCCGCGGCTGCAGAATGCCGTAACCGGCGATGGTGATGTTCTTGTCGGGATCGATGATCGCCTGATTCAGTGGATGCGCCAGGGTTCCGACCATGCGCTCGGCCGATCCGCGTGGCAGTTCCGTGTCAGAATCGAGAGTGATCACGAAGCGCACTTTGGCAAGCACGGAGAGGTCGCCCACCTTTATCGGGAAACTATCGTATTGGCCGCGCAGCAGTCGGTTCAGATCGAGCAATTTACCGCGCTTGCGTTCCCATCCCATCCAGCCTTTTTCGCGCGGATTATAGACGCGGTGGCGATGCAGCAGAAAAAACGAGCCCACACCGTGACCGGCATATTTCTCGTTCAATTCGGCGATCAGGCTGGCGCACAAATCAATGAGCGGACTGTCTTCCGGTGCGGGCTGGTCGGAGTCCGGCAGATCGGAGAGCAAAGCGAAATGCACGTTGGGGTCGTGGTTGCCCAGAAAGCGCACTTCCAGGTCTTCCACCAAGGTTCGTACTTGTTTTTCATTGAGCAGAAGAGTGGGTACCGCTACGAGAGTGACGCAGTCGGCGGGAATTCCGTCGGAAAAATCGAGCTTGGGAAGAATTTGCGCCGGCAGCAACGTCGTGACCAGATAGTTCATGACTTGCACTGCACTCTGCGAACTGGGTAGGAGCAGGAACAACATAGAGAGCAGCATCAGTGCGGGCGTGCTCTCGCGTGGGGTGAGGAACAAGAGTATTCCGGTGATGATCGCGAAGGTAAGGATCGCAATTCCCGGAAGAAAGAACTCATCGGGATGCCGAGCTAGCGAGTCACGCAGCTTTTCGACAAAGCTGGGCATGAAGCCCACTCGCTGATAAAGGGCAGCCACTCCTTTCCCGAGGAGATAGAACCCGATATGGGACTCTCGTTGGGCGATCCGCGCATCACGATAGGCCTTGTGGTGAGCCAGCTGCGCCAGGGCGAGTGCTTCCCGCGCCACTTCCGTTTCCGTTAAGTCGGAATGCCGAGCAATTTTTGAAAGCCGATCTCGGTACAGATCGCGGCTTTCAAAATCCATATGAGGATAGGCGCCTGCAGGGTCTTGCCGGAGAATCTCGTCAAACCGAACCAGCGGCTCCAGCACGGCCTTCCATGAAGCGTGGGTTACGTCGCGCAGGCTGCGTATACACACCCCAACCGCGAAAGCGTCGCTGGTAGGATCCTTCACCAGGCAACGACCACGGGCAGCGATTCGTTCCAACAAAATGAGCTTCAGTGCCGGGACCAGTGCCCACAATTCGCGGAGATCCAAAACCGTTGTCTCCTGAAAGGCCTGGCAAAACGAAGTGAATCCCTGCTCGTTGAAGCTATTATCAGCCAGGTCGAGAAATGCCTGTGCGAAGGCCAACACTCGAGGGACAATCTCTCCCTTGCGAGCACGAGCATGGGGAAGCCTTCGCAAAGGCTTGAGTTCGGTGGTGACATTCAGCATCTCGGAATACGCCAGCGGGATGTTGTCACGAAGCCAGCGAAAATCGGCAGACAGCGGTGCACGCGAAGGAGTTGCCTCCACCGCGGCAAACAAGGGTTTGAGCGCGCTTGCCAGCCGGCGGCAGCGCTCCCGGAAGGTGCTCGAGGCAGGCGTACCCGGCAACCAGCCCAGCTGGGCGGCGAACTGCGCGCCCCCGTCACGCAACACTTGAGAATCCAAAACCTCCCCGGCCGGCTCATGGTGGCGCTCTTCCTCTGCAATCATGATGTCGACGTGAGTGTTGTCCGGCATAGTATCTCGGGATCCTTAACGATAGCTGGCGGCTTGCATTTCAAACATTTCGGCGTAGCGGCCGCCGAGATGAGTGAGTTGATCATGATTTCCGTCTTCGGCGATCTGCCCATTTTCGAGCACTACGATGCGATCTGCCATGCGAACGGTGGAAAACCGATGGGAAATAAACAGGGCCATTTTCCCATTTGTCAGTTCGGCAAAGCGCTGAAAGACTTCAAATTCGCTGCGCGCATCCAGGGCAGCGGTAGGCTCGTCGAGAATTAGAAGCTGCGCATCGCGGAGATAGGCCCGAGCCAGCGCCACTTTTTGCCACTCTCCACCGGAGAGGTCGACACCACCATCAAATCTCCGACCCAGCATTTGCTCGTAATGGCGCGGCAGTTTGGCAATTACTTCGTCTGCCATGCTTTTCTCGGCGGCGCTACGGAGCAATGACAGATTGTCGATCTCTTCAATGCGGCCCACGGCAATGTTCTCCTGGGCCGTCATCTCATAACGCATGAAGTCTTGGAAGATGACGCCAATTTCGCGGTAGAGATCCTCGAGGCTATATTCCCGCAAATCGATGCCATCGAGTAGGATCTCTCCGGCCGTGGGGTCGTACAGCCTGGTGATGAGTTTTACTATCGTGGTTTTGCCCTGACCGTTCTCGCCGATCAGCGCAACACGCTCACCGGGATGAAAGCGGAAATTCAATCCATCGAGGATGAGGCGAGAACTTCCCGGATAGGAAAACGAGACCTTGCGAAATTCGAATCCGCGAACCATCGGCCGCGGCGCGGGCAAAGCGTTGGGCTTGGAGCGGATCGTGGGCTGCATTTCAAAAAACGCGAGCAGGTCAGTGAGGAACAAAGCCTGATCCGCGATCCCGGACAGTGTCGAGAAAACCTGCTGAATATTGCTACTGGCCTGAAGAATGGCGTTCGTTAGAAAATAAAACGCACCGATGCTCAGCTTTCCCACCATGGTCCGCCAGATCACATAGGCATACGCCGAGTAGTATCCGGCGGTGCTGACGAACGACAAAGCCGAGCCAACCCCGAGTCTGCGTCGGGCGAGCGCAACATCTTGCTCGTAAATGATGTCAGAGAGTTTCGCAAACCGTTGGCTGAAAAAGTCGCCAAGATTGAAAAGTTTGAGTTCCTTGGCGGCTTCCTTCGTGCCTCCGGCCTGGCGAAGATAATCGAGCTGGCGCCTGATAGGTGTCTGTTGGAAATTCTTGGCGTATCCCAGAAACGCAAAGTGGGTTTCGCCGAGAAATGCCGGCAGCACAGCCAAAGTCAGCAATAGCATGAGCCAGGGCGAATAGAGCATCACCGCCAAGGACCAGGCCACGGCGGTAATCAATTGCAGTTCCAAACGCCCAATCGCCTGAATCATGACCAGCCGGTCTGTGGCCTGCACCCGCGCGCGTTCCAGCCGATCGTAAAAAGCTGGATCTTCGTAAGCCGTCAGATCCAGTTCGGAGGCATGCTTCATCACCTGAATGCTCACATGCCGGGTGTATTTATTCGCCAGCAGGGAGTCCGAGTAGTCGATCATGCGGGTTACGATGCTGCTCACTACCGCGAGACCAAACTCGGCAAGCACCAGCCACCAAAGGCGCGACGGGATGGGCCCGTGCGTGGACATGAGGCGGACCAAAATGTCGATGATTAGTTTGGGGATCCAGGTCAGTGCAACCGGCAACAGCGCGGCAATCACGCGGGCGACAACCCCGAAGGTGACCACCCCTGGGCCCGATCGCCAGACGATTTTCAGGACCGGAGGCACGTTCCGGAGGGCGGAGAGCCGCTCCTGCCATCCGCTCCAGAAGTCCTGTTTGCCAATCATGGTTTAGTCCTAAAGAGGCGCATTTTGCTCTGAGCTAAGGAAATCCTAGAGCGGTGCGCCCCTGCGCCGGACCAGTGGCGTCGGACATCCTCTAAGTTTAAAGCAAAAGGTCCAAAATCTCACGTTAAACTTCTCAGGTCCGGTTCGCTTGAACAGAAATTGCCGGCTCCCGGAAGCTGCCGCGCAACCGACAAAACAGACCGCCCTATCCTGTTCTGCGAGAGAAATACCATCTAGGTTGCGGAGGCAGCGCTCCAGCGCAGCGCGACACCGCTCAGAATTTCGCTGGGTAATAGGTGAGCAGACCAGCGCGCTGCATTCCGCGCTGGGCTTCAGAGGTCTTCATGAAGGTGTCCCATACGAAGCCGGTACGAAGATTCTCTGCCATGAGCATGGTAATTCCCGTATCTATGCCGATTACGTCGTGGTCGTACCAGTTTTTGAGGGGGTTAAAGGCGTTTACGAATCCGTACTTGCTCCAGGCCGAGCTGTAACGGTTACGGATAGTTTTGAGGACACGCAGGCAGCTGGGGGCGCAAAGGTCAGCGACCCGCCGGCAGCGCTAGGCACAACCGTGCCATCGATGGGTCCGACGGCTGGCGGACCACCCCAGATGACGTAGCCCTTATCTGAGTCGGAGGCCGTAATTCCCCACAGGTCATCGCTATAGTCCGGGAACTGCTTACCCAACTCCACGCAGAAGCGGCGGTGAACATCAGTGGCAATCACGGAATTCTGGAAGTAGTCGGCATATTTGTCGCGTCTACCGCGGAAATCGAACCACGCCTGGGAATATTGATGAACGAACAAAGGGGCGAACGAGCCAATGAAGCGCATGCCGTCGTATTCGAACGTAAGGCGTTTCCAGGCGCTCCAGGTTTCCTGCTTGAGGGGATGAGCGGACGATCCCAGGCCAAGCAGATACATCATCATCAACTCGCTGTAATAATCCCACCGTGAGGGCAGAAAACCGATTTCCGGGGTCCATCCATGCGGCAGCAGCGAAGTATCTTCCGACAACCAGGTCCAGTCGACGCGGTTGAAAATCAAATCGGCGAGTTGCGAAACGTCGGGATGGCGGAAGTGCTGGCGACAACTAAGCACTCCGCACAACAAAATGGCTGTATCCACGGAAGAAATTTCCGAATCCCAAACCCGTTCGCCGGTGTTGATATTGGCGAAGTGGTAGAAGAATCCACGGTGCTGAGGCAGCTTTTTCCACAGGAATCGAAAGGCGGCGAAAACGCGTTCCAGCGCAGCTTCACTGGAGATGAAGCCACGCTGGTGACCGATGCAGAGTGCGGTGAGGCCGAACCCGGTTGCCGCGATGCTGGCCACGATTCCCTGGTCATTCACGTGCAGGTTGCAACGATCTTTCACCATGCCGGTTTTCGGGCTGGCCTGCTCCCAGAAGTAGAGGAAGTTAGCACTCTCCAGATCATTCAGAAACTGGTCGTCTTCGGGTGAAAGTGAGGCCAGGCTAGGAGCCGAGCCGGGTGGCCCCTGAGGCTTCTCCGTTTTATTTTGTCCCTGAACGGTGCGGCCCGATAGCAATGAAGCGAGAGGCACGCAGAGGCTGGCGCCCATGAGTTGCCGGATGAGTTGTCGCCTCGAAAGCTGCCTGGTTCTAGATTCTGTCATCCGTTTTCGCTATACCTTAAATAGTAAATGAATCTCCGGTGCAGAAAAGCGACTAGCCAGAATCAAGAAAACCAAGGGGAATGAATTTTCAGGCCGCGATCGATGACCGGTGAAAACTTAACCTGCCCTGTGTCATCATTGAGATGTCAGAAAACATGACCAGAACACATCAGGTCCAGATAGGGGTCGCATCGTTCGTGGCCCTGGTGCTGGCAGGCGCCGCGCTTCTTCTTTTCGGTTGGCGCACTCGAAAGCCGGTTGTTCTACAAGGCGCAGTCACGGTGCAGGACGCGGACACTCGAAAGGAGCGGCCCATCGCCGATGTGGAGGTTTCTGCTGACGGCGGTCTCGCCATACACCCGGTAAGCTCGGATTCGTCGGGCTTCTTCAAGATTGAACTGCTCCGAAGCGTGAAAAGAGGGCAGGCGGTCACGCTAGAGTTTCGCCATCCCGAATACAAGCCTTTGGACGTTCACGAATTTGTGGGTGACAAGCTTTATGTCGCACACATGGTCCCTGTTTCCAGCAGGACGAAGATGCCGTCAAACCAACCGCTCATCAGAGTGGGGAATGTTCGCGTCCGATATTCGATCAAGGCCCTGACGGAAATCAATGTCGGCAGCGCAGTGCAGACTTTCGAAGTCGAGAATAAAGGCAACGTAGCTTGTAAAGGACAGCATCCGTGCTCGCCTGATGGCAAGTGGAAGGCCGCGCTAGGATCCGCCTCTCTCGACGCAGGCCCCGGCAATGAGTTGCGGGATGCCAGAGCTTCGTGCATTGCCGGACCGTGTCCGTTCACCGAAATCGAGTCCGATCATCTCCCTCAAGGCGAGCAACTGATCAGTGTGACGGCCCGCAACTGGTCCGATACCGCAACATTTCTGTTGGAGGCGGAAGTATTCCACCCGATGGTGAGTGACATCATCCACGAGTCTTACCCCGTCATCTTTGGAGAAGGGTTGAACTTCACCTTGCCTTCCGCCGCCGAGGGCGTAAACATTCAAGCCGAAATCGACGGCCAAACCGTTATTTTCCCCCTGGGGCCATCCCTGTTTCTCAGTTGGGCAAGTTGCAACGCCCGAGTCAATCCTGACCAAACCAGGGTCTACCGCTGCGCGCTCAAGCCGAGATACCGGTTTCAATAGGCTTGCGATTAAAATGGGTCGGAGCTTGGCGAATAAGTACTTCCCTGTATTGTCGCTGCGCTCGGCACCGGTTAGATATATCGGTGCTAGTTTGGGACACTTCGGTCTCCTTGCGCATGCGCGAGAAAAGCGGACGATCCCGCCAGTCCAGACCAGCCTAGAACGTTGACCCGAAACTTCTTCTCGCCATCATGTCATCGACTGACTCTCACCTAAAAAAAAGGCGCCTGGGTGCGACCCCGGTTTCGAAGGGGACGTGGGAGTTTGTATTATGGGCTCCGCGCTCGCGTCGGACGAGCCTTCACCTTCTGGGCACGAACCAACGCATTCATGCGTGGACAGATCCGACGTGGAAGGGGATATCTCTAGAGTCCAGCGTTTTCTACGAACTTCACGTGGGGACGTATACGCCGGAAGGATGGTTCGAGGCCCTGATCCCACGTCTCGAGGAACTGGCAAGTTTGGGAATTACCACCCTGGAGTTGATGCCCATCGCTCAGTTCCCCGGCTCTCGCAACTGGGGATACGACGGCGTGTTTCCCTTCGCACCACAGAACACGTATGGCGGCCCCGAAGGCCTGCAAAGGCTGGTCAACGCTGCTCATTCCCAAGGTTTAGCGGTTGCTCTCGACGTGGTCTACAACCATCTCGGGCCGGAAGGCAACTACCTGAGTGCGTACGCCCCTTATTTCACCGACCGGTATCGAACTCCCTGGGGACAAGCCATCAATTTTGACGACGCGGGCAGCGACGAAGTACGCAGATTTTTTATCGAGAACGCGCTCTATTGGCTGGAGACATTTCATTTCGACGCTTTGCGGCTGGACGCGATTCATGGCATTTTCGATTTCAGCGCCAATCCGTTCCTGGCGGAGCTGCAATCGGCTGCGGGAAGGTTATCGCAGCGCCTTGGTCGGCATATTCACCTGATCGCGGAGAGCGATTTGAATGATTCACGTGTTTTGCTGCCTCGGGAACGGGGTGGGTACGGGTTGGATTCTCAGTGGAGTGATGACTTTCATCATTCTGTGCACGCGCTGCTGACCGGTGAGAAGCGAGGATATTATTCGGATTTCGGGCGGATTTCTCATTTGGCATCGACTCTGATGGACGGTTGGTGCTACAGCGGACAGTACTCGCAATTTCGGCAAAGGCGACATGGGAACTCCGCCCGGGGAATTTCATCTTGCCACTTCGTGGTTTCGAACCAGAATCATGATCAAGTGGGAAATCGCGCCGCGGGAGACAGGCTGAGCACCCTCGTGAACTTTGAAGCGCTTAAGCTTGCGGCTGGAATCAGCTTGCTCTCGCCCTTCGTACCCCTGCTTTTCATGGGCGAAGAGTATGGCGAGACGGCGCCCTTTCAATACTTCACCAGTCATGGCGACGCCAAGTTGGTCGAGGCTGTGCGCCGCGGCAGGCGTGAAGAATTTGCGACTTTTGAATGGAAACAAGAGGTTCCGGACCCGCAGGACGAGAACACGTTCCTTCGATCGAGATTGCATCATTCGCTGAGAACGCAAGAACCTCACAGCACTCTGCTGCGCTTTTATCGGGAGCTTATTCGCTTCCGGACTGAAAAAGATTTGGGTAAGCCATCGAATTGGGAGGTCGGCGAGCTAGGAGATTCCGCGCTCCTTCTGAAACGAGCAACTGCTGCCGGCCTAATCGCCATGGTCTTCAATTTTGCAGGTTTTCCCCTGGTGCTGGAACTGACTCAGCTCGAAGGATCGTGGAACACGAGAATCCATTCCGCGGATTCGGATTGGAATGGGCCGGATAAAGCCTTGGCTCGCGAGGTGCGATTCTCGAAACCATTTGCATTGCGACTGCATCCACATTCTTTCGTAGTTTTTGAATCGTTGCCATCAGGATCGGAGCCGGCATGAGGTACATTTGCGTTCACGGCCACTTCTACCAGCCTCCCCGAGAGAATCCTTATCTCGAAGCGCTTGAATTGCAGGATTCGGCGTATCCCTATCACGACTGGAATGAGCGCATCACGGCCGAATGCTACGCTCCCAACGCGACCTCACGAATCATGGATGCAGAAGGCCGCATTCTGAGTCTGGTCAACAATTACAGCCAGATCAGTTTCAATTTCGGTCCTACGCTTCTGTCGTGGCTGGAGATAAACGCTCCGAGAGTTTACGAAGCCATCCGCGAAGCGGACAAAATGAGCCAGGAGAAGTTCTCCGGGCACGGGTCGGCCTTGGCGCAGGGATACAATCACATGATTCTTCCCCTGGCGACCCGCCGCGACAAGGTCACTCAAGTGAAATGGGGGATCCGCGACTTTGAGCACCGATTCGGCAGGCGGCCTGAGGGGATGTGGCTGCCCGAAACGGCAGTGGACACCGAAACGTTGGAAGTGCTCGCAGAGAATGGAATTAAGTTCACCATCCTGGCGCCTCGCCAAGCCCACCGTGTGCGCCCCAAAGAGAGTTCCGACTGGGAGGACGTGAGCGGTGGCCGGATTGATCCCAGCCGGGCTTACCTTGCTGAACTGCCCTCGGGAAGAACAATCCATCTTTTTTTCTACGATGGCCCGATTTCGCAGGCAATCGCCTTCGAAGGTTTACTGAATGACGGGAAGCGCTTCGCTGAGCGCCTGGTGAGTGGCTTCAGCGACACCCGGGAAGGTCCTCAGCTTGTGCACGTAGCTACTGACGGCGAGAGCTATGGGCATCATCACCACTACGGAGAGATGGCGCTGAGCTATGCCCTGCATCAGATTGAGGCCGACAAACTCGCCAAGCTGACTAATTATGCCGAGTTTTTGCAGAATAACCCGCCCGAGCACATCGTCGAAATCGTAGAGAATAGTTCGTGGAGCTGCGCGCACGGGATCGAGCGCTGGCGCGCCAACTGTGGCTGCAATTCTGGTGGGCATGCTCGGAACCAGGAATGGCGTGGTCCTCTGCGAGCAGCCCTCGACTGGTTGCGCGACAGGCTGGCGCCCCCGTTCGAGGATCAGCTGGGCAAGCTGTTCAAGGACTCATGGAAAGCGAGGGATGAATATATCAACGTCATCCTCGATCGCTCCGAGGATTCAAGGTCCGCCTTCTTCGCAGAGCATGCCATTCGATCCCTGAGTCCCGAACAGCAGGTCACCGCTCTGAAGCTTCTTGAGATCCAGCGGCATGCTTTGCTCATGTACACGAGCTGTGGGTGGTTTTTTGATGAACTCTCCGGTCTGGAAACCGTGCAGGTGATTCACTACGCCGGACGCGCCTTGCAACTCGCCGAGGAATGTTGTGACCAAGTCCTCGAGTCCGAATTCTTGCAAAACCTCGCGCTGGCGAAGAGCAATATTCCGCAGTATGGAAATGGTGCGCAGATCTTCGAGAAGTGGGTAAAACCCGCGTACGTGGACAACGAGCGGGTGGCAGCGCATTACGCTATCAGTTCGCTGTTTGAAAACTACGGCGATAAGACTCGCATTTACTGCTATGAAGTAGAGCGTGACAAGTATTCAGTCGAGGCAGAAGGCAAAATGCGTCTCGCGACCGGTTCGGCCCGATTCCGCTCTACGATCACCCAGGAAACCGCGGCCTTGGATTTTGCCGTTCTGCACCTCGGGGATCACAACATGACCGTCGGGGTCCGGCCCTCTGACTCTGCCGGCAACGAAGACCTCCACCAAAAACTGGTCGAGGCCTTCTCCCAGGCGGATACAGCGGACGTGATCGTCATGCTGGATCAAGGCTTCACAAAGAAAACGTTTTCGCTGCGCCAACTCTTCCGCGACGAACAAAGAAGAATCATTAACATTATTTTGAACGACTCCCTGGCTTCGACCGGGGCGGTCTACCGCACCATTTTCGAAAATCAGGCTCCTCTCATCCGCTTCCTCAGTGGATTGGCGATCCCGGTACCCCATGCCCTTAAATCAGCCGCGGAAGTTGCACTGAACAGCCAGCTACAACAATCGTTCGAGCGGCCCGACCTTGATCCGGATAATATTCAAGGATTGCTCAAGGAAACTACCGCCGCCAACATCGCTCTGGACGGAACCACCCTCGAATATGTGATCCGCAAGCGCATCGAGAAAGAAGCGACCGGCTTCGCCGCCAATCCTGACGATCTGGTGGCGGCGGAAAGACTGAGAAAATTGCTGGACCTCATCCCCTCACTTCCGTTTCCCGTAACCTTGTGGGAAGCCCAGAACATCTGCTATCCCCCGCTGGTGAAGGCGTTCGGGCAAAACGGCCGGGGTGCAGCGAAGACCGACCCCATTGTCCAGCAGCGCTTCGACGAACTGACTCATCTGGCTGCTCAACTGCAAATTCGCGCGCTTCAGCCCTGACATGTCTCCCGCACGCATTCCTATCGCAACCTATCGTCTGCAGTTCAACAAGGACTTCCGGTTTGCAGATGCGTGCACGATTCTTGATTACCTGACCGAACTGGGTATCTCGGATATTTACGTTTCTCCGATCCTGGGCAGCCGCAAAGGAAGCGAGCATGGATACGACGTGACCGATCCTACACGCATCAATCCCGAGTTGGGTTCGGAAGAGGAGTGGCAAAAATTCCAAGACGAATTGCAAAAGCGGGGCATGGGATTGGTGCTCGACATCGTGCCCAATCATATGGCGGCAAGCCTGGAGAATCCCTGGTGGATGGATGTTCTCGAGAACGGCCCGCAATCGGCGTTTGCCGGCTACTTCGACATTGAATGGCACCCCGGGTCCCAGGGTCTCGATGGGAAAATACTTCTTCCTGTCCTGGGGCGGCCATTCGGTGAGGTGCTGGATTCCGGCGAAGTCAAACTGGTATTCCAGGACGGCAAGTTCTTCTTCCAGTATTTCGAATCTTACTTTCCGCTGGCTCCCCGCTCTTATCACGAAATTCTCCATCACCGCGTTGATCGGCTGAAGGAGACTCTGGGTGGAGATTCCCCAACCTATCACGAGTATTCCGGCATTCTCGCTTCCCTCTCACAGATCGCAAATCTCGACCGTCGCTCGGGCGAAAGCGCTGCCGACCGGCGCCTGCGATTTGAAGCCGCACGAAACCGTTTATGGGATTTGGTCAAGAGCAGCAAAGAAATTTCTGATTTTGTCAACAACCTGCGCGAACTCAACGGCATTCCCAACGATCCTGCCAGCCTTAGCAGCTTGCAGCGCTTGCTCGCGGAACAAAACTACAAACTCGCGTACTGGCAGAATCTTAACGAAAGCATCAATTACCGCAGATTTTTCACCATTGCAGATCTGGTGGGAGTCCGCGTCGAAGATCCCGTAGTTTTCGAAGCCACCCATGGCAGTCTTTGCCGGCTGATTTCGAAAGGCCCGTTTACGGGGCTTCGCGTCGACCACATCGACGGACTTCGTGACCCATTTGCTTACTTGATCAGGCTGCAAGAGCGGCTCGCCTCACCCGACGCCCCGGCGAGTTCTCCCACGAGCTATGTGCTGGTGGAAAAAATCCTCTCCCGCCAGGAAAGCCTCCCGCGCGACTGGCCAGTCAGCGGGACCACCGGATATGACTACTTGAATCAGGCCAATGGAGTTTTCGTCTACCCGGAAGGAGCAAAGCAGATAGAACAGATTTATTCCGCCTTTGTCGGTCGCGAGCACAAATTTGCTGACGTGGTTTACCAGAAGAAAAAGCTCGTCATGAGCACTCTGCTGGGCGTGGAGATGCGCACCCTCGGGCAGCGACTGGCGGAGCTTGCCTCCCATGACCGCTATGCGCGGGAACTGCCTAGCGGCCAACTGGTGGAAGCTTTGATCGAAGTCACGGCTTGTCTCCCGGTGTACCGCACTTATATTCGCACCATGGAGGTGCCTGAGCTGGCTGCCAAATACATAGAGCGCGCGCTCGAAGAAGCCCGCCGTAGGGCTCCCCACCTGAATTCTGCTGGTTTTGCTTTCGTGCGCGAAGTCCTGCTTTTGCTGAATCTTCCTCACGTGCTAGCGGATCAGCAGGAGGCGAGATTGGCCTTCGTCATGCGGTGGCAACAGTTGACTGGTCCGATTGTCGCCAAGGGAGTAGAGGACACAGCGCTGTATGTTTACCATCCTCTGCTGTCGCTGAACGAGGTGGGCGGCGATCCACAACCGTCGGAAGCCACCTCGGACGAGGAGTTCTTCTCCTTTCTCCAAAGACGCCGGCAGAATTGGCGGGACAGCCTCAATGCCACCACCACTCACGACACCAAGCGAAGCGAGGACGTTCGTGCTCGTATCAATGTTCTCTCCGAACTACCCGACGAATGGCAAGCGCACCTGGACCTGTGGGCGAAACAGAACTCGAAACACAAAGAAGAGATCGAAGGCCGCGCGGTGCCTGACCGCAACGAAGAATATTTTCTTTATCAGACGCTGCTGGGAATGTGGCCTCTCGACCAGCAGGGTTGCAGCGCATTGCTGGAAAGAGTTCAAGCCTATCTGATCAAAGCGAACCGCGAAGCCATGGTTCACACCCGCTGGACGCGGCCCAACGAACGGCATGAAGATGCTCTCCGGCGATTTGCCGGGACAATTCTGTCCTCGGAGCAGAGCACGGACTTTTTGCAAGATTTCCGCTCTTTCGTAAAGAAGATCGCTTATTTCGGCATGATCAACAGCCTTTCCCAAGTGCTGCTCAAGATTACGTCACCCGGCGTACCGGATTTCTACCAGGGGTCGGAGCTCTGGGATTTGCGGCTGGTGGATCCGGATAACCGTCGGCCAGTAAACTTCGCGCGGCGCATAAACTTGCTGGAGACTCTCCATCGTGCGCATTCCGAAGTCCAGGATTCAGAACGGTTGGCGCGCGATGTAGTCGACCGCTGGCAGGATGGCGGAACGAAACTGTTCTTGCTCGGAAAAGCCATCCGGCACCGGCGAGAACACGAACAGTTGTTTCGCGATGGCGACCTCTTGCCGCTTGAGACGACAGGAGATCGTTCAGGAAACGTCGTCGCATTTATTCGCAAGAACAATGCAGAGTCATCACTGGTAGCAATTCCGCGGTGGCTTTCGCGGGTCTCAAAGATTTCTACCAGTGCTCCAACCGCTCAGAATTGGGAAGACACGAAGCTCGTCCTACCCGATGGCTCCCCGGTGAACTGGAGGAATGTCATCACCGGCGGGATGTTGACGACGGAAAAAACCGGAAACAATACCTGCCTAACACCGGAGAAGTTGTTCCGCGACTTTCCTGTGGCACTTCTGAGTGCAGCAGATTAAGCAGATTAATCGGTCCAGCGGATTAACGACGATGTGGCGGAACGAGAAGTCCGGAACGTCGAATGGTGGGCATTATTATGACTTGAACCTAGCGCCTTTAAGCAAACCGAGGTACTTGCGGGACTCGGGTGGCAACCTAAAAAACCGCAACGGAAGCCAACGGAACAATTACTGGACAGCAATTGGACACCCGCTCAGGGCTACGAACTCGCCTGAGTAGTTACCCTGCTCGCAACCGCCAACTCACCCCGGACCGATGACCCACTCCGGCAAGTCTTGCAAATCCCGCCATCCGTCCGGCTGCCAACAGATCTCATGATATGGGAGGCAGTCGTTGGTCGTTTGTCGTTGGTCGTTGGTCGTCAGTCGCCCGTCGTCGGACCTCGGATTCGAACTTCAGCCCTGAGAGCCTTACTGTTGTGCCGTGGCTGCTCAGTTCGGTAAATTCTGTTCGAGTTCCTGAATTTTCCAGAGAGCGTTGGGCAGCCTCTGATTGACCGGCGGCAATGGGAATAGCTCTTGGTGCGGCTCGGTCTGGTACCAGAAGGCTACGCTGGTGTAAACGTCCTCCCGGTCGTTGGCGTGACCATGTTCCATCGTCGCGCGGAGGGACTTCCGAAAATAGATGGAGTCCTCGATATGGAAACGGTACATGGTATGGCTCCCTGTCCAGTCCCGATTCCCCTGCTGGGAATAGCCGATAAACGGATAGTTGAATTCTTTCTGGAACATCCACGCGTTGTTGAAGTAGTCCTCCATTCCGGTTCCGTTGATGGTTGCGCGGGCGGTTTCTCCATCAACAAAAAACATGTCGTCGCCCTCGCCCCACCATCCAGTCGAGAGCCCGAACACGTTCAGGATTGTTCCCACAAATTGGCCCTTACCCGTTGCCTCCATGAACACGTGGTTATTCTTGCCATCCACATTCTTGCCGCCCGACTCAGACTCAGGAAAGGCGCGTGTCACCTGGCGCCTCCATTGGGCATGAAAACGGCCTTTGTTCGACATCCCCCGCGCATCGCTGAACTCCTGGTAATCGATATGGAAATAGAGATTAGGCACGTCCGGCACTCCGTCATTGGTCAAGGTGACACGCCCTCCATTTCCAAACGGCATCTCGAAGTAACAGTTCAGGGCGCGATCCTGCACGGTGATGGGCAAGGACCACCAGGATTGGTATTTCTGGCCGCGATGTGCGCCCGGAACATCTTCGTACTCGAACCCGGTTCCGAAGAAATCTCCGACAGGAACTTCCACGCTCGGCTCTGTTTCGCCATCCCAGTACATCCGGAGCACCAGCTCGCGCAAATGAAAGGGACTGGGCGAGTTGATCGTGAACCAAATATGCCGGATGGAGCCTGCCCCGTGTATTTCCGCGAGCGTGACCGTGGAATTGGCCTTCACTTCAACCCTCGTCCGACGATCAAATCCGTCAATGTTTTCCTCTGGCGATTTGACAGAGTGATTCCAAGCCATGATTATGGCATGCGCACGAAGCCGCTTTACCTGCGGAGCCCGGGATGCAGCATCTGAAATGGCGAAGGGGGCGTTGCACGTTGGCTTTCATTCTGGCTTTGATTTGGACGGCTACGCCTGCGCTTGCATGTTTACCCACTTCGACCATGACGCAAGCAGAGATGGCTTGCTGTAAAAGGATGGCAGGCGACTGCCACATGGGAGTGAGCAATCATCCTCGAATCGGGCTGCGCCAGTAGCGGCATTGCGTGGGTAGAGCATAGAACGGGTAGTCCACCTAGAACGAGACGGCGAACAGCCGCGAGTTGCTGGTTATGGAATGGGTCTTGTGCGGAAACCTTTTCCTTTCGACCCGGGCGTCGAGACTGACTCGCCAGGGTTGGCCGTCCTTGCGCACAAAGCGGCGGACGCCGGCGCTATTCCGACTTCTGGGCGGAGTCGAGGAAGGCGCGGAGTTCGTCGATGTCCTCTGGGAGCATGCGGGTGAATTCATGCCGGTGCCGACTTGCGGGTCGGAGGTGGCGACCGTGGCGAGCACGAGGAGAGTGCCATCAATTTGCAGCTTGAGCTCGAGACGCGTACCGATGGCGAATGGGAAGACCGTTTCAATGTAGCATCCGCTGAGGCTGAGGTCGGACGTGGCGCCGCGGATGGGAGAGTCGCTCCCGTCGCTGAAGAACTCGACCGGGACTCTTACTTTGAAGCGCGGGTGCTGGCGGCGGTCGGGGTCCATGGGCCTCGCTAAGGCTGAAAACATCCGCGTGAGAGTATAGGAGGAATGCGTGCGTTCGCAAAACGTTCCTCCCAGCACGATTCTCGGTTCGGAATAATTGACCCTGCGGTGACACGCAACTCAAATGCATTGCCCCCGAATTTAGCTAACCTTGTCAGCCGACTGAGATTTGAGGATGGCGGAAGACCGTGCCATTCACCGTTAGTTGCCCAGCGGAGAGAGTAAACGTGAGTTTCCGCGCGGCATGTGCTGAATGTCCTGACGATACCGCGAAAGACGGGATAAGGCATTCGTGCAACGCCCGGGTTCGCGACAGAGGGAATAGGATGGCAGAAAAGGCCGTGATAAGGTGCCTCGTGGCGGATTTTCCTGCCCGCGGGAGAGACCAATGCGGAGACGCACATTCATGAACATTACGGCCGGTGCCGCGACGGCGCTTGCCCTCAAACCTTGGGTGCTTGCCGAGGAGCAAGAATGGAAAAGTCCGGTGGTCTATCCCGATCCGGCCGTCGAGGTGATTGATCCGCGCTTCGCAAAATACAAGGTCGGCAACGCTGCGGTCGAGCGTTTATACGTGGGCACGCGGTGGGCGGAAGGACCTGTATGGTTTGCGGATGGGCGGTATCTCCTCTTCAGCGACATCCCCAACAATCGAATGCTGCGATGGCTGGAGGAGACTGGAGAAGTCAGCGTTTTCCGTAGCCCTTCGAATTACAGCAACGGCAACTATCGGGACCGACAGGGCAGGCTGCTCACCTGCGAGCACGATACGCGACGGGTAACGCGAACCGAATACGATGGCACGATCACGGTGCTGATGGATCGTTTCCAGGACAAGAAACTCAACGCGCCGAATGATCTGGCGGTGCATTCTGATGGGGCTATCTGGTTCAGCGATCCTGGATACGGCATCATGTCGAACTACGAAGGACACAAAGCTCCCTTCGAGCTGCCTGCCAACGTTTACCGGCTCGACCCGAAAACGCGCGAGGCGACCGTCGTTGCCACCAATATGGATAAGCCCAACGGCCTGTGTTTCTCTCCCGACGAGAAAAGGCTCTATATCGTGGATACGGGAGCTCCGAAGCACCCCGGCGACCCGCTTCCGATTCGGGTCTATGACGTCGTGGATAGCGTGCGACTGAAGAATGGCCGGTTGTTTGTGAATATGTCGCCGGGCTCATCCGACGGTATTCGTTGCGACGTGGACGGCAACATCTGGTCCGCTGCCGGATGGGCGGGGGAAGGCTACAATGGGCGGGGGAAGGCTACAACGGGGTGCACGTGTTCGCACCCGATGGCACGCTGATCGGCAAGATTCATCTTCCGGAAACGTGCGCGAACCTCTGTTTCGGCGGCACCAAGAGAAACAGGTTGTTCATGACCGCGAGCCAGTCTCTCTACGCAATCTATGTCGAGACGCAGGGCGCCCAGACGCCTTGACAGAGATAGTTTCTGTCGGATTCTTACCCAGTTGTGATGTAGTGCTTTGGGTTCGACAGGCCCGCTGCGAGGGCCGGCGAGGGCTGTCATTCGTTGACTAGCAGATGCCGCGTCCGTAAGATGAAGCGACGCAAGAGCCCACGCATCCTCAGATGATCGGCCAAACCATCTCGCACTACCACATTGTGGAAAGGCTCGGCGGCGGTGGCATGGGGGTCGTCTATAAGGCTGAGGACACCCGGCTGCGCCGCTTTGTCGCGCTCAAGTTCTTGCCTGACGACGTGGCCAAAGACCCTCAATCTCTTAGCCGCTTCCAGCGTGAAGCACAGGCGGCTTCGGCCCTGAACCATTCCAACATTTGCACCATCTATGACGTCGTGGATAGCGTGCGACTGAAGAATGGCCGGTTGTTTGTGAATATGTCGCCGGGCTCATCCGACGGTATTCGTTGCGACGTGGACGGCAACATCTGGTCCGCTGCCGGATGGGCGGGGGAAGGCTACAA
>WNGH01001409.1_pt1 | contig 22468 bp, 17 predicted proteins | sample 5400631 | NCBI WGS metagenome assembly WNGH01 (sample SAMN13153373, study PRJNA577476) | soil metagenome | isolation source: 115 cm soil or saprolite under Garry oak tree replicate 1 | place: USA:California | collected 2016-06-15
CCGAACCCGACGAAAGCGTCCGACGATGGCGCCAGCGGAGGTAGTGCGTGGACATCGGAATCGGCCTTCCTAACACGGTGCCGGGCACCGAGGGCAGGAGGCTCGTCGACTGGGCCAAGAACGCGGAAACGGCCGGTTTCAGTACCCTGGGCACGATCGGCCGCCTGGTGTACCCGAACTACGAGGAACTGGTCGCCCTGTCCGCCGCCGCCGCGGTCACCAGCCGGATCCGGCTGACCACCAGTGTGCTGCTGGCCCCGCTCTACTCCAACACCGCGCTGTTCGCCAAGCAGGCGGCCTCGCTCGACCGGCTCTCCGGGGGACGCCTGGTGCTCGGCCTCGGCCTCGGCGGACGCGACGACGACTTCACCGCCAGCGCGCTGCCGACCACCGGCAAGGGGCGCCGCATGGACCAGCAGCTGACCGAGATGAAGCGGATCTGGTCCGGCGAGCGCTACGGCCACGCCGGCGCGATCGGGCCCGAGCCGGTACGGCGCGGCGGCCCCGAGCTCATCCTCGGCGGCACCGCCGAGGCCAGCTTCCGCCGGGTGGCCCTGCTCGGCGACGGCTGGATCATGGGCGGCGGCACACCGGACATGTTCGCCCAGGCCGCGGCGGGAGTCGACCGGGCCTGGCAGGACGCTGGGCGTCCCGGGAAGCCGCGCAAGCTCTCGCTCGCCTACTTCGCCCTCGGGCCCGACGCCCGCGGCCAGGCGGACAACTACCTGCTGCACTACTACGACTGGCTCGGCGACGTCGCCCGGCAGATCGCGGCGGGCGCCGCGGTCAGCACCGAGATGGTCAAGAACTACGCCGAGGCGTTCGCCTCGGCCGGCTGCGACGAGCTCATCTTCGTCCCGACCACCGCCGCGCCCGACCAGATCGGGCTGCTGGCCGACGCGGTCCTCTAACGATCTTCAATGGTGGAGGTTACTTAGGTCGAGTCCGGTCTTGGCCAGGAATCCGTCGATGAGGCCGCGCCCATGTCGCGGCCGATTCCGCCTACGCCGGGGACGAACTGCGAAAGTCGAGGTCGGTTGGAAAGACTGTGGAACTCGGATTGAGACCCGAGTAAGGCGCCCGCCAATACGGATGGACTCAGACGCAAATCCACGGGGCAACGATTTCTCTCGCTCCGAGGCGCGCCCGGACCCGGCCTCGGAGGGGACCGACCCCAGGTGGCCGCCGCCCCTATCTCAGGGGCTCGGCCGTCATATCGAATGCGTAACTTCAGCTGAACTGCCCGGCCTTGATGCCCTGGACGAGTCCACGCCAAGCCTGCTTGCTCAGGAGGAGGAGAGGACCGTCAGGGTTCTTGCTGTCACGTAGCGCTCGGCCGCCGTCCGGCAGGGGAGCTACCTCGCAACAGTCGCCGCCGGTGCCGTTCGAGTAACTGGACTTGCGCCATGTGACACGGGACAGATCAACCATCACCCGTCCCTCCTTAGGTATCAGGCAAGGTCCTCCGCGCTTCGACTCAACAACCGCCGTGACTCTTCGAACGAGAGGGATACGGCGCGTAGGTGGTCGAACGACAGGACGTAACGTGCCACCTCATCAGGCTTTTCGAGGTAGAGAGAGCATGTCGGATGCTCCAGGTACACGATATCGCTGTCGGTCGGAGTCGCGAAACTGAGAATCCTGAAGGCTGAGTCCATCGCTGGGTGCGCGCCGGCGCTGAAGGGCAGCACTTGCAGCGATATGTTCGCCTGTTGGGACGCATCGACGAGCTTGACGAGCTGTTCCTGCATGATCGACCTGCTGCCGACCACACGTCGGATGACGGCCTCGTTGAGCACGACCCAGAGCTGGGGAGCGTCGTCACCGTCAAGGCGTGCCTGGCGCTCCATGCGGACCGCGACCTGCTTCTCTATCTCGCCGTCCGGCACGTTCATCAGCGCAGCCCTGGACACGGCCACGGCGTAGTCGTGCGTCTGTAGCAGGCCCGGCACGTACTCGCTCTGGTAGGCCGAGATGCGAGCGGCTTCGCTTTCCAGGCCGACGTACGTGACGAACCACTCCGGGACCGCCTCGCCATATTGAGCCCACCAGCCTCGCTCACGGCCCTCTCGGCTGAGAGCCAGCATCAGATCCCGCTCAGGACCGTCTTGGAGGCCATAGAGGTCGAGCAAGCGCCTCGCGTCCCTGGGCAGGACCGAGACCCGGGCGTTCTCGATCTTGCTGACTTTGCCCGGTGACCACTCCAGTGCTTCGGCCACCTGATCGATGGTCAGTTTGGAAGCTTGGCGCAGTCGTCGCAGCTCAGCAGCCAGACGACGACGCTTGATGGTCGGACTGGAGGGAGGAGTCATGTTCAACCTTCCGAGGAAAGTTTCCGTTTTTGGTTGCAGCGGAAAGGATCGCAGGTTCATCCTGGCACTAGAGGACCGATCTGCGAAGGGTGAATGTCCAGATGAACGCCCGTGGGTATTGCCCCAGTCGGCCCATAGACCGCGGTCCCGGTAACGCCGATGCGGCCAGTCCGTTGCCGGGACCGCTACCACCCCAGCGCAGCATCCACACCTGGCTACCTCATCCGAGCATCGTCACAGAAGCCCGCAGACTCACTCGTAAGGTGCTCGACGTCTATGAGGTGGGCCAAATCGACGATGCAGAGATCGTAGTATCAGAACTCGTCACGAACGCCGTGGAGGCCTCTCATCCCGACTGGACGGTCACTCTGTGTCTGCTCATCAATGACGAGTGTGTGCTCGTATTGGTATACGACGAAAGCGACGATGCGCCCCAGCTTCGCGAGCCTGATTTCGACGAGGATGCCGGTCGAGGGTTGATGATCGTCGAGCAGCTGTCAGATGGTTGCGGGTACATCGCTGGCTCGTACGGAGGAAAGGCAGTCTGGGCGAGGATTCGCCGTTTACATCTTTGAGGCACCTTCGTGGGCGTCTAACGCTCTTTAATAGCGGGGGTTACTGGCTCTGGTCATCGGGCGCGCGGTGCGCTATGCCGGAGTCATGATGGCGTCTGTGGGCGGTTTGCCGGTCCTCCGCAGATCTACTATTCCGCGGTTGCAATTGAACCGGCGTGGAGGGGAATACCCGCCCGCGGCACGCTGTTGCCGCGGGCGTGACGGGACAGCCCCAAGAGGACGTCCAGTTCTGGTTCGATCCGCTGTGCCCCTGGGCCTGGATCACTTCCCGCTGGATGCTGGAGGTGGAGAAGGTCCGGCCGGTGCGCACGGACTGGCGGATCATGTCGCTGGCCTACCTGAACCTGGTCCAGCACGAGGGCAAGGGCCTGACCGCGGACTACCTGGAGCGGATGAGCCGGGCCTGGGAGCCGGTACGGGTCTGCGCGGCCGCCGCCCGGCACGGCGGCCCCGGCGTCCTCGGGCCGCTGTACACCGCCATCGGCACCCGGTTGCACGTCCAGGGACGCCGCGAGGATGCCGACGTGATCCCGGAGGCGCTGGCCGAGACGGGACTGCCCGCGTCGCTGGCGGGCGCGGCCCAGAGCACCGAGCTCGATCAGCTGATCAAGGACTCGCACAACGAGGCGTTCGATGACGTCGGCCTGGACGTGGGCACCCCGGTGATCCGCGTCCGCGGCAGCGCCATATTCGGCCCGGTCGTCACGCCGGCGCCCCGCGGCGAGGCCGCCGGGCGGCTGTGGGACGGGGTAGCGCTGGTGACCGCGACGGACGGCTTCTTCGAGCTCAAGCGAAGCCGGGACCGTAAGCCGTCATTCGACTGACCGGCGAGGCAGCCATCAGTGCACAAGTGATCCTTCATGTGTTAAGTCTTGGCACACGCACGTTAGCCGGGACTCGAGGTGATGTGATGTCGGATCGTCCGTTTGAGCTTGCCTGGACCCCCGAGGGAATGATCGCGCGGGTCCGCCTGCGGGGCAGCCCGGTGCTCTCGTCGCCGATGCTGAACCAGGGCACCGCGTTCACGCTGGCCGAACGGGAGGCGCTTGGCCTGACCGGCCTGCTGCCCGACGGCGTGTCCACGATCGAGGGCCAGCTGCACCGGGTCTACGCGCAGTACCTGCGCCAGCCCGATGACCTGGCCAAGAACATCTTTCTCGGCCATGTCCGGGACCGCAACGAGGTGCTGTTCTACCGGCTGCTGACCGAGCACATCGAGGAGATGCTGCCGGTCGTCTACACCCCGACGGTGGGGACCGCGATCGAGCGGTACAGCCTGGAGTTCGGCCGTCCGCGCGGGGTGTACCTGTCGGTGGATCATCCCGACCAGGTCGAGACGGCCTTCCGCAACCGCGGGCTGGGGCCCGACGAGGTCGACCTGATCGTGGCCACCGACTCCGAGGGCATCCTGGGCATCGGCGACTGGGGGGTGGGCGGGATCGCGATCGCGGTCGGGAAGCTGGCCGTCTACACCGCCGCCGCCGGCCTGCACCCGCGCCGGATCATCCCGGTCGTGCTGGACGTCGGAACCGACAACCAGGGCCTGCTGGCCGAGGAAATGTACCTGGGCATCCGGCACCCGCGGGTGCGGGGCGAACAGTACGACGAGCTGATCGAGGCCTACGTCAGCACCGCCACCCGGCTGTTCCCGAACGCGTTGCTGCACTGGGAGGATTTCGGCGCCGCCAACGCCCATCGCATCCTGATGAAGTACGCCGGGACCTGCTGCACCTTCAACGACGACATCCAGGGCACCGCCGCCGTCGTGCTGGCCGCCGCGCTGTGCGCGGTCCGGGCCACCGGGACCCGGATGCGCGACCAGACGGTGGTGATCCACGGTGCGGGCACCGCCGGGGTAGGAATCGCGGATGCGCTGCGGCAGGTCATGATCGACGAAGGCCTCAGCCCCGGCGAAGCCACCGCCCGGTTCTACGCGCTGGGCAGCAAGGGCCTGCTGACCAGCGACTATCCCGGGAAGCTGCGGGACTTCCAGGTCCCGTACGCGCGGCAGGCCGCCGAGGTCGCAAGCTGGCGGCATGACCAGGACGGCCGCGTCGGCCTGGCCGAGGTGGTGACGCGCACCCGGCCCACCATGCTGATCGGGACCTCGACCCAGCCCGGCGCGTTCTCCGAGCAGATCGTCACCGAGATGGCGGCGTATACCGAACGGCCGGTCATCATGCCGCTGTCCAACCCGACCTCGCACTCCGAGGCTCAGGCCGCTGACCTGATCGCCTGGACCGGCGGGCGGGCGCTCATCGCGACCGGCAGCCCGTTCCCGCCGGTGACCTACGCCGGAGTCGAGTACCAGGTCGCCCAGGCCAACAACGCGCTCATCTTCCCCGGCCTCGGGCTCGGGGTCACCGTCAGCCGGGCCCGCCGCGTCAGTGACGGCATGCTGGCCGCCGCGGCCGACGCGCTAGCCGGGCTGTCCGATGCCGCCACCCCGGGGGCGGCGGTGCTGCCGCCGGTCAGCAGCCTGCGCGACGTGTCCGCCGTGGTCGCCGAAGCCGTCGCCCGGGCCGCCCGGGCCGAAGGGCTGTCCGACGTGCCGCTCGATGGCCTGGCCGAGCGGGTGCGCGCGGCGATGTGGGAACCCGACTACCCGAAGGTGGAGGCCATCTGACGGCTTGACCCAGGCTCATCCCGCCTCCATGAGGCTGCGCGGCAGCTTCATGTCGAAGATTTCAGGCGCCGAGAGCCAGGAAGGAGTGCACCGTCGCTTCGGCGAGCGGATCGTCGTTGGCCGCCCGGCGTGCGGCCAGAAGCGCTTCGGGGAGCATGGCACCTCGTTGAAGAGCGTCGTGCAGAGCCAGCATGATAGGCACCGCGGCGATGTCGTTGACGGGCACGATGCTGGCCACGATCCCGGCCGCACCGAGCGGGATCAGGCTGCTTACCAGGCCCAGGAGCTCGTCGGCGCCTACCGGCGCGGCGACTCCGGAGTCGCAGCCCGCCAGGATCAGCTGGTACGGCGCGCGGCCCAGACGCTCGAAGTCGTGCACGATCAGCGGCCCGTCGTCGAGCAGTATGGACGAGAACATGGGGTTGTCAGCCCGGAACGTGCCGTGGGCCGCGATGTGCGCCAGCCATGCGCCGTCCAGAGCGGCGAGCACCTGGCCGGCCGTCGCGTTGCCGTGGCCGAGCAGCACGGCCCCGGGATAGCGAGAGCGCAGCGGCTCGACCTCCGCGCCCTTAGTGGCCAGCCCGGGTCCGGCGACAAGGGCGACGCGCCGCGGGGATGGCGGCTGCATGCGACGTGCCCGCAGCCAGGTCGACGCGGACGGCGCCACGGTCACGACGCGATCGCGCAACGAGGGCATGAGCGTCCACGGCACCGCCCGGAACCGGCCCGGCGGTACGACCACGACCGGGCCGTCCCCGAGTTCGGCGATCGCGCCGCCGAGCAACGAGGCCTCCAGCCTGGCGCCTCCGTGCTTCAGCACGAGCTCCTCGCCGGGTTGCGGGCGACCGCGGGCGATGCGGCGCAGCGCGAAGCGGTTCATCTGGACCTCGCGTTCGGAAACGCTGCCCACCGTGTGCAGGCGCACCCCCCGGCCCGCGACGACGACCGCATGCAGCACGCTGTCCACCGTGACGAGTTCGATCAGCGTGTTCGGGCCGAGTTCGTCGAAGAGCCCGTCCAGGTCGAACTCGCCTTCCCCGGGCTTGTGGCTGCCGGGCAGCCTGCGCGTGCGAGCCTGAACCTCCGCCTCCAGCCGCCGCCGCTCACGCTCCAGGGCGTTCCGGCGCGAAGCGGCCATCTCGGTGTCCCCGAGGAGCCGGCTCACGCTGCGTAGCGCTTCCAGCTCGGCCGCTAGCTCTTTGTCCTCCTCGGACGGTGCACTCCGGGCGGCCAGCGCGGTCGCCCGCCATCGCTCGCTCCAGAACAGCAGCCGACGGACGTCGCCCCGCCTGAGCGCGTCGCGCTGGGCCAGCGTGGCGAACTCGGCCCCGTGCGCTGTGCCGTACGCGCGCAACTCGGTGGCTCCGAGCCGCATCTGGTGCTCCTCGAGCGCGTCGAGGCCCCGCGCGCAGGCGGCGACGGTCGCGCGGGCGTTGCCCTGGGCCTCGGCCTGCAGGGCCCGGGCCAGCCAGGCCACGCTCCGGGGCAGCGGCGGCCCGCGCCGACGGGACCTCGCGGCACGCTCAAGGTGCGGGTCGGCTGCTGTGACGCTCCCCCGGCTCAGGGCGATGCGCCCGGCGAGCAAATGCGCCTGCATCGCCTCGCCGCTGCGGGCTGCGTCGAGACGGGCGGCGACCTCCTCGGCATAGCGGAGCAAGGCGGCGGAATGCTCGGCCGCGCTATACCTGGCCTCGGCCAGAACGAGGCTGGCGCGTGCCGCCCAGAGGGCCCGTCCCTGAGTCTGGAACAGCCTGCGCGCCTGAGCGGCCCGCTGCCTGGCGTTGGCCGGGTGGCCCGCGGCCAAGGCTGCCGTGGCGGCGGCGAAGAGTAGCTCCGCCTTCCTGTACGCTATCCCCCCTTCGGGAGGAAGCCGACTGAGCGCGGTGTCCGTCTCTTGCTCCGCTTCCCCAGCCAGCCCGGCGGCCAGCAGCGCCCAGCAGCGGTCGATGGGGAGGTCAAGAAGGGACTCGTCCAGCGCCTCGTAGCGATTCCCAGCTTCGTCGAGATAGGCAAGCGCCTCGGGAAGCTGGCCCCGGGCCAGCGCTAGTAGTCCGAGGCTGTGCCGGGCCTTGGCGTACTCGAACTCCTGCCCGTTAACCGCGAACAACCCCTCGGCCCGGACGTAGTCCGCGCCTGCGCGGCCGGGGAGGCCGAACGCGAGGAAAATGTCAGCTCGATGAATCAGCGACCGGGCCTCCCAGACCGTATCGCCCGATCGGCGGAAATATGGGAGGGCACGGCTCAGGTCCCGAAGCGCTTCGTGGAAGCGACCTAGATCCCGAAGGACGGAGGCGCGCCGCATGAGCACGCGGCCGGTCAGGTCCCCGCGCGAGGCGGCCAGCGCCCGATTCAGCAGGGCTAGCCCCTGCTGGCTGCGGCCCGTCCACGCAAGGGCCGCCCCCAGGGTCGCCTGCACGTCGACCTCACGCTCGGGGCGGCCTGATACGCGGGCCAGCCTCACTGCCGTCTTCAGCTCGGCGATCGCTTCTGGAAGGTTGCCGCGGTCGCGCAGGACGATGCCGATCGCGTGGTGCGCAAGCGAGGCGTAGTACGCACTAGGATGACCGGCCAGTACGGAACGTGCGGCGAGCAGCGCGTCCTGCGGCCGGGACACGGCCAGCAGGAGCAGCCGGTCAGGATCGGACGGCGAGTTCCCTGTATCAGGATCTGCCAATTTCACTCCGATAATGCTAGACAGTTCACGGCGCCAGGCAAGGGAAGGGGAGCTGCATGTCCGTTCATGATGAGGGACACGACCAACGACGCAGCCGTCTGCACGCTCAGGTCACGCTGATGCAGTCCGGCATTCCTGGTGTCATGGATGGCCTAGAGGGGGCGGCGGCTCACCCCGCCGACTGGGCGGAGCGAGGTGAGGTAGGTTACCACCATCGGGAACGAACCTTGCTGGTCCGTGACACCGACGTAGATCGCGTGGCGGCGGTGATGTCCGCGACCCCGGCTGCACACGACAACAACGTCCGCGGCCTGACCCGGCTGGAGTTCTCCGCCGACGAGCGCCGGAGCGTGGAGGAGGCGTGCGCCCACATCGACCGTACCCTCGGCGAGGGGGTGGCTACACCGGACCACATCTTGTATGTCTGCCCAACCACCACCTGTCCAGCCACGGAGCCTGAGGAGATCCCGGGCGGCGCGCTGCCCGACCCAGGAGTGTCCGCCGAGCCGCGCGACGGCGAGGGCGTCCTAGTGGTGATTCCCGATAGTGGCTTCCTACCAGGTGCGGACGCTGAGCACACCTGGCTGGAGGGCGTCGCGGGCGAGATGGAGAACCCGATCGGCGGGTACCCGCCCCGCATTCTCCCCTACGCCGGCCACGGGACGTTCGCGGCCGGCCTCGCGCGGACCATGGCACCGAGCGCCCAGGTGTGGGTGGACAGGACGTTCGCCAAATTCGGCGCGATCTTCGAGGCTGACCTGGTTAAGCAGATATCCGACGCGCTCGGGAGGGGCGCGGAGGTCATCTCGCTGTCGTTCGGCACCTACAGCCGCAATGACCTTCCGCTGCTCGGTTTCGAGATGGTGGAGGAAAGGCTGCGCAGCCACGCCGGATCGGTCCTGGTGGCGGCGGCGGGTAACGACTCGGGCAGGAGCCCGTTCTGGCCGGCCGCCTATCCCTGGGTGGTAGGCGTCGGCGCGCTCAACGCTGACCGGAACGGCAAGGCATCGTGGAGCAACTACGGGCCCTGGGTGGATGTCTTCGCGCCCGGTGAAGGCCTGGTCAACGCCTTCGCCAAGGGCGACTACCTGTGCACCGAGCCACCGAACATAGGTACCTGGCGGAAGTTCGACGGCATGGCCCGCTGGAGCGGCACGTCCTTCTCGACGCCGCTCGTCGCGGGGCTGATCGCGGCGCGCATATCGAAGACCGGCGAGACCGGCCGACAGGCGGCTGACGCGCTGCTGGCCAAGGCCAGGACCCAGACCATGCGCGGCGTAGGCCCGGTGATCCTGCCGGGGCAGGCTTACTGACGCCGGAGCGGGTCAGGTCGTAGCGGCCGCTGCGGAGGCCACCCAGTCCGCTACGACCTGGCCTAGCACCGGGAGCGGCAGGGATCCGTGGTCGAGGACGGCGGAGTGGAAGTCGCGGACGTCGAAGGCGGCTCCCAGCCGGGACCGGGCATCGTCGCGTAGCCGCAGGATCTCGCGCTGCCCGATCAGGTAGCCCAGCGCCTGGCCGGGCAGCGCGATGTACCGGTCGATCTCGGCGTCGACGAAGTCCTCGGGCATGGGCGAGTGCGCCAGCGCGAACTCCCGGGCCCGCGCCCGGCTCCAGCCTCGGGCGTGCAGCCCGGTGTCGACGACGAGCCGGACGGCCCGGAAGGCGGCGCTGCCGAGCATGCCCATCCGCTGGACGTCGTCGGAGTACAGGCCGAACTCGTCGGCCAGCCGTTCGGCATACAGGCCCCAGCCCTCGCCGTGCGGCACGATGTAGAACCCCGAAAGCAGCAGCGGCAGCTCCGGCAGGAGCTGCACCCGGGCGAACTGCGCATGGTGTCCCGGCACCCCTTCGTGAAAGGCCGTGGCCTCCAGGGCCCAGCTTCCGGCCTGTCCGGGGCGGACGTCGTTGAACAAGTACGCTCCGGGGCGCGAGCCGTCCCGGGCCGGCGCCGAGTAGTACGGTGGCGCGCCGAACTCGGCCATGTGGGGTGGCATGGGCTCGACGGCGCACGGCGGCGGCAGCGGCGAGCGGAACATGTCCGGCAGACATTCCTGGGCGCGCGCGATCGCGGCGGCCGCACGCGCCATCGCGGCCGTGCCATCCGGAGCGGCCAGCTCGGGGTCCTTGCGGAACCTGACCATGATCTCGTCGACGTCCGCGGTGCCCAGCGCCGTGCGGCCGAGCTCGCCGATCTGCTCCTCGATTTCCGCCAGGGCCGCCAGGCCCAGGCGGTGGAGCTCGTCGGGGTCGAACGGGAGCGTGGTGCCGTTCCTGATGCAGCTCGCGTACGCCGCTATGCCGCCGGGCACGTAGAGCAGGCCGGCCTGCTCGGGCGGCCGTGACCCGGGCAGGAGTTCGACGAGCAGGTCGGCGTATCGGCCCACGGCCGGGCGGACCTCATCCCGGACGACGCGCTCGACGTCCTCCCGCCAGGCCGCTGCCCCCGCCCAGCCATCCGGCGGCCGGTGGGAGAGCATCGGGTCCCGCTCCGGGTGCGACAGATGATCCCGCAGCTGCCTGATGGCGTCGCTGACGAGCGGGGCGACGGGCAGGAGGCCGTCGCGCTCGGCGGCCCGCAGCCTCGCCGCGTGCTGGTCCAGATAAACCGGGATCCGCCTGCACCTGGCCAGGTAGGCGGTGGCGCTCTCCGCGTCGGTCACGCTCGTGCGCGAGGCGATCAGGAGCACGAGCGACAGGCCGCCGAGCGGGAAGGTCGTGATGCTGAAGTCGAATACCCGGGAGTCCGCCGCGGCCAGCTCGCGGGCCGCCGTGTCGCGCGCGGTCTCCAGCAGGACACGGCCGCCGGCGTCCCCAGGGTCTGCCTCGGTCCCGGCGCAGCGGGCGATGATGTCCACGAGCCGTCCGCGCCACCCCTGCTGGTACTCCGGTGTCAAGTCCGGTACCGCGTCGTCGTAACCGCTGATCGCCATGAACGATGCCCCGAAGGGGTCACCGCGGAGCAAGACCCCGGCGAGCTCGTCGGCCAGCGTTCCGATCGTCGCCGCAGCCGTCATGGCGCATAACCCCTTACCGTAAACAGCGACCGTCACTCCGGCCGCTCGTACCGATAGTCGTGCCGGACGGCGGTCCGGAACGCCTGCTCGTCAGGGAACCCGCAGGACCGCGCGTAGCCCGCCAGGTCGTCCGGGATCGCCGTGCCGCGCCGCTGAGCGAAATACCACCCGATAGCGGCCTGCTCCTCGGCGGGGGCGCCCGGCAAGGCGTCGTAGTCCAGCTTGGCCCTAGCCCGGCTCGCCAGCCGCGGGTACTCCCCGTTCAGGCGCAGATCGTCGAGGAACTCGCCGAACGCGTCCGGTTCGGCCTGCCCGCAGGCCCAGCGCACCATCTCGTCGGTGACGATGAGCCGCTCGAAGTCCTCCGCCGACATCTCGTTGCCGGCCAGGAACCGCGCGAGCTCGGTGCCCTGCTCGAGGTTCCTGCTGGTCCTAAACTCCGCGACGGCGTCGTCCAGCCGTTGCCTGTCGACCGTCGCCCCTTCGCGCCGGGCGAAGTCAGCCGCGAACACCCGCAGCAGGCTGCGGCAGCAGGCCGCGTCGAAGGCGCCCGGGCCGAGCAGGCGGATCTCGTCCAGCATGCGTTCCAGCATGAGCGGCGAGCCGGCCGCCCCGTCACGGGGCAGGGCGTCCGCACGGCGCCTCGCCACCTCCCACATCGCGGTGTCCGCCATGCTCCAGCTCACCTGCTGCGGCGCCGGGTCAGCGGCGAGGAAGCCGCGCATCTCGCGGAGCATGGCCGTGGCGTCGGCGGCCTGCTGGTCGGTCCGCCCGGCTGGCAGCCACCGCCGCAGCGCGTCGAGTTCGGCCGCGTCGGCCTGCACCTCGGCGGCACGGAGCAGACCCGGCCAGGTCCGGTCGCGGTAGAAGAGCGCCGCTCCGGTGGCCACGAGGATGCTGAGCGTGGCGGCGGAGATGATTCCCTGGTGCTCCGCGGCCTGGAGCGTCCGGCGGATGTTCACCATCGCCTCGGACAGGGGCCGGTACCCGTCCTCGGCGGCCGCGTGCCTGACCGCTACCTCATCGTCCCGGTCCAGGGTTCCTTCCCTGAAGGCCCGGTAGACCCAGCCGGTGCCGCGCATCCCGAAGCTGTCGAGCTCGGCCGCGCGAAGCGCCCCCAGGCCGGCGGCGCCAAACACGTGGACACCGTGTTCCATCACCCACATGATCTCCTTGTGCCACACCGCGGGGACCTGGTCGAAGTAACCGTCGACGATGCCGATGGCACGCGGGTGCCGCCGCCATAGCCGGTAGACATCCCCGGCGGCCGCCGGCGGAAGGTAGACGGCATCGAGTTCGGCCCGCGCGTCCTTCTCCGCGAGCGCGGGCCCGAGGAATACGTAGATATCGTTCACCGGTCGCCGATCAGCTTGGCGGCCCGCTGGCCGAGCCGGCAGTTCGGGACGGTCGTGACCGGCCCTTCCAGCCCGGGGACGACGACCCGGACGACCGGGATGCCGAAGTCCTCGTGGGTCAGGTCCACCGCGATCACCTCGCCGATGCCTGCCGAGCGCAACGCGGCCAGTTCCCAGGCCACGTCGGCGTCGAAGCTGTCGCCGTCGAACGCCGGGACGGCCGTGAAGTCGCGGGCCGCATCGCCGGCCAGATCCGCCGCCAGCCCGGGCGGCGCCTCCTCGTCCGTTCCGTAAGGGTGCTCCCATCCGGAAGGATCGTCCCGGGCACCGGAGATGAAACCCAGCCGGCTCTGGGCGGCCTCGGTGAGCGCACGCAGCAGCGCGACGTTCCGGTCGGGATGGCATCCCATGCCCTCGGCGTCACACGCCGCGGCGGCCGGTGACGGCCCCCGTTCGGCTATCAGGCAGCTGAAGGCGGGAATGCCGACATCGGAGGTGATGTCCCAGATCGCCACCGACATGCCGGCCCGGTCAAGCCGGTCAAGTGCCTCCAGGCAGCCGGGATCGTCCACGGTCTGCGGGTCGATCCGGCAGGATGCCGCGTCCTGCGGCGCCCGCACGCCGTGCAACGTGGCCGCGTCGCGTTCCACGGTCTCGCAGATCGCGTGGCTGAGCGCCTCGAGAAGGTGGTTACCGGAAGCCAGCCCGTTGGAAGTGGCGATGAAGCATCCGGTTCCGGTCGGCCTAGGCAGCGTATAGGCGGTATGGACCATCTCGTACGGAACCCATCTCGGGGTTCCGCTGAGCAGTTCCCGCCCCTCGATCCACAAGACGGGGGCATCCGGGTGGTACACCGATTCCGTCGTCCTGGGCAGCAGGTCAACATCGACAAGCGGGTGACTGGACCGCAGGTCATTGACGCTGCCCAGGACGAGCGGCCGGGTGATCCGCTCCGCCATGAAGCCCTCGATGCTCTCCATGACACCGGATGCGCGGGCGGCCGCCAGGTCGAGCCCCTTGCCCAGTGACACCGTGACCGACCTTGAATTCGGCCGGCACACCGTGACCACCGGGAGGCCGATCACGTCAAGCCCGGTAATGTCGGCCACCCGGGTAATGCCCATGGCCGGGAAAAAGCGCCGCACCGACTCAAGCGTCTCTTCGGGAGAGACGATCCGGTGGGTCCCGGCCCGGTGCTTCTTCGGCGCCTCCGCCATGCCCGGCAGGGTATCCCGCTGGTCCAAGCCGGTCACGTCGTCAGTAGCGGAAGCAGCTGCCGAACGGCATCTGCCGCAGGCCGGGCAGACCTGGCGGCACGTCACCGCGGTCCGCAGGGCCTGACGGCACGGCAGGCAGGTAACTGAAACACCAGGTAACTGCCATGCGTCCCGCCGCCCCTGAGACGCCCGCCGGAACATCAGGTGAGTAACTGAAACAACAGGTGAGCGGCATCCGCCGCACGCCGGGCAGGGCCCGCTGCGCGGCGTCGCGGGTCCCGGCGCCCGGCGGCACGTTTCCCGGGCAGCTGAAACACGAACTAGATGTCGGCATATCTACATCTCCTGTCTAGGGAAACATACTGAGGCCTGCGACCAGCCATAGGTCAAGGTCAGTAGCGGAAGCAGGTGCCAAATGTCATCCTGCGCAGCTGGGCCAGGACCGGCTGCGCGGTATCGCGGTTTCCGCCGCCCGGCGGCACGTCACCCGGGTAACTGAAGCAGGAAAACGGATACCTAAAACAGGAAGTGCTCGTCGGCATCCGGCGCAGGCCGGGCGGGGCTGACGGCGCGGCGCCGCGGTTCCCGGCGCCCGGCGGCACGTTTCCCGGGTAGCTGAAACAACCAGAACTCGTTGGCATATCTACTATCTCCTGTCTAGATGAGCGAAGAAGCCTATGCCAGGCTAAAATCCGCCTAGTTTAATGTCAACCGAAGATTTACGCCCATTTTCGGGCCTGTCGGGTTTTCCACATAAAACTGGTATTTTCGAACAAAGCAAGTTGGCCACCAGGACACAAAGAGGACGATCGTCAAGCTCAGCTAATAAATATCACATACCGGACAGCAAGGCAGCATCGCCCGGAAGGTCCCGGTGAAGATCATTTACCTGTGGATGGATTATTCCGCAGACGGTCTTTATCGTGTGAAGCGCGAAAAACCCGCCCATCGCGGAGGTTATTGATGAGGCTGCGGAGGAATCCGGCGTTCGTGGTGTTCTGGTCGGCGCGCACCATTTCGTTCGCCGGCACCGGGATCACGACCATCGTCCTGCCGGTGCTGGTGTATGCGATGACTCGCTCGCCCGCATGGGTGGCCGCGCTGGGCCTGATCGAGTTCGTGCCCTATCTGGCCTTCGGGCTGCTCGCCGGCGCCGTGGCCGACCGCGTGAACCGGAAGAAGATCATGGTGGCCTGCGACGTCATCGCCGCGTTCCTGCTGGCCGCCGTGCCGGCCGCTGCCGTCCTTCATCTGCTCGGCATCGCGCAGGTGCTCATCGTGGCGCTCGGCATCGCCACCGTCTACGTGTGGTTCGACGCGGCCAACTTCGGCACCCTCCCCGCCCTCGTCGACCGGGGCGAACTGCCCGTCGCAGCCAGCCTCATCGGCTCGACGGGCCAGGTCGCGCTGCTCTGCGCGCCGACGGCCGGAGCCGCCTTGCTGACCGTCATGTCGCCGCCGTACGCGCTCGGCTTCGACGCGGTGTCCTATCTCATCTCAGCCCTGCTGCTGATGTCGATCCGGCGACCCTTCGCGCGGTCGAGGCCCGAGCAGGCCCCCCGGCAAATCCGCGCGGATATCGCCGAGGGGCTGCGGTTTCTCTGGCACCAGCCGGTGATCCGGACGATGTCACTCTCGGTCACCTGCATCTGCCTGGGCTGGGGCGGCACGTTCGGGCTGCTCGTGGTCTACGCCAACCGCGCGCTGCACCTGACGCGAGTGGACGTGCGACTCGGGCTGCTGTACAGCGTCGGCGAACTCGGCGGCCTGCTTTCCACGCTAGCGGTCCCCGTGCTGATCAAGCGGCTGGCGATCGGCCCCACGGCCGCGGCCCTCCTGGCCGCGAACGCCGCCGCGCTCGCGTTCCTGGCGGTCGCGCCTTCCTACGGCTGGGCGCTGCTGGCCTTTTTCCTCGACGATCTTACCTACGTCACCGTGCTCGCGACCGGCATTACCCTCCGGCAGATGCTGACCCCCGACCACCTGCAGGCGCGTGTCAACACCGCGGGCCGGATGCTCGCCGGGGCGGGCCTTCCGCTGGGAGCGGCCCTCGGGGGTTTCCTGGCCGAGTCGCTGCCGATCCGGCTGGCCTTCGGGCTGCTGACGATCGGCGTCATGGCAGGCGCCGGGCTGGCGGGGTGGTCGTGTATGGGATCACGCCCGCTCGCCGCTGTCGCGGTACCGGTTCCTGACGCGCCCGCTTAGGATGTGGCGCAGGGAAGGCAGGGTGCGATGACCACGGTGGCGACGTCGTACTGGCCGGCCGATACGTCAGAGCCTGTGCTGGAGACAACGGTCGGCGGGATCCTGCGGGCGGCGGCGCAGGCCGACCCGGAGATGCTGGCCATGGTCGGCGGCGTGCCCGACCCGGCCCGGCGGCGGCGCTGGACGTACGCCGGGCTCCTGGCCGAGGCCGAGCAGGCGGCGCGCGCGCTGACCGCGCGCTTCGCCCCCGGCGAGCGGGTGGCCGTGTGGGCGCCGAACCTGCCCGAATGGGTGATCCTCGAGTACGCCGCCGGACTGGCGGGGCTGGTCCTGGTCACCGTCAACCCGGCCCTGCGCGCCGCCGAACTGTCCTACGTGCTGAACCAGTCCGGCGCGGCCGGCATCTTCCTGGTCCCCGAATTCCGCAGCCCGATGGCGCAGTTCCTGGCGGAAGTCCGGCCCGACGTTCCCTCGCTCCGCGAGGTGATCTTCTTCACCGACTGGGCCGATTTCCTCAGCACCGCACCGGGGCAGGCGGCCCTGCCCGAGGTGCGGCCGGACGACATCGCGCAGATCCAGTACACCTCCGGCACCACCGGCTTCCCCAAGGGCGCCGAATTGCACCACCGGGGGCTGACCAACAACGCGCGCTTCTGGGCCGAGCGCATGGGCCTGCAGCCCGGCGAGACGTACGTGAACCCGATGCCGCTGTTCCACGCGGCCGGGTGCGGCATGGGGGTGCTGGGAGCGGCGCAGCGCCTGGTCGCGCACGTGCCGGTGCTGGCCTTCGATCCCGCTCTGGTGCTGGAGCTAGTGGAGGCCGAACGGGCCGCCGTCTTCGGCGGGGTGCCGACAATGCTGATCGCCATGCTCGGCCATCCCGACATCGGGCGGCGTGACCTGTCCTCGCTGCGGGCGGCCGTGTCCGGCGGCGCGCCGGTGCCTGCCGAGCTCGTGCGCCGGGTGGAAGGGCGGCTGGGCGTGCGCTTCAGCATCGTCTTCGGGACGACCGAGTGCTCCCCGCTGGTCACCCAGGTCAGGCTCGATGACTCGGCGCAGGACCGGGCCGAGACCCTCGGCCCGCCGCTGCCCCAGACAGAGATCAAGATCGCCGATGGCACCGGCGGCGGCCCGGTCCCGGTCGGGCAGGCGGGCGAGCTGTGCGCCCGCGGCTACGCGGTCATGCGCGGCTACCACGACGCCCCCGAGGCCACGGCGGCCGCCATCGACGCCGAGGGCTGGTACCACACCGGGGACCTGGCCTCCCTGGACAGCCGGGGCTACCTGCGCATCGAAGGCCGGATCAAGGACATGATCATCCGGGGCGGTGAGAACATCTACCCGCGCGAGATCGAGGATGCCCTGTTCGACCACCCCGGCGTCGCCGAGGCGGCCATCATCGGGGTCCCGGACCAGACCTGGGGTGAGGTGGCCGCCGCCTACGTGCGCCCGGCCGCCGGCCGGCCCAGGCCCTCGCCTGAGGAGCTGCGGGCGCACTGCCGGGAGCGGCTGGCGCCGTACAAGACGCCCCTGCACTGGGTGTTCGTGGACGCCTTCCCGATGCCCCCGTCCGGCAAGATCCAGAAATTCAAGCTGCGGGAAAGCTTCACGGCGAGCCCGTCCCCGTGACCGGCATGACCACCTGGCGGCGCAGCTGTCCGCGGGAGGCCTCGTGGAATCCGTGCGCGGACAGCCAGTTCCTGATCCACGCCCCGTCGGGATGCGTCTCGGGCACGACGTTGTAGATGTAGTTCAGGCCCCGCGCGGCGGCTTCGTCCTCCAGGTGCTCCAGGATGAAGGCGCCGACGCCCCGGCCGCGCCGGCCAGGCGCGACGACGAAGGTGATGCGCGCGTCGCCCCATTCGGAGTCGAGCCAGCCGTAGCCGGCGACGTCCTCGCCGTCGGTCACCCGCCACCACTCGTCCGCGACGGGCTCACCGGGCGCGGGGTCGCCCAGGCCCGCGGCGGCCAGCTCGGCCGGGCCGAAAACCCGCTCCTTGTCGGCATCCCAGCGGGGCGAGTTCTCCTTGGTCCAGGTCAGCGTCATGTTTTCTCCCTCAGGTCCCGGTCACAGCGGGACCGGGTCGGCGGGCGCCTGCCCCTGCAGGATCGCCGCGGCCTGGGCGCGCAGCTCCACCCGGCGGATCTTGCCGGTGGCCGTCGTCGGGTACTCGGTGACGAACACGATCCGGCGGGGCCGCTTGAACGACGGCAGGCCGGTCTTGCAGAACCCGATCAGCGTTTCCTCGTCGGTCACGCCGCCGGGATTGAGCTGGACGAACGCGACCGGCTTCTCCAGGCCGTCGGCGTCGGCCGCGGCCACCACCACGGCCTGGGCCACGTCGGCGTGGCCGAGCAGGCGCGACTCCACCTCGGCCGGGGCGACCCAGATGCCGCTGGCCTTGAGCATGTCCCCGGTCCGGCCCAGGCAGGAGTAGTACCCGTCCGCGTCCACCACGTAGGTGTCCCCGGTGCGCAGCCACTCCCCCTGGAACACCTGGCGCGAGGCGTCGTAGCGGGACCAGTACCCGGTCGCGGCGGACTCGCCCCGGACGAACAAGGTCCCCGGCGTGCCCGGCGGGACCTCGAGCCCGTCCTCGCCGAGCACGCGCAGGTCGTATCCGGGCACCGCCACCCCGGTCGTCCCGGCCTTGACCTGGCCCGGCCGGTTGGAGAGGAAGATGTGCAGCATCTCGGTCATGCCGATGCCGTCGAGGATGTCGACGCCGAAGTGCGAGGTCCACCGCTGGTACAGGGCGGCCGGCAGGGCTTCCCCGGCCGAGGCGGCCAGGCGCACCCCGGCCAGGGCATCCGCCGGCAGGCCGGCGCGCAGCATGTTGGAGAAGAACGTCGGGCCGGCGAAGAACAGCGTCGCGGCGTAGACCTGCGCCCGTTCGGCCATGATCTCCGGCCGCGCCGGGCTCGGCTCGAGTACGGCGGCCGCCCCGGCGGACATCGGGAACAGGACCGAGTTCCCCAGCCCGTAGGCGAAGAAGGCCTTGGCCGCGGACAGGCACCGGTCTTCCGGGGTGATGCCGAGCACCTGGGTGCCGTAGGTCTCGCATACCACCCGGACCGAACCATGGCGGTGCATCGCGCCCTTCGGCGTCCCGGTCGTCCCTGAGGTGTACAGCCAGAAGGCCGGCGAGTCCGCCGTGGTCGGGTAGATGCCGTCGGGCCCGCCGGGCCGGGCGCTGAGCGCGGTCGCCGTCAGGGCGCCGACTGCCGTTCCTGGTGCCGTATCGTCGGTCACCACGGCCATGACCTCGCCGGTGCCCGGGTACCCGAGCGCCGCGGTGACCAGGTCCAGGTACTGGGCGCTGACCGCGACGGCCCGGGCCCGGGAGTCGGCCAGGATCTCGGCGATGCCGTCGGCGCGGAGCATGGTCGAGATCGGCACCGGCACCGCGCCGATCCGCATGGCCGCGAGGTACACGACGACGAATTCCGGCGAGTCCGCCATCACCATGACCACGCGCTGCTCGGCCTGGAGCCCGAGCCCCCGCAGGCCCCGGGCGGCCCGGCTGACCCGCTCGGCGAGCTCGGCGTAGCTGACGTCGCCGGCCACCCCGGTCAGCGCGAGCCGGTCCCCGCGTCCCGCGCGGATGTGCCGGTCGAGCAGGTAGTCACAGGCGTTGAAGGGCGGTATCACGAGGCGGCCCCGCTCAGGCGAGGTGGACGTAGTCGTAGTCGAACGGCTGCCCGTTGATGCCGGTGCGCGGCGGTGCGATCCATGCGGCAATCTTGCCCCGCTGATGCACCGGCTGCATCAGGGACCGCACGTAGGTCTTGTCCACGTCCGCGGGCAGCCACTCGCCCTGGCGTCGCTGCCATTCCCCGGCCGGGAGCTTCTCGCCGTCCGGCGTGGCCTCGATCCCGGCGAACGCGCCGACCTTGCGGTTGAAGGCGATGTGCGGCAGCTTCAGCCGCTGCGGCACGCCCCCCTCCGCCAGGATGCGGTTCCACCGCTTGACGCCGCCCTGGCAGTCCGCGATGTACTCACGCCGCAGGTCGGTGTTGAGGCCGACCAGCGCCGAGACCTCGGTCTGCCCGATGCTCTGCTCGCCAGTCCTGGCGTCCTCCGACAGCGCTTCCACCATGATCGAATCGCTGGCGAGCTTGTGGTCGTCCTTGCGCCGGTCCTCCAGCCACCGGCCCTTGAGCCCGGCGGTGTAGTAGTTCGCCACGTTGGTGGAGGTCTCGCCGCCGAACAGGTCGAGCGACACCGAGTAGTGGAAGTTCAGGTACTTCTGGATCACCGGCAGCGGGATGGCGCCGAGGCCGGCCACCTCGTCGGTGTCATGCTCGCGCATCACCTCGACCGTGCGCTGGACCACCCGGTCGATGCCGGTCGTGCCCACCATCATGTGATGCGCCTCTTCCTTGAGCATGAACTCGCAGGTCCGCGACAGCGGGTCGAACGCAGACTCCTTCAGCGTGCCGAGCTGATACTTGCCGTCCCGGTCGGTGAAGTAGGTGAACATGAAGAACGACAGCCAGTCCGGTGTCTCCTCGTTGAACGCGCCCAGGATGCGCGGTGAGTCGAGGCTGCCCGAGTTGCGGTGCAGCAGTTCCTCCGCCTCTTCCCGGCCCTCACGGCCGAAGTAGGCGTGCAGCAGGTAGACCATCGCCCACAGGTGCCGGCCTTCCTCGACGTTCACCTGGAACAGGTTGCGCAGGTCATACAGGCTCGGCGCGGTGGCGCCCAGGTTGCGCTGCTGCTCCACCGAGGCGGGCTCGGTGTCGCCCTGGATCACGATCAGCCGCTGCAGTTCGGCCCGGTACTCCCCCGGCACCTTGTCCCAGACCGGCTCGCCCTTGTGCTCGCCGAACCCCACGCGACGGCCCGGGTCGCGCTCGGCCAGGAAGATCCCCCAGCGGTACTCCGGCATGGCGACATGGCCGAACCGCGCCCACCCGTCACGGCCGACGTTGACCGCGGTGCGCAGGTAGACGTCCTGGGTCGGCAGTGTCGGGCCCATCGTCTGCCACCACTGGAGGAAGTTCGGCTGCCAGGACTCCAGCGCCCGCTGCAGCCGCCGGTCCTCGTGCAGGCTGACGTTGTTCGGGATCTTCTCGGTGTAGTCCGCGGTAGCTCCGTCATTTTTTGCTGGCACGGTACTCAGACTCGCTTCCGGTCGAAGACGGCCCGCTGCCCGGTGCCGAACCGGCGCAGCGCGCCGTCCGGGCCCGAGGCGCTGGGCCGGTTGAATATCCAGTTCTGCCAGGCGGACAGCCGCCCGAATATCTTCGTCTCCATGGTCTCCGGGCCGGCGAAGCGGTAGTTGGCCTCCAGGCCGGTAAGGGCGTCGGGGCTGAAGCTGGCCCGCTCCTCGGTCGCGATCCTGATCTCCTCGTCCCAGTCGATGTCGTCCGGCGCGAAGGTGACCAGGCCCAGCTCGGCCGCGTCCTCGGCCTCCAGCGCCGCGCCGAGCCGCTTGCCGGCCGCCGCGTACCCGGCCTCGTCGCCCCAGAACCGGGTCTGCAGCCGGGTGAGCCCGTTGCTCATGGTCAGCGGCCCGGTGTTGATGTCCCCGAGGGTGATGGCGGCGGGCTCGGCGCCGGGATCACGGTCCTCGAACACCCCGGCCAGCTGGAACGACCGGTCGGCGGCCAGGGCCAGCTCGAGCAGCGCGCCGGCGAAGCAGCTGCCCGGCTCGATGACCGCGATCAGGCTGCGGCTGGTCACGTCCAGCCGCCGCAGCGTGCGCTTGAGGTAGTGCAGGACCTCGTTGGCGAACCAGTCGCCGGAGCTGGCCAGGAGCAGCTCGTCGTGGGCGAGGACCAGGGCCGGGTCGCCCTCAGTGCGGAACACCCAGGTGCCCAGCTCGGCCTCGTTGGTGCGCAGGTCCAGGATCAGGTCGTCGAGCTCGCGCGTCACCGCCAGCGGCCAGAACCCGGCGCCCTGGCGGGCAGCCTCGGCGATGTCGCCGGGCGGGTCATTTTGCGGGCCTTTTACCGATATGTCGACTTTGCCCGCGTCGTGGTCGAGCCGGGCCGAGACGTACTCGTAGCTGATCGCGTCGTCGTCGCGGGTCTTGCCGAGCGGGGTCAGCGGGACTCCGGCCGCCCCTTCCGGGCGGTTCGAGCGCCCGGCCAGCCCGGCCGCCCGCTCCGCGACGGTCTCGTCCCAGCGGGGCCGCGGCACGGCCTCGTCGACCAGGCGCCACTGGACGGCCTTCCTGCCCCCGACGCCCTCGGCCTTGGTGGAGAAATAGTCGGCCAGGTCCCGCCGCACGTGCCGCTTGTCCGACACCCGGGTCAGCCCGCCGGTGCCCGGCAGCACGCCGAGCAGCGGCAGCTCGGGCAGCGACACCGCCGATGACCGGTCGTCGACCAGCATGATGTGGTCGCAGGCCAGCGCCAGCTCGTACCCGCCCCCCGAGGCGGTGCCGTTCACGGCGGCCAGGTACGTCTGACCGGAGTTCGCGGTGGCGTCCTCGATGCCGTTCCTGGTCTCGTTGGTGAACTTGCAGAAGTTCACCTT
>WNGH01005011.1_pt1 | contig 22427 bp, 31 predicted proteins | sample 5400631 | NCBI WGS metagenome assembly WNGH01 (sample SAMN13153373, study PRJNA577476) | soil metagenome | isolation source: 115 cm soil or saprolite under Garry oak tree replicate 1 | place: USA:California | collected 2016-06-15
CACGGCCCTTGCCATTCATCTTCGTTCCCACCAGCATCAGTGCCCCCATAGCATGGCAACGTCGGTCAGACGACGGGGGTAACTCCAGTCCGCCTAGCATCACAGACCCCATGAGCTCCGGGTAAGCGAAGGCTAGCTAGGGCATTCCTCCATTTATCGGGGTGGATCGGGGCTCCGGGGTGAATTGTGTGCACCATAGGCCCCCCTGGGCCACCCAGAAGCCCCAATCCACCCATAACGAACCGAACATAATCGGATAAAAGGGGCTAAACGGCTCGCCGGTCAGATCAGGTGGCTACTTGCCCGGTGCTCTAGTTCTAGTTCTAGTCAGCCTCGTAAGCGTCCCGGCACCGGCGAGCATCCGGCTCAACGCTGCCACGAACGAGTCCGGCCGGTCCGCCAGGATACCCTCATCCGACAAGAAGAATTTTCTTGACAAGAAAACTTTTCGGATGACAGAATGGCCCCATGATCGATGTGGCAGTGATCGCAGATCCGGCCGCCGCCGAGGCCGCGCTTGAGCCGGCCAGGGCGCGGCTGCTAGCCCAGCTCACCGAGCCGAGATCGGCGTCCATGCTCGCCGCCGCCGCCGGCCTGCCGCGGCAGAAGGTCAACTACCATCTGCGGACGCTCGAGCGGCACAAGCTGGTGGAGCTGGTGGAGGAGCGGCGCAAGGGGAACGTGACCGAGCGCCTGCTGCAGGCCGTGGCGTCCTCCTTCGTGATCTCCCCGTCGGCGCTGGCGGCCGTGGCCCCCGATCCGTCCCGGGCGCCTGACCGCCTGTCGGCCCGCTGGCTGCTAGCACTGGCGGCGCAGCTCGTCCGTGACATTGGCGACCTGCTCACCGGCGCCGAACGGGCCCAGAAGAAGCTCGCCACCTTCGCGATGGACGGCCAGGTGCGGTTCGCGTCCGCCGCCGATCGCGCCGCCTTCACCAGCGAGCTGATGCAGGCCGTGACCTCACTGGTGACGAAGTACCACGACGAGCAGGCCGAAGGCGGGCGCGAGCACCATCTCGTCATCGCCGTGCATCCGAGCGTCACCGCCGCCCCAGCCGCCGAGACGGCCGCCCAGACGGCCACCGAGACCACCGCCCAGACGACCGCCCAGACGACCGCCGAGACGGCCGCCGAGACGGCCGCCGCCGCGGCCGCCGAGACCGAGGAGACCTGATGGGCCGCCAGTTCGAGAACCGCAGCGAAGCCGAGGTGCCCGCGACCCCCGACGAGGTCTGGGCCGCGATCGCTTCCGGGCCGGGGATCGACTCCTGGTTCATGGGGCGCAGCGAGGTACAACCCGGCGCGGACGGCACCGTCCGGACCGTCTTCGGCGAGTACGCGCCGGAGCTCGACGTGACCGCCTGGGACCCGGGACGCCGGTTCGCCTACCGCAGCGGCGAGGCCCCGGACGGCCGGTTCATCGCCTATGAGTTCCTGATCGAGGGCCGCGCGGGCGGCAGCACCGTGCTGCGGACCGTCACCAGCGGGTTCCTTCCCGGCGACGACTGGGCCGATGAGTTCGAGGCGATGAACCTGGGCGGCGAGATGTACTTCCGCACCCTGGTCGAGTACCTCGCCCACTTCGCCGGCCGCTTCGCGGCCCCGGTCACCGCGTTCGGTCCGCCGGGCACGACCTGGGCCCGCGACCGGGCGCTGCTGTGCCGCGCCCTCGGTCTTTCCGAAAAGCCCCAGCCCGGTGACCCGGCCCGGCTCACCGCCGACGGGATCGGCTCCGTGGACGGCGTGCTCTACTTCGCCAACGCCCACACCATCGGCGTGCGCACGCAGCAGGCGCTCTACCGGTTCCTGCGCGGCTTCGGCAAGCCGACGCTCGCCGCCCACCACCTGTTCGCCCAGGGCGCCGATCCGGACCAGGCCCAGCAAGCCTGGGAAGCCTGGCTCAGCCGCACGCTCGCCTGACCACCACCAAGGAGACAAGCCATGACCACCGTCCAGTCGGCCGACGGCACGACCATCGCGTTCACCAAGGCAGGCCAGGGGCCGCCGCTGATCCTGGTCGACGGCGCCCTGTGCAGCCGGTCGTTCGGGCCGATGCCCAAGCTCGCCGCGCAGCTCGCGCCGCACTTCACCGTGTACACCTACGACCGCCGCGGTCGCGGCGCCAGCGGTGACACGCCGCCCTGCACGCCGGACCGCGAGGTCGACGACATCGAGGCGCTCGCCGCGACGGCCGGCGGAACGGTGTTCGTGCACGGCACCTCATCCGGCGCTGCGCTCGCCCTCGAGGCGGCCAAGCGCATCCCCGCGATCACGAAGCTGGCGGTGTACGAGCCGCCGTTCATCGTGGACGGCACGCGGTCCCCGATGCCCGACGGCTACCTGGCCGAACTCACCCGGCTCATCGCGGACGGCCGCCGGGGCGACGCGGTCAAGATGTTCATGCGGTTCGTCGGCACGCCGGCCATCGTCACCGCGGTGATGCCGTTCACGCCCGTCTGGCCGAAGCTCAAGGCGGTGGCGCCCACCCTGCCCTACGACATCGCGGTCATGCAGGACCACCAGCGGGGAACGCCGTTCACTGCCGAGGGGTGGGCCGCGGTCAAGATCCCGGCGCTGGTGGCGGTCGGCGGCAAGAGCCCGGCCTGGATGACCAACGCGGCGCGTGCGCTCGCCGGGGCCCTGCCGGATGCGCGGCACCAGACGCTGCCCGGCCAGAACCACATGGTCAAGCCGCAGGCCATCGCGCCCGCGCTGACCGAGTTCTTCCGCAGCGACACCTAGAAACGACAACCAGAAAGGAAATGATCATGCGAAAGATCGCCGCCGGACTGTTCGTCTCGCTAGACGGCGTGGTGGAGTCACCGGAGAAGTGGACAGGCCCGTACTTCAACGACCAGGTCGGGCAGGCCGTCGGGGCCCTGATGGCGTCCAACGACGCCATGCTGCTCGGCCGGACGACCTACGAGGGATTCGCCGCCGCCTTCGGCGGTCAGTCCGGCGGCATGGCTGACCAGATGAACAACACGCCGAAGTTCGTCGTCTCCAGCACCCTCACCTCGGCCGGCTGGCAGAACTCCACGCTGATCAGCGGCGATATTGCCGGACAGATCCGCGAGCTGAAGCAGCAGCCGGGCCGGAACATCGGCATGAGCGGCAGCTCGACCCTGGTCAGCTGGCTGCTCAGGCACGGCCTGCTCGACCAGCTTGACCTGCTCGTCTTCCCGGTCGTGATCGGCGGCGGCAAGCGCCTGTTCAGCGAGCCGGACGGCCAGGTGCCGCTCACCCTCACCGGCTCGGAGTCGTTCAGCACCGGCGTGGTGCACCTCAGCTACGCACCGGCCGCGTGAGCGTCTGCTGGCCTGCGCGCTGGCCCGCCGGGGCCACCAGGTGACCGGGGTGGACCCGGCGGCCGCGATGCTCGCGGTGGCCCGGAGCCGCCCCGGCGGCGACCGGGTGCGGTGGATCGACGGCGAGGCTACCCAACTGGACCAGGAGATGGCCGACCTGGCCGTCATGACGGGCCACGTGGCGCAGGTCATCGCGGACGACGAGAGCTGGCAGGCGACGCTCGCCGCGGCGCACCGGGCGCTGCGGCCCGGTGGCCGCGTCGCCTTCGAGTCGCGCAACCCGGACGCGCGAGGCTGGCAGGCCTGGACCCGGCGCGCGTCGCTCCGCCTGGCGGACGACGGGGCAGGCGGCCAGCTCGAGTGGTGGTACGAGCTGACCGAGGTGGTCGGCGGGGGAGAACTGGTCCGCTCCGAGGTGCACTACCGCTTCCCCTCCCCTGCCGAGGAGATAATCTCGCCGAACGAACTGAGGTTCCGCGCCCGGGCTACCCTGACAAGCCAGCTGATGGCGGCGGGATTCTCGGTAGAGCACGTCTTCGGCGACTGGGATCGCCGCCCCGCCGGGCCGGGCACCCCGGAAATGATCTTCGTCGCGGTGCGCCGCTGATGAGCGGTGACACGGCCATCGGCTGGATCAGGGAAGTCGTACTCGACGGCCCGGACCCGTGGGCCCTCGCGCGTTTCTGGGCCGGCCTGCTCGGCGGCACGCCGGTGCAGTGGTATCCCGGATGGGTCACGCTCGAGCCGCCGCCGCACGGCCAGCGGCTCTCCTTTCAGGCCACTGCGACACCCCTGGCCCGGGACACCGCCCGGGTCCACTTCGACATCCTGGTCGAGGACCTGGCCGCAGCTCACGCCCGGGTGATCTCGGCCGGCGCCACGCTGACCGCCGAACACGTCTCGCCCCGCCCAGGCCCCGACGGCGAGCCCGTCCCCTGGCGCGTCTACCGCGACCCCGCCGGCCACCCCTTCTGCCTGGTCATCCGTTAGGAATCGCATTGTGAGCCCTGGCCGGAGCACGGGAAGACACCCGCCTGGCCGGTTCTCGGTGATCCACGCGTCGATCTATTCCCACCATCCCCGGCCCGGGCAACACGCTCAACCTCACCCTGGGCCAGCTCCAGCTCGGCTGATCAAGCTAGATCGAGCTAGCTCCGTGTCAGATCAGGCTGGCCTGGCCGCTTTGGCCGTGTGCGAGGGGCGCCCGCAGATCGGGCCGGCACGATGTGGCAGCGTGCCGGCTGGGGCCGGCTCGATGTGGCATCGTGCCGACGGGGGACGGGGCTGGCGCGGGACGGATGAGTGGCGTGAGGCGCCCGGGGCGTGAGGTGCGGAGCTAAGGGCCAAGGGGCCAAGGGCCAACGTAGCCTGCTGCGGCACCAGGCCGAGCCGCCAGACGGCCGGCCGGGGATCGTTGCTCCTCGGTTTATCCGATGATCCCCGCCGGGCCCTAGCCCAGGCCGAACACCCTCCACAGGAATCTCGCCCTCGGCCAGCTGCCCGCGCCCACCGCCGCAGTGAGTCGAACATCGGTTCGGCCAGGGACTCCGCCGACGGGTGCTGCATCCAGGCGTCGATGATCAGGGCTCCGCCCCGCCTTACCCGGCCGCCGCCTTCCAGTCGAGCAGCTCGATGATGATTTCATGGCTGACTCCTACCTGACCTTCGCGGCCGACTACGACTGGCTGTTCGACGACGACATGCTGACCGACGGGGGCGCGATCAATTATCCCGCCGCGGCACGCCTGCTCCGGCGGACCAGCCGCGGCCGGGCCGTGCTCGACGCGTCCTGCGGCACCGGCATCAACGCGGCGGTGCTCGCCCGCCGCGGCTTCGACGTCTGGGCGACCGACGGGAGCGAGGCGATGATCGAGGAGGCGGCCGCCCGGTTCCGCCGCGAGCAGCTGGCGATCCCGGTGCGGCGCTGCCTGTGGGCGGATCTGCCCGGAACCCTCGCCGAACGCTTCGACATCGTGCTCTGCGTCGGGAACTCGCTGGTCCACGCCGCGGGCCGGGACGCCATGGTGGAGGCGCTCACCGGGCTGAGACGGATGGCCAGGCCCGGGGGACACGTGGCGATCGACTCCCGTAACTGGGAGAAGCTGCATGCCGAGCGCCGGATCGTGCGGGTCGCGAACCGGGCGGTAGCCCGGCACGGCCGGCGGTGCCTGTCGTTCTACGCCTGGGAGATACCCGGTCGCCTGCAGGACGAGCACGTCGCCCACATCGTGTTCGTCTTCGAGGATGGCGACCGGGTCGAGACGCGCGAGTACCCGATCAGCTTCCGCCCCTTCACAGTCGCCGAGCTACGCGAACGACTCGAGCTCGCCGGGCTGAGGGAGGTCGACACCGACCTCGACGACTCCCGCGACCGGTACTGCGTGATCGCGGAAGCGGGCCGGACATGACCGAGCTGCGCACCGCCCACACCGCTGACCTCGGGGCCGGACGGCATCATGCGCACCGGGGTCGTGGCGAGCTGGGCCATCACCGGGCCGGGCCGTCGTTGCGGGCCATCTGCGCGGCGCGCAGCTCGGCGTGCATTTCCCACGGCGCGCGCGGCAGCACGTGACCGGTCTCCAGCAGCGACTTGAGGTTGGCGAACACGGCGGGCCAGCCGGCCGAGATGGCCTCCAGCGCGCTCTCGTCGGCCAGGTTCTCGTGCGTGACGGTGAGCCGGACGATCTCGTGGTACGGCTCGATGTCGAAGGTCACCCGGGAGGGGCCCTGCGGCGGAGCCGCACCCGGGGCGTCGAACGTCATCGCGAGCCGCCGCGGCGGCACGGACTCCAGCACGGTGCCGGCCACGTCGGCGATGCCCGAGCCGTCGACGCGGCGGTGCTCCCACGGCGAGCCGGCCTGCCAGTCGGAGACGTTGCTGTGCCCCCAGTACCGGGCGGTCAGGTCCGCGTCGGTGAGCGCTTTCCACACCCGCTCCGGGGTGCTCTCGATATAGGTGACGTACACGTAGCTCGGCCGGTCGGCCATGGTGTCCTCCTCGGCCCGGCGCCTGATGGCGCTCAGCGCGCGCAGGCGCGGGCGTTCGAATTTCTCGATCCAGCGTTCGGCGATATCCCACAGCGGGACCGGGTTGAGGTAGTGCAGCTTCTCCCGGCCCCGGCGGATGGTGGTGATGAGGTTGGCCGCCTCCAGCAGGCCCAGGTGCTGGGTCGCCGACTGCCGCGCCATCTCGAGCGGCTCGCACAGCTCCCCGAGGGTCTGCCCGTTGCGTTCGCGCAGCCGGTCAAGCAGCGCCCGCCGGGTCGGATCGGCCAGCGCCTTGAACACCGCGTCATCCTCGACCACCCTGACATTATGCAGGCATTTACCTGCATGTGTCAAGGACGGCGCTGAGCTTTGCTGTTGCCGGGGCCCGGCCCTGCTGAAATCCTGGCCGTATGGATCTGCGACCAGTGCCCCTGCAGACCGCCCGGCTGCGCCTGGAACCGCTGACGGCCGAGACAGCGCGGGCCATCCTGGCCGGTGACCTGTCCGGGCTGGCGGCCGCCGGGCTGGCCGCCGCCGACGGCTGGCCGCACGATGACACCGCGGACGGCCTGGCCATGGCGGTCAAGGCCGGGTACCCGGCCGGCTGGCTCGTCACGGCCGGCGGCGCGGTCATCGGCGACTGCGGCACCCACGGGCCGGTCGATGAGACGGGGAGCGTGGAGATCGGCTACGGCCTGGCCGCGCCCAGCCGCGGCCAGGGCTACGGCAGCGAGGCGGTGGCCGCGGTCACCGAATGGCTGCTGAGCCAGCCCGGCGTCCGCCAGCTCCGCGCCCACACGCTCACCTCCAACGCGCCCAGCTGCCGCGTCCTGGAGAAGGCGGGCTTCTGGTACGTCGGCCTCGACGAAGGCGAGGCCCTTTACCAGCGGCCATGAAGCTTCTCGCCGCAGCGGCCGGCTCCCGGGGTGACGTCGCCCCGGGCCCTAGCCCAACGCCAGGAACCTAAGAGGCACCCCCGCACGGGCTGTTTCATGATCATGTGCAGAAATGGGTCGAATGTCGCCCCAAAGTGCACATGATCATGGTCTGTGCCCGAAATGCTTCAACCTGAGGTTCAGTCATAACCGGACATAACGGGCCGCTCGCGCAGCGGGGGCCGCTCTGTCGCAGCCGGCCGGCATCCGCGCGGCTCGCCGGGGGCGTCCTGTCCGCTGCGGACGAGCCTGGCCAGCAACCAAACCCGGAGTACAGCCCAGGCAGGCTTCCTTAAGGAAAAGATAGGCCACTTCGTGGCGCGATGCCCGGGATGAAATCGGGGGCGGGCTGGGGTCTGCGCGTTTGCCGTGGTTCCGGAGGACGATGGCGAGGCGGAAGGTGCATGCTGGGACTGGCGTGCCGTCCGTCGTCACCGGTGTACTTCGGGCCGTTCCGGGGCCGTCCTTAAGCGTGGTGCCGGGATCCCTGTTGCGGGTCATGCCCGCTGCTGCTGCCAGCGCGTGTGTCAGTCTCCTGATTGATGTGAGGGGTCCCGCCGGGCGGCGTGCCTTCTGTTCCCGGTTACGCGACTACAACAGCCGCTGCAGGAGGTGGCGCATGCGAGTGCTGTATGACCGGGTGGCCGCGATCGATGTGCGCAAAGGACATGGTCAAGGTCGCGATCCGGGTACCGGGCGCAAAGCGCGGAACCCGCAAGACCGATGTGCCGGAGTTCCGCACGTTTTACGTGGGATGAATGCAAGCGCCTAGCATCGGGCCCTACCCGCCGGGACCCGCTGGCGGCGGAGGCAGTTCCGGCCCGTGGTCGGGCAGCGCGGGGGAGAGCACCCAGAGCACCCGGGCCCGGCCCGCCCCGGCGGGCGCCTGGAAGGTGTGGTCCATGTCGGCGGTGAAGGTGAGCGCGTCGCCCTCTTCCAGGGTGACCTGCTGGCCGGCCACGGTGACCTGCAGTTGCCCGGCCAGGATCAGCACGAACTCCACCCCGGCCGGCAGCGCGTAGGGCTCCTTGCCGCTGCCGCCGCCCGGCTCGATCTCGCTCAGGATGGCCTGCACCCGCTTCTCGCCGGCCGGCGTGAGCAGGTACTCCGTCATCTTCCTGCCGCCGAAGTTGATCCGCGGCCGGGCGTCGCGCCGGACCACCTCGCCCTTGGGCGCCTGGAACAGCGAGCCGACCGAGATGCCCAGCGCGTCGCAGAGCCGGATCAGCGAGGCCACCGAGACGTTGGCCAGGTCCCGCTCCAGCTTGGACACGAAGCCCTTGGTCAGCCCGGCCTGCTCGGCGACCTCGGCGTCAGGGCTGGACATCAGCTCTCCTTCATGAAACCCGAGAATAAATTTATGAAACAAGGGTTGACAGTCAGGAAACCCTTCTCGATCATAGCTCGCAAGGCGGGTCACGGAATTCGGAGGCGGCGATGGCCACACAGTCCCGCGAGCCCACGGCCGAGGCCGAACTCGAGCGCGGCCTGCTCGGCCAGATCGAGGTGCACTCGATCGACTGGATCCCCGACACCGAGCGGCACGGCAAGACCTGGCAGCAGACCATGCTCTGGTTCCTGGGCAACTTCCAGTACTTCACCATCCCGATCGGCTTCGTCGGCCCCGCCCTCGGCTTGTCCCTGGGCTGGTCGATCCTGGCCGGCGTGCTCGGCATCTGGTTCGGCACGCTGTTCATGGCATTCCACGCCACCCAGGGCCCGGTGTTCGGCCTGCCCCAGATGATCCAGACCCGGGCCCAGCTCGGCTACCGCGGCGTCGTGGTCGCGCTGTTCGCCGTGCTGTTCACCTATAGGCTTTCAACGTGGCCGACCAGGTGCTGCTGGCCAGCGGGCTGAACGGCGCGTTCGGCTGGAACGCCACCCTAGTCGCCGTCGTCACCGCGATCCTGGCCGCGGCCCTGGCCATCTTCGGGTACGACTGGGTGCACCGGGTGTTCCGGTTCCTGCTGGTCATCTCATTCCCGTGCTACGCGATCATCTCGGTCGCCATCCTCGTCGGCCACGCAGGGGGCACCGCCCCCGCGCGCCCTGGCGGATTCGTCTTCGCCGCGTTCATGTCCCAGTTCTCGGTGGCCGCCGCCTACAACATCACCTACGCTCCGTACGTCTCGGACTACTCCCGCTACATGCCGCGCGGCACCCGCCCCCGCGGCATCATCGCCGCGGTGTTCTTCGGCGCCTCCGGCTCGGCCATCTGGCTGATCGCGCTGGGCGCCTGGCTGGCCACCCGGCTGAACATCAGCGACGGGCTGGTCGGCCTGCAGAAGTCCGGCGACAACGTGGCCGCCCCGCTCGGCTCGGTCACCGCGTTCCTGTCCGCGACCGCCCTGCTGGCGACCATGGGGATGAACGCCTACGGGGGAATGCTGACCGTCCTCACCGGTATCGACTCGTTCAAGACGATCCGAACGAGCCGGGTTTGGCGCGCCGTCACCGTCATCGCGCTCGCCGCCATCTGGTACGCCATCGGCCAGAGCATTTCCACCAGCGGGTCGGATACCGCGGTCAGCGCGGTGCTGAACTCGCTCACGCTGATGCTGTACCTGCTGGTGCCGTGGACCGCGCTGAACCTGGTGGACTTCTTCTTCGTCCGCCGCGGGCACTACGCGATCACCGACATCTTCCGGCCGGACGGGGGCCGATCGCCGGCCTGTCCTATTCCGGGTACTTCCCGTCCCACGTGACCAACGGCGTGGACTACTCCTGGGTGGTCGGCCTGCTCGTCTCCGGCCTGGTATACCTGAGTCTGTCCCGCTCCCTGGACCTGGCGTCCGAGCAGACGGCCATCAGCGCGTCCGAGCGGGAGTTGCAGACCATCGACGGGGAGTGACATGACTGAGCCCGTTCGGCGGATTATCACTGGTGACACCGTCGGGCCGGTGGACGCCACCGTGGTTCCCCGCTACGGCGGGGAGGCCACCTTCGCCCGCCTGCCACGGCTGCAGGACGTGGCGCAGGCCGATGTGGCCATCATCGGAGTGCCGTTCGACAGCGGGGTCAGCTACCGCCCCGGCGCCCGCTTCGGCCCGTCCCACATCAGGGAGTCCTCCCGCCTGCTCCGGCCGTACAACCCGGCCCTGCAGGTCCCGGTGTTCGCCGGCCAGCAGGTGGCCGACGCGGGGGACCTGGCGGTCAACCCGTTCAGCATCGACGAGGCGATCGCCACCGTCGAGCGGGGCGCGCGGGCCCTGCTGGAACGCGCCCCGTTCCTGCTGACGCTCGGCGGCGACCACACCGTGGCGCTGCCCATGCTCCGCGCGGTGTCCGCGGTGCACGGCCCGGTGGCCGTGGTCCACTTCGACGCGCACCTGGACACCTGGGACACCTACTTCGGCGCCGCCTACACGCACGGCACGCCGTTCCGCCGGGCGTCCGAGGAGGGCCTGCTGGACCGGACCGGCTGCCTGCACGCCGGGATCCGCGGCCCGCTGTACACCGACGCCGACCTGACCGAGGATTCCGAACTCGGCTTCCAGGCGGTGTCCGCGCCCGAGGTCGAGCACCTCGGCGTGACCGGCCTGGTGGAGCGGATCGCCGCCCGGGCCGGCGACCGGCCGGTGTACGTCTCGGTCGACATCGACGTGCTCGACCCGGCGCACGCCCCCGGCACAGGCACTCCCGAGGCCGGCGGCCTGACCAGCCGGGAGCTGCTGGCCACGCTGCGCTCGTTCGCCACGCTCAACCTGGTCGGCGCCGACATCGTCGAGGTCGCGCCCGCCTACGACCACGCCCAGATCACCGGCATCGCCGCCGCCCACGTCGGCTACGAGATCCTGTCCGCCCTGGCCGCCAGGAAAGCGTCGGCTGATCGTCGCGCATCTGCCCCCGGAGCGCAGGGTCAGACCGGGCGGCCGTCCTCGAGGTAGACCATTCGCCGGCTGCGGGTGGCCGCCCGCACCCGCCGGCTGATCGGGCCCCTCAGCAAGACCAGCGCGTCGGGCAGCGGGGCCAGCCGGGACTCGGAGACCTCCTCCGGCTGCAGCGTCAGGCCGGCCAGCGCCTTGGCGCTCACCTGCCCGCAGTCGAACAGGAACCGGATGCCCCCCGGCCGCCCTGGCCGCGGGCGGCGGAAGTCCATCGCGGCCAGCCGCCCCCGGCTCACGTCGAGGCCGGTCTCCTCGCGCACCTCACGCCGGCATGCCTCCCATGGCGACTCCCCGTCGGCCTCCATGACGCCGCCGGGGATCGTCCAGCCGCTCTTGTAGGTCGGCTTGAGGATCAGCAGCCGGCCCGCCCGGTCGAAGATGAGCGCCCCCGCCGACACCGGAATACCGGGGAGGGGTATAGTTTCCTGGACGGCGAATTCCGGCGCTTCGCCGTTACCGGTCACGATGGCCACCTCATCAACCTTCCGCCGGATCCGGCCGCAAAACACAAAACCAGTATCCCGAACGGCCGAGGCAGGTGCCCCGGCCAACGGCACCCGCGCATCCGGCGCTGTTAAGGGCGGTCCTTCTTGGGCAGCTTGCTGACAATGGCCGAGTAGGAGGCGTCGATGGCCTCGAGCAGCTCGTCGTCGGGAATCGCGCCGCCGATCCGCAGCGTGTTCCACCCGGAGCGGCCGATGTAGGCCATCACGGATGCGTCGTCCGGATAACGCAGCAGCCATTCGTCGGCCGCCTCCCGGCTGGCCCCGCACTTCAGGCCCACGGAAGGGGCGGCGCCTGACCCGAAGAACGCGAAGATCTTGGCGCCGACCTTGGCCACCACGTCACCCTCCCAGGGCTCGTCCTGCCACGCGCCGGGCTTGGCCAGGCAGTAGGCGAGCAGGCTGTCCCACGTCATGACGGCACAGTAACGCGGAGGTGCGGCCAGGTGCGGAAGACACTCCAGGGTTACCGGCGAGCGTTCCGCCGCCGGGCGTTCCGCCGGTTCTGGCTCGGGATGATGATCTCGCGGGCCGGCGACGCCTTCACCGTCGTCGCGCTGTCCTGGGTCGTGCTGGGCATCGCCGGCCCGGCTCAGCTGGGGCTGGTCCTGATGTGCTTCGGGCTGCCGCGGATCGTGAGCGGGCCGGTGGCCGGGCGCCTGCTCGTACCTGGTGCTCGGCTTGCTGCCGCTGCTGGCACCCGCACTTCGCGCGCTGGACGCGAGCCGCCGGCGCCCGGCGAAGCCTGCCCCCGGTCCGTTCGGTACCTAAGATTGTCGGGAACGAGACCGAGAGGGCGGGGGCGCCGTGGGCGGGCTGGGGCCGGTCGGGTTTGACCTCGACATGACGCTGATCGACTCGCGCCCGGCCATCCTGGCCTCGTTCGGCGAGGTCGCCCGGGCGACCGGCACCGCCATCGACCTGGACGCGGTGGACCGGCGGCTCGGCATAAAGCTGGACGACGAGCTGGCGTTCTGGTTCCCGCCGGACCAGGTCGCCGCGGCGGCCGGGATCTACCGGCAGCACTACCTGCGGCTGGCCGGGCGGATGACCACCGCGCTGCCCGGCGCGCACCAGGCGCTGGCCGCGGTCCGCGCGGCGGGGCAGCGCGTCGTCATCATCACCGCCAAGCACCCGGTGTCGGTCGGGCCGAGCCTGCAGGCGGTCGGGCTGTCGGCCGACGAGCTGTTCACGCTGGTGCACGGTCCGGAGAAGGCGGCGGTGCTGCGCCGGCTGAAGGCCGCCGCCTACGTCGGCGACACCCCGCCGGACATGGCCGCCGCGGTGCAGGCCGGCGTGCGGGCGGTGGGCGTGACGACCGGCTCGTTCACCGGCGCGGACCTGGCCGGGGCGGGCGCCGAGGTGGTGCTCGACTCGCTGGACGCCTTCCCGGCCTGGTACCGGTCCGCATACCCGCCGTCGGCTTAGGCGCTGGCCGCGACGGCCGCCACCACCGGGTACGGCAGGTGCCGCGGGTGCACGAGCAGAGCCCTGGCCACCTGGCGGATCCGCAGCCGCAGCGGGGTCAGCGCCTGCTCGCAGTGCCGCCAGGCGGCCACCTCGTCGCCGCCGAACCGGGCGGTGATCCCGCGCCGGAACCGCCGCGCGTCACCGCCGTCGGCCCGCCAGGTCGGCAGCCACGCGCGCAGCGCGTCGTCGTCGGCCAGCATCGACCAGTCCCGCAGCCGCTCGGCGATCTGGCCGGCCGCGTCGATGACGAACCCCTGGTCGCCGCCGGCTCCCACGACCCCGTGCACCCGGCCCTGGCTGTCCGAGCCGTGCCGGATGCTGGCCGAGCTGAACCGCGCCCCGACGGCCAGCGCGGCGACCGCGTGGCCGGCCTCGTGCCAGGCGGTTCGCACCGTGGCGGCCCGGGCAGGCGCGTAGCTGGCCGCGGCCCCGAGGTCATACCGCTGCCTGATCCAGGTCTGATGCACGATGGACTCGTCGTCGTAGCGGGCGAGCCGGGCCAGTTCGGCCTCGATCTGGGCCACGGTCCGCGCCTGCGCGGGCGTCATCGGGGCGACAGGACGCAGAACTCGCTGCCTTCCGGGTCGGCCAGCACGGTCCACGGCACGCCGCCCTGGCCGATGTCGAGCGGGACCGCGCCCGCCTCTGTCAGTGACCGGACCGCGGCCGCGTGATCCTCGTCCTGGTACGGCGCGACATCCAGGTGAATCCGGTTCTTGCCGGTCTTCGGGACCGCCGACGGCAGCAGCTCCAGGTACGGCCCGAACCCGTCCGGTGACCGCAGCGACACCCCGCTGGCCGCCGAGCTGGCCCGCGCCCAGCCGGTGGCCAGCGTCCAGAACGGGGCCACCGCGGGCGGGTCGGCGCAGTCGGCGACCACGGCCGCGACCGGCCCGGTGTCCCGGTAGACCGGCCGCGGATCCAGCACGCAGAACTCGTTGCCCTCCGGGTCGGCCAGCACGGTCCACGGCACGTCGCCCTGGCCGATGTCGGCGGGCACCGCGCCCAGGGCGAGCAGCCGCTTTACCTCAGCCGCCTGATGCCTGGCCGATTTGGTGGCCAGGTCCAGGTGCACCCGGTTCTTCCCGGTCTTCGGCTCGGGCACCGGCACGAACACCAGCGGCAGCGCGGCCGGATCCGGATAGCTGAACCCGGGCGGCCAGACGTCTACCTCGTCGGACTCCTCGGCGGCCACTTCCCAGCGGAGCGCCTCGGCCCAGAACCGGGCCAGCCGGGCCGGCTCGGTCGCGTCGACAACCAGGTGCACCAATCGAGTAGGCATCACTTAGTAATACTCCCGCAGCTCGATCATCGCCGCACTCCCGTGAACAGGTACCCGACCGTCAACCCAGCACCGCCCGGATCGCGGCGACCGCCCGCGCGCCCGCGCCCGGCGTTCCCGTGTCCACCTCGACCAGGGCCGCGCCCAGCCGCAGCGGCGTCACCGACGCCGCCAGCAGGCCGACCAGGTCCGCCATCGCGGGGTTGATCACGTCGCGGTGGATGGGATGCCGGCCGTGGCCGATCCGGGCGGCGGCGCGGTCCGCAGCCAGCGGGGGATCACAGTGGCAGAACACCTCGGTCGCGTCGGCGAACTCGGCCCGCGCCCGGTCCCGCCGCGCCCCTCGCCACCAGCCTTCGGCGACCGCGTCCGGGAACGCCGAAGCCAGCCGGAACACCACTTCCGCCGCCGCGTCGCCGAGCCGGTTGGACCAGTCCTCATCGCCCAGCCCGAGCACGTCGGCCAGCGCCTCCTTGACCGGGTCGAGGGTGAGCACCGGGAACCGCAGCGCGGCCCCGAGCGCGCCGGCGATCGTCGACTTGCCGGTGCCTGGCGCGCCGGACACCACGATCAGGGTCAAGGTCAGCGGGCGGCGATCGCGTACGGCCTGGGCTTCCTGGTCAGCCACTGCCAGAACGTCCGGTACCGCGGCCCGGCGAGGAAGTGGCCGCTGCCCACCTTGCCGGTGACCTCGATCCGCAGCTGGACCGGAACGTCGGAACCCCACGGCGCCTTCACCTTGACGTGGCCGCTGCGGATGGCCACGTCGTCGGCGTCCACCACGATCCCGGGCTTGGTCACCAGCCTGACGTGCCCGCTGCGCACGTCGATGTCGAGCTTGAGCGAGGACTGCGTGATCACCGCCTGGGTGAAGTCCAGCTTCACGTGGCCGCTGGTAACCTTCACGTCCATCCGCTGCGGGACGACCCACCGGTCGACCCGCTGCACGTGCCCGCTGCGGCAGTCGATGCGCGCCACTTCCTTGGCCTGGGGCGCCATCGCCGGGCTCACCGCGGCCCCCTCCGCGGGCAGGTCGGCGACCAGCCGGGCCAGCTCGCCGTAGGTCCGCGCCGTCATGGCCACTTCCAGCCGCTCGTCGAGTTCTTCCGCATTCAGCCGGCCGTCCCCGGCCGACACGCGCAGCAGTTCGACCACCCGGTCCCTGTCTTCGTGCGAGGCGCGCAGCTCGCTCCGGGCAATCTCGCCGCCAGGCTCGGATTCCGCCATGAACAAACTGTAAAGCAGGGCCGTGCCGCGCGCAGCGCATGACGCTGACCGCCTATCCGGTCACGGTCACGATCTAGATACCGAACGGACCGGTACCCGCCCGGCCGCCGGCCGCGTGCCCTTGACGGCGGTCGCCCTGATGCGGTGGGCTCGTCAGGTGGGCCCCGCATCCGTGACCCTCCTGCCGCCGGGCCCGGGCGTGTACCGCTTCCGTGACCGGGCGGGACGGGTCCTGTACGTCGGCCGGGCGGTCAGCCTGCGCCGCCGGGTGCCGTCCTACTGGGGCGACCTCGGCGACCGGGGCCACCTGGCTCCGATGGTGGCCCGTATCGCCACAGTCGAGGCGGTGGCCTGCGACTCCGCGCACGAGGCCGCGTGGCTGGAGCGGAACCTGCTGCAGCGGCATCGCCCGCCGTGGAACCGCAGCCTGGGCGGCCAGGAGTCCGAGGTCTGGATCAGGCTCAGCGTCTCCCCGCGCACGCCCGGCCTGACCGTGGTGCACCGGCCGGGGCCCGGCGACTTCGGTCCCTACCTGGGCGGCCAGAAGGCGCGCGACGCGGTGTCCGGGTTGGGCCGGGTGCTGCCGCTGGCGCACGCCGCCGACTGGCAGGCCGGGACCGAACGCGACCTGGCCCGCGTCCGCGGCGCCTCGCCCGGGGACCGGGCCGGACTGGCCCGGGCCATCGCCGCGGTGCTGAGCCGGGACACAGACGCGGTGACCGCGCTGCGCGCGGAACTGGCCGCGCGGCGCGACGCGGCCGCGGCCGCGCTGGCCTTCGAGCTCGCCGGAAAACTACAGGCCGAACTCGATGCCCTGGACTGGATCACCGGGGAGCAGAAGGTCACCATGGCCCAGGGGGACCAGGCCGACGCCGACGTGTACGGCTGGGCGGACGGCGTGCTCGTCTGCTTCGAGATCCGCGGCGGCCGGATGTCCGGCTGGCGGCAGCGTCCCTGCGGGGCCGCCGCCGCCCGCCGTCACCTAGCCGAGACGCCCCCCGGCTGGGCGGATTTCGCCCGCCGCAATGCTGAATTGGCGGCCCGCTTGCGCTCGCCGCGTGCCGAGTGGGCGGCCCGGCCCGGGCCTAGTCCCCCAGGAACTTGTGCTGGGTGAAGCTGTACCAGTTGCCCGAGTCGTCGCGCATGATCGCCTCGACGCCGTAGGGCCGATCGGCCGGCTCCTGGGTGAACTCGACGCCGCGCCCGGCCAGCGTGCTGTGATCGCCCTTGCAGTCCGAGGTGGCCATCACGCCCGGCGACAGCGCCCCCTTGGCGACCAGGGCCCGCACCTGCTGCCCCGTCTCCTCGTCGAGCATGGAGTGCAGCGGGTCCATCAGCAGCAGTTCCTGGTTCTCGCTGCCGGGCGGCCGGACGGTCAGCCAGCGCATGCCGTTGTCCAGCTTGAGATCGTTGGTGACGGTGAAGCCGAGCTTCTCGGCGTAGAACTCCTTGGCCGAATCCTGGTCGAGCACCCAGACCGACACGATGGAGATGCCTTTGATCATGCGGCCTCACCTGCCTGGTTAATGGTCATGCGGCGACTCTACGGTCCGGCCGCGGGCCTGGGCTTCTCGGGAAGTGACGCGTTCTGAGCCGGCAGGCCGGTCCGCCACATCAGCATGAAGCAGCCGGGGATGGGCGCGGGCCCGCCTCGTTCGGCCGCCTGTTGCCTGTATCCGGTGGGGGACATGCCGGTGATCTCGGCGAACCGCGCGCTGAACGTGCCGAGGCTGGTGAAGCCGACCAGATGGCAGATCTCGGTCACGGTCAGGTTGGCCGAGCGGAGCAGTTCGCAGGCGCGCTCGACCCGCCGCCTGGTCCGGTAGCGGCCCGGGGTCTCGCCGTAGGCCGCGCGGAAGGCGCGGATGAAGTGCTCGCGCGAGTAGCCGGCCCCGGCGGCCAGCGCCGGGATGTCGATCTGGCTGGCGTAGTCGCGGTCGATCCGGTCCCTGGCCCGGCGCAGCATCCGCAGCGAGGCAACGTCGGCTCGCTTCACCGTCGGCCCCTGCCGCCCTGCTCCAGGCCGGGCTGACCCGGATAAGTCCGCACCAGCTGAAGGTTACCGGCGGCCGCGGCTTCCGGGACTTCCGCCTCTTTGTTCCCGCTGTCGGCGGTGGCCTACTAGGGGCAGCCCGGCGGGGTCACCCCGGGCGATCTTCGGCGGAGGAGGAGGAGGAGAGCAGTGGCAGATCCGGCGGTGGCAGAACCCGGGTCGGCGCGCCGGACGGATCCGGTAGCCGAAGCGGCCGGGCTGGTGGTACGCCGGGGCGGGCGCGTGGTGCTGGACGATCTGAGCTTCGCCCTCGCACCCGGTCAGGTGACGGGCCTGCTCGGGCCGAGCGGCTGCGGCAAGACCACCCTGATGCGTACCCTGGTCGGCGTTCAGGTGATCACGGCGGGACGGGTAACGCTGCTCGGCCTCCCGGCCGGCGATCCGCGGCTGCGGCACCGGGTCGGGTACGCCTCCCAGGACCTCGCGGTCTACACGGACCTCACCCTGGCCGAGAATCTGCGCTACTTCGGCACCGTGCTTGGCCTGCCGCGGCCCCTCCTGACGGAGACGATCGGACGGATCGTGGCCGAGCTCGGCCTGGGCGGCCTGGAAGGCCGGCTGATCGGCACGTTCTCCGGCGGCCAGCTGGCCCGGGCGGGCCTGGCTGTCGCGCTGCTCGGGCAGCCGGACCTGCTGGTGCTCGATGAGCCGACCGTTGGCCTGGACCCCGTGCTGCGACGGGATCTGTGGGCGATGTTCCACCGCCTCGCCGCGGCCGGGACTACCCTGCTCGTCTCGAGCCATGTCATGGACGAGGCAGCGCGATGCGACTACCTGCTGTTCATGCGCGAGGGCCGGTTCCTGGCCGCCGACACGCCGCAGGCCCTGCTCGCCGCGACCGGCGCGGCCGATCTGGAGGGCGCCTTCCTCGATCTGGCCACCCGCGGCCAGGCGGTGCCGCGATGACTGCCGCCACCGCCGCGAAGGCGGCACCGATCAGGTGGACGCTTACCTGGGCGACGGCACGCCGGGTCCTCGCCCAGCTCCGGCATGATCCGCGGACCATCGCGATGCTGATCGTCGTGCCCGCCGTGCTGATGATCCTGCTGCGCTACGTGCTGGACAATCCGGTGGCGCTCAACCGGTTCGCCCCGGAACTCATCGGGGTCTTCCCCTTCGTGGTCATGTTCATCGTCGCCGCCGTCACCACCCAGCGGGAGCGCGCCCGGGGGACGCTGGAACGGCTGATGGCCATGCCGCTGGGCAAGCTCGACCTGCTGGCCGGCTACGCGATCGCGTTCGGGGTGATCGCGTGCATCCAGGTCGGCGTCGTGCTGGCCATCTCGCTGACCTGGCTGGGCATACAGCTGCCCGGTCCCGTCACACCGCTGGTCGTGGTGGCCGTGCTCGACGCGCTGCTCGGCATGTCCCTGGGGTTGTTCGCCAGCGCGTTCGCACGCACGGAGTTTCAGGCGGTCCAGTTCATGCCCGCGTTCGTGCTGCCGCAGACGCTGCTGTGCGGGGTCGTCGTGGCCCGCGACCACATGACCGAGGTGCTGCGCTTGCTATCCGATGTGCTGCCGCTGTCCTACGCCGTGGACGCCATGCAGCAGATCGCCGTGGGCGCATCCTGGTCCGGCCAGATGACCAGGGATATCGGCGTGATCCTGGGGTTCACCGGTGGCGCGCTTATCGGCGGCGCGCTGACCCTGCGCCGCCGGACACCATGACGGGAACTTCCCGCGGTCTGGCCGCCGTCATGTGAGTGATTGACTCACTTACATATATAATCCGAGCATGACAGGCAAACGTGACGCGCACGAGCGGCTTCCCGAGCTGATCGCCGCGGCCGTGCGGGTCTTCACCCGCGAGGGATACCGGCTGGCCCGGATGAGCGACGTCGCGGCCGAGATGGGCCTGTCAGAAGCGGCCATCTACCGCTACGTGGGCAGCAAGGAAGGCCTGTTCGTGCTCGCGATCCGCCACGCCCTGCTGCTCGAGGACCTGCCCGCGGGCGACCTGCCGCTGTCACCCGCGCCGCTGGCCGCCACCGTGGCGGAGGCGCGCGACTTCATCGCCGAGGTGGTCCCGTTCGGCGCGCTCGCCGAGGCCCTGTCCGGCCCGGGGGCCGGGGATACCGCGGCCGAGCTCGAGAAGATCCTCCGCGAGCTGTTCGAGCTCGAATCGCGGACCAGGGAAGCCGCGGACATGCTCGAACGCTCGGCCCGCGAGCTGCCCGAGATGGCCGACCTGCTGAACGCGGGCATCCGCGCGCCGGTCCTGGCGGCGCTGACGGAGTACCTGGCCGGCCGGGCCGAGGCCGGCACGCTGCGCCGCACGCCGGACACCGCGGCGACGGCCCGGCTGGTGCTCGAGACGCTGACCTGGTTCGCCCGGCACCGGTTCTCCGACCCCGACGGCGCTGCCATCCCGGCCGGCCTGGCCGCGGACACGGCGGTGGATGCGCTGGTGCACGCCCTGATCCCGGCGCGCGCAGCCGCTGCCAGCGCTGGCCCGGCGGGGGCCCGGTGACGGGCGACGCGGCCGTCCACGTCGCCGGGCTGCGGATGAGCTTCGGCGCCACCGAGGTCCTGCACGGCGTCGACTTCGATGTCCGCTACGGCGAGGTGTTCTGCCTGCTCGGCCCGAACGGCGCGGGCAAGACCACCACCCTGGAGATCCTCGAGGGCTTCAGGCCGCCGACGGGTGGCGAGGTGCGCGTCCTCGGCATTAACCCGGCCGCACAGCCGGCCAGGCTGCGCGAGCGGGCCGGGATGGTCTTGCAGGAGTGCGGCTTCCCGCGGCAGGCGCGGGTCGCCGAGCTCATCGACCTGTGGCGGAGCTACTACCCGAACCCGCGCCCGCTCGGCGACCTGCTCGAGGTCGTGGAGCTCACCGAGGTCAGGACCACCCAGGTCCGCAAGCTGTCGGGAGGCCAGCGGCGCCGCCTGGACTTCGCCCTCGCCCTGGCGGGCGACCCTGATCTGGTCTTCCTCGACGAGCCGACCACCGGCTTCGACCCGGAAGCTCGCAGGCGATGCTGGGCGGCCATCGAGAACCTGCGCCGCCTGGGCAAGACGATCCTGCTCACCACGCACTACCTGGATGAGGCGGAGCAACTGGCCGACCGGATCGCCATCCTGCGGGCGGGCCGTATCGAGCTGGCCGGGACCACGCACGAGGTCGCGGCCCTGGCCGGCCTGGCCACCCGCATCTCCTTCACCACGCCGTCCGCGCTGCGCCGCGGGCATGTCCCGCCGCCGGACGGGATCGACCTGTCGGTCCGCGGGCCGGAATCGGTCTGCCATACCGGCAACGCGGCCGTGACCCTGCGGACGCTGCTCGACTGGGCGCGGCAGAACAGCCTCGGCGACCTGGGCGGCCTGGCCGTGACCGCTCCCCGTCTCGAAGACACGTACCTGCAGCTCACCAGCACCAACGGAGATCACGCGTGACCAGAACCGTTCGTCTCGCCGCCCGCCAGGCCCTGCTCGAGCAGCGCAGTTTCTGGCGCAGCGCCGAGTACGCGCTGTTCACCTTCGCCTTCCCGCTGATGATCTTGCTGCTGATCGGGGCGGCCAACGCCGGCTCTCACCTGCCGGGCACCGACGTCAAGAGGACCACCGTCTTCGTGCCGGGCATCCTGGCCTTCGGCGTGATCGTCGCCGCTTACGTGAACCTCGGATCCAAGGTCGCGGTGCTGCGCCACGACGGCGTGCTCAAGCGGATCAGGACCACGCCGCTGCCGTCGGGGGCTTACATCGGCGGCCTGCTGGTGAGCACGGTCGCCACCGTGATCTTCATCACCGCGGCGACCGGGGTGATCGGCGGGCTCGCGTTCGGCGCCGTGCCGCGGCCCGGCGAACTGCTGGCGCTGGCGGCCGGCCTGGTCCTGGGCACCGTGTGCTTCGCGGCGCTCGGCCTGGCCATCAGTTCGGTCATTACCAGTGCAGAATCCGCCGGTCCCGTCGCGTACGCCAGCTTCCTGCCGATCGCGATCATCTCCGGCGTGTTCGATCCCACCTTCAGCGGGCTGCCGGGCTGGCTGTCGCGCCTGGTAGACGCGTTCCCGGTCAAGGCGCTCGCCGAGGTGCTGCAGAACGCGTACGCGGTGCGGCCCTTCCCGGCGTGGGACCTGGTGAACCTGGGACTCTGGATGGCCGCAGGCGCCGCCTTCGCCGCCTGGCGGTTCCGCTGGCACGGCTGAGGCGCCGGCCGGCTTACTCGATCCGGTCCGTTATGGGCGTGCCGAGCTCCACGGTCCGCGACACCGTGCACAGCCGGTCATGTGATTTCCGCACCGCGTCCGGCAGCAGTGCCCTGGCCTTGTCGCCGTCCTCGCCTTCGGGGAACCTGATCCGGAAGGTCACCACGATGTCGGTGAGGCGGTTGCCCGCCTCGTCGCGGACCTTGTCCGCGTCGACGAGGATCTCGAACATCTCCGGTTCGGCCCGGCGGGACGTCAAGATGTCGATGTCGACCGCCGTGCAGCCGCCTATCGCGGTCAGCAGCAGGTCGACCGGGGTGAAGTCGGTGCCTTCCCCCTTGCCTACCCTGATCTGGCCGCCGCGGTCGTTGGTGACCACGTACTTGCTGTTCTCGATGCGCTCGAGCCGGACGCTGCGATGCGCGGGATCAGTCGCCATGCGGCCACATTAGCCCTGGCTTTCCCCTGGCTGGTGTCGTGCGGTGGGGAGGGCTAGGGCCTGGGCCGGGGGCCTGGCCGGGGGGTCCGGGGCCTGCCCGTGTCCGGGGCGGTGAGGGTTTCCGTGCCGTCGATGAAGGCCCGGGCCAGGTCGGACAGGCGGCGGTTGCTGGTCCGGGCGCGGTCGCGG